>Ga0065711_1028920_pt1 | contig 38522 bp, 13 predicted proteins | sample Hoacrofraction12_FD_59098 | JGI IMG/M metagenome (GOLD analysis project Ga0065711, IMG submission 59098) | Hoatzin crop microbial communities from Cojedes, Venezuela - Epithelial fraction 12 v2 (version 2) | ecosystem: Host-associated > Birds > Digestive system > Esophagus > Crop | place...
CCCCCCCCTACCAAAACCTTGCCACGCAAACCTGGTACAAGGCTATCTTTCTATTAAAATATAAACTACTGTATAACTGAATCAGAACAAACCACTCCAAAACACTAAGAAGATGACTGAACTATCCTAGCTACCCTAAGCTGAGGGTCATGGGGACACAGGTCCCAGGTATTCTGAGAAAGCACATTTTGAATGTGTGTTTGCTACCTGTAGTCCCAAGACCCAATGAACCACTCCCTCCTTGTGAGCAGAGCTGAAAATTTTAGCAGCCTTGGGGAGGGCTGAGTAGGAGGACTGCTGTGCAGTCTGCAGAAATCCCACCAAGCCCAGATCTGCATGAGGACCCTTTTTTTCAGTATGTCTATCCTGGCATGTATTCCACAGAGAAAGCGCTCCTCTCTGGAGCCAAACATCACGGCGCTTGCTCATGTGACTGACATCAAAATAAACTCTGTTTATTTGTGTCTCTTAATGAGGCTTGTTTGGCTGGGTCAAAGAAGAAGCTACACAGCTTGAATTAAATGCAAAGGGAAAGCGGAGCAGTGTGCAATCATATATACTGACAGAGCCGCGAAACGCAGTCCCTTATGGGGTGCAGATCTGTACTGAGCAGAATCACAATCCTATAGCAACACGTGAATCTGGATCAGAGGAGGCCTCCTGAGTCAAACTTCCTTTCCAGCTCTTCCCTTCTTCACTCTCTGCCCCAAAAATGCCATTCAAAATAAAGGAAAAGGGCCGTTGCCAGGCAACCTCTTGCCATATCTTGAAGTCAGTTTTTCATATGGATGCTAGATGCTGATGTCTGGATGGATGAATTAGGCATAAGATACTTCCTGAACTGTTAATGAAAAAAGAATAATCACACCTTTCCTAATTACATATGCACTAGATAAGGATCAGGCTTATTAATTATTGACTGCCTTTCCAATCAAGTTTTTCATTAATCTTCACAGAATGTGAGTTTAAAGTGTAACAAATGAAATAAACTTGTACTAATATGAGATCGGGTAACCATCCTGCTGAGTAATTAGGAAAGGAGAACAGCGTTAGAGCTGAGATTCTTCACTGTAATCTTCAGTCCTCCTGCTGTTTGACTATCAACTCATCAGCAATTAAATAAGCTTACAAATATTTCCCTTGAAATTCACATTTTAAAACATATAATTATTACAGTGCTTTACTTCTTAATCTAAATTTTGCATTTTAGCTCAATAGTTTGTTGTAACAGAGCTCCCTGCTTCCAGATGGAAATAGGAACTAATCCATGTAATTTCATTTTAATCTTATTAATGAGGGGTGGAGCGAAAAAAGAATAGGGAAGTATAATTGATCACCCAGGGAGGAAGAGACTTCATTTCCTTTTTCCAAATTAAGTAATGTAATAATGGATGAGTTAAACTTGTATATAGTGGAGATGGTCCTATCATCAGTGCAATGTCAGTATAAAATGAATGTTTTCCTTCAGTTTAATTGCAAAATTGTGATGAGCACAGGAAGCATTTATTAAAACCCATATTAAATTGGTCAGATTTGAAATAGCATGTTTATAAATAGTCTTTCATTTCGCATTTAGTTTTTGTTTTTGAAGGTGAAAACTGGTAATGACTATTATGACAAAGGGATCGTTTAACCAGTTCTTCAGATTAAAGATAAAATATATCAGACAAGTGTTCCTCTGGGAATGCCACAGTGGTTAGATACATGGATATTCCATTCTATTAACTTTTCTGTTTTGGAAGCAGAAATGAGGGGAAAAGATCAGAAATAGCACTGCATTGCCTTAAACCACCTATTTTGTCATTGGTAATCTATTACGCGTTTGTTACTGGTCAAGATCCTGTGTGAAGAAGTGAAATGGATATTTAGCAAGTCAAGAATGAAAAAATCAGAGGGTTTTGTGAATTTTGAGGAAGAAGAATTAAACTTCTCTTTTTCCTCATATAAGCAGCAATGAGGTGGCAAAAATAAATGATGACCTATTTTGAGCGACACTAAATTGGAAGCCAATTCTCTCTGTCGCTTGCTCGTTCTCTTGTGATCGCTTAGGCTTGCACTCCTGGCTGTGTAGCAGCACGCTTGCAGCAAGGAGAGCGGAAGGTGACTTTCTTAGGCACCTGTGCAGGACAGTCCAGCCTTTAGCCTGGTGACCAGTCACCAGTTTAACACAGAGCTGCATAAGATGGGTTTAGCTAATGTCGGCACCAAAAGAAGAACGGACTCTGCTCCTGAGTGCTACTCCTTTAACACTTGCCCCTGACACTGATTAGACCTCTGTAAGCTGATGCAGTTCACTGACCTGTCAGAAACTACCATAGGAAAAGCAGGGCTGGGTGTTTGTTTCGTTTATGCGGTGTCGCTGTGTCACTCGCTTGGGCATCTCTGTGAAGGGTCTGGCCAGCCCCAGGGTGGGAAAAAGGGCATGGACGAGGGCATGTGGCAGGCGGAGAGAAGAGAAAGGGAGATGTGTGTCAGAGGAAATTTCACCTGCAGGTGGCATCAGAACTTTTATAAAACCGCAGGCAAAAAAACAGAGAAAGGGTGTGATCTCCCTTGCGCTCTGGAGGGCCACAAAGCCAAGCCTCCTGCTTTCTGCACAGCTCCTTTAGCGGTCAGCCTGTTGCACAGAGGATGACATCCATCCTCTGCCTCCTGTCCGGCCCTGCGCACAGATGGTGCTGCCATCTGCAGCTGGGGGTCTGCAGGGGACCCGCCCGTGGGGGTATCTGCTGATGGGGTGAGACCTGGGCCCAGGCAGAGGTCAGACGCCCGGACCATCAGGTGTGGCAGTGGTACCTGCACAGCTGCATCTGAGAATTTTAAATGCATGTAGAGGTGTTTTGGTTTTGGTTTTTTTTTGTTTGTTTGTTTTTTCCAAGAAAAATAAATTTAGAGAGGATACCGAAGACACTGAGCAATCTCACAATGACTGCAGGAGCATTATGAATGCCTCCTTATCAAATGGATCGCTATACATTTAACAGGAGGGTTATTAAGCAGTACTGCATAGTCATAAATAAATTCTAAAGCCTAAATTGCACATTTCAGCTCATTTCTCATCTCAGTAATTCCTGTGGTCGATCAAAACTTCTGAACACTGTAATATTTATGCAGTGTTATGTTTTGTACACTGTATTTAATTGTTTAGGAAAAAAAATAGTGAAACAAATATATGCTGAGTACTAAAATAGCAATTAAATATAGATAGAGAATATTTAACACCTTTAAATCCGTATGAGCATGTGTTGTCAGTACTTGGAGTGACACCATGTTGCAGTGTGGCCAGTAACATGAGCTCAAAATATGGAACTACATCTCCTGCAGGTATTGAGCAACTTTAAAATAGCTTAAGCAGCTGCTTGTGTTGCACACCCGTGTTGCTAGCACCAGTGGAACTGTATAGGAAATATTTGTAACGGTTCCTTTTGTTGCCTCTATCTCTCTTCACATCTTTTTCCATCTGGTATGGAAGACCCAGCCATTTTTTAAATTCTGTATGTCTGCAACCATTTTTTGTTCACCTTTAAGCTTCATCTATTTCTGATCTGATCATCATTTCTCCCAGTATTCAGTGAACTGGAGCGCACACACACATACTTTGCATGCTTTCCAGAGGCACATGTATTTCCCTTGTCTGCAGAACATGCAGCCTCCAGTTGTCACAGCAGAGAAATTGGAGCAGGATCTAGCTTTAGCTGGCATTAATAGTGAATTTCTACTTCTTTCTGCAACTGCCATTGCAATCCACTGATCCAAAGGACACATTTTCTTAGCTCTTTATGGGTAGCAGTGGTGAAGTGTACACCTAGAAAGGACTGAAAAATACGTAGAGAACCGCTTTAGTCCTGAAGGTCAGTACCTCTGAAAATCAGGTATAAGTTACCACATCGTGAGATATTTTAATGTGTTTTGTTATAGGCACTCCCAAGTGAATCACCCAGTCTCCTAAGGCTATGATTAGAGCCATAATAAGGGTGGGGTACACAGATGCCTGACACAGGTGCAGCTATGTTTGATGAGGATCTGCACCGCATTTGTTTTGTGAAGAGGACTACATTCATACAACCTTGATCCCATCAAAGTGCCAGGACTTACCGTTTCTTAGTGGTCAGCTGCCCTGCAGGGTGGTCAATAAGAATCAATGGAAAACAAGAGCGTAAGTAAAAGAGCAGAGGAGCGTAAGTAAAATTTTGCCCTGCACTATGACGTTAGTAATGCAAAGATCATGGTTGTATAACATCTTGCTTCAAGAATTGTGGGGGTGGCTGTCTAGATGAAACCAGAAGATCTCATAAGTGTTTGATGTAGATATATCAATCTGTGTAATAAAGACTGTTTCCCCCCCCCAGGTTAACCTCTGGAGTTTAGTAGTTTTCTGTGTGGTTGTTTACAAATCCAGTTGTGTTGTGGTAGTCTTGTTTTATTTGATGTAAACTGTATTCTTGGCAGCTCCTCCACAGAAGTTCTACTTTGAAAAAGCAGATGCACAAAACATGAAATGAGCACATCTGTATGTGCTTAATAGTTTTCTTTAATCTTTTAAGAACTAGCCCAGAAAGATACAGGGAGGAATTAAAAAATGTTCTGTACATCTGCTTGCTTTTTATGTGTGTAGACCTGTCTAAACTTCTCATTCAAAGGTTTTATTTTAGGCAATGGGAGTTGCAGAAGAAAGGTTAGCAGCTGAAAGGAAAGAACAAAGTCTCTTCAAGTGGACTGGCAGTAGAAAACACAATGTGTTGAAGTGCTATCACAGCCAGGCGCAACTTCACAGATGAGATGCACACAAACATCTGCTGCTGGATTTATTGATGTGTCAGTAAAATGTAGCATGTTGCATGGGACATACGGGATGTTATAAAACAGAAATACGATAGCCTTACAATGAGCATAGAAACACCAGATGTTAGTGGCACAAGCAACTGAAACTCAGCAGAAGCAGAACATTTTCAGGATTTGCCCTGTCTTTTCAGCTGTATCTCTGCAGTGATGGTGACAGACGCCAAGTCTCTACAGGACCTCTACCAGGCTACTACAGAAGTCTTCATGATGAGCAGGAAACATCCTTCCTCTTCCGCTAATGGGACAGAGATATCCTTCCTCTGCCTCACCGGTTGGTCTCTTCTTCTCTGGTGATATATAACTGGAGTCCACGTGCTAGGTGTCTTGGCAGTGCTGCTGCTCCCACCAAAACAGTATTTCCCAGGACAGAACAGTATTTACCAGGACTGAACAGGCAGTGCTGCAAAGGAAGCACACACTCTTTTCAGCATAGATATGAACACGATTCTCTGGGAACAAACTGGAACTTTCAGTGTTTAGTTACACACTGTGTTAAAAGTATTAAAGATTAAATACATACACAACTACAAGTGAAGAAATAGAATATTAAAGAGGGTCCTCCCTTGCTCAGCGAGATATATGGTGTATTTCCCCTTTAAGGAATGAAAATGCAGTTTCCATTTTGTGCCTGCCTTTTTCTTGTTCAAAGCGCTTTAACTTCTTCCCTCTTATAATTCAATTTAATCCACCATCTGTTCACCCAGGACTTAGTATTTTCAGCTGAGATATCAAAAGGAAGACCGCATTAATCAAACATCAGTACTTTTGAAGCAAGTAGGACCTCAAAGAAACAGACCTATAAATCATGAAACCTAATTACTTATCACATTTTTCTTTAGCACTGCCTGTAGGAATGCATGTGCTTCACAGGTTGCTACATTATCCTGAGGTTTAAGGACTCGGGCTGCAGACACAGGAGAATTAGATTTTTTTGGTGACATTAAGAGGACTCGGGTGTAACTGCTGCTTACAGCTAATAAGCTGCAACCAGAATTAGTGCTGTGTCAGCACATTTGTGACAAATCAAAGTAAGCTTAATAAATGCAAACAGGAAATAGCAAAATAAGGTTAGAAAAGAAATTATTGAAAGTCAAACTATCAAATAAAAATTGGCTGTTTGTGAAAGTGTTGAGACAATAGAGCAAATTGTTGTCAAAAAAGGGGATTGTAAGATAAAACAATAGGTCAGAATAGGTGAAGAATGAGAAATACTAAACTGCAGTTAAAAAAGAGAGATGATCACTTCATGAGCAATCGCTTTCCACTCCAATTAACACAAGCATAATTCCTCTGACCTCTGTTTTTTGCTTGTCATCAAGCAGTTCAGAATCCTTTTCTGTAAAATGTCTAGCCTTAGAATTTTTGTCATATAGTTTTTCTTTTAACAGATTTCTGTAACCAGTTGTCTAATGTATTATCTAGTTTTCGTTTAAATTTCCTATAATTTCTCTTGCCTCTATATTTTCTCTTTACCTAAGAAGCTCCCCCTTTTTGGGACACTTCCAGCCATTCCTGCTGATGGTGTTCTTCTCTCTAATACTGCACCTAGTTGGGTGTGCATACCGCAGAGCGAAAGTCATCTGTCTGAAGGACTCCGTCGAAGGATCACAAAACCAGCAAATAAAAAATCCTGGCTGACCACCAGAGTTATGTGGTGTATTCAAGAGCTTTCCTCAGTCATTTTAAGAGCTCTGTAATGTATCAGGATTATGGTGTGAGAAGAGGCTATGCTGTACACAAGAGTTTTTGTTGTGTAACAAGAGGATGTATAAAGAAAATCTCATCTGCAGTCCAACCTGCCTGTATTTACACTGGAACAGATTTTAAATTTCTGAAAAGTTGCAGTTTCGCGTACCTTTACACAGCTTTCAGCATCTGCCAGTCTTGGCCACATGAGAAGCTGCTGTTGCTGTTCACCACATCCCAAGTGCCCTTCACACCCTGAATGTGATTCTGTTTCTTTTGAGCTTTGCTGCTGCCTCTGTTAAGCTTTGTGTGAGTTTATCCGGCATGCTCAGCTCTTACCGGATCAGGTGCAGAGGTCGGGACAGAAAAAGGTTGTTTGACTCTGGACAGTGGTGCTTCGATATTTACCCACTAAAAAACTCCAGGTACAGTCCTTGAAAAGGGTAGGCTTTCCTGTCCTTTGTCAAAAGCTTGTGACCTCTAGGATCTCACTCAGATTTCATGTGTACCACAGCTCAGCTAATTTCAGTGGCCTTTCTCCAGATTTGTGTTGCTGTAGGAGAGCAATCGGTCTTAATGTCTGTCATCGGGACTGATCCTGGGTATTCCATCTGTTGTTGTAAGTACAGTTCTAGGAAACAAATCTAATAAGTCAGGGTCTCTGATAGGTTGTTACTATCTCCTGACTTTTAGGTAATACATGCATTTTGAGAGTTTATTTAAAACATATTGTCATTTGCATAATAAACCCTTTAGTTTGTAGGGTCTAACTGGAGTTCATGGCTCACTGGATGTGCTGGCTGCCCAAGTGTTTGCCTTTTATTCACATCCATTATCAGCAAATTCCAACTGTTTTTCAGCTCACACCTGCGAAGCAACAATTTCAAACTGTGTATTTTTTGGAACAGGTTGAAAGGTGTATCATGCACACAGGATTTTCAAGAATCCCCTGAGGCAGCATTACTTTGGCACCACATTTAAATTTTGCACTGGTTAATGCAGAAAAAAGTGTAAAAGGTATACGGTAGTTTCCTTGTGTGGGAACCCAGGACTTCTCACCCAAAGCTGGGCTGTGTAGAAACCTCAGTCACGCAGAGGTCTGTTCTGACCTGAGGCTCTTCGCAACATGACACGATGCAATGTGACAGAGTCAGCTTTACGGGAGATGCTGGTTATGAAGGGAGATGTATAATAGTTTTATCTCTTCAGAGGCCAAGTGTAGGCCATCTGAAATGCCAAAAAATGGCTTTCATTCTGATGTGGTCAGAAACAGTCTTGGACCAGCAAGAAGCTGCAAATCCCACAGACCAGTTACACATTTGACACTCATCATGGGATTAATTTATTAAAAAAAGGTTATTCTCACTAGTTGCTAGGTAACAGTGTACTTCCTTCAGGCTTGTGATCAGCAAATGAATTTTTCTGATGATATACTGCTGGTAACTGTTTATCTTACTGCTGGAGCCAGCATAAAGGATAACTCTTTCTGAAGCTCCTCATAATGGGATTAATCTTATATGCCTAGTTTACTCATATAATTTTATTTGGCCATAACGTAATTTGCAGTGTAAATAAAAAGCTTATTTTCATAACTTACCCTGCATGCAAAGATCATTTCCCACTATTACGTCTTAGAATAAACACCTGCAATTTTAAATTATAACTGCTGTGAAAGCTGAAGCTTTGAATTTCTTGCTGCTTCTGCATGTTAAATTGATATGTAAAATTGGGTCAATGTGTTCTTCAATTAGCTTTCTAGTGAAGAGAAGTAAAGAAAATAAGGAAGAAGGGTAGGAGGAAGACTGAGTGGCAAAGAGAGAAAGCACAGCTGTAGTCTATGGATTTCATTTTCTTTGCAGTAGGCATTGCACAGGAGTGCAGGATTGAGGGTTTCATGCTAGTGTCCTTTTCCTAACAAGTTTTGCAGTGTGGCTTTCCATTAAGGTCAAAGGACTGCTAAGGAAGGTGCACAAGCCCAGCCTCATTGACCTCACAAGGGGTGCAAGCCTAGCAACAGGGTCTGTAAAAGCAGAAAACAAAGTTCTGTATCGTACCACGTCTTCTAATGATGTGGAGTTTGGAATATTTCATCCTGCCTGTATTTACACTGTCCTTCACAGCTTCTCATTCTCATAATACCTATAATTGGCCCTTATCTGAATGAGACAAAATAATGTCCAGTTTTTGGGTCCAGACATAAATTTTCACATCTCTGAAGAGATAGAACTACCGGTCTGCTTGTATTGAGACAATCTTCCTGCCCTGCCAGCTCATGTTGTGTGTGCAGTGTAATGCAAATTAGTGAGTTTCTACTGTGTCACTGGATTAATTCTTCCTGGAAAAAAAATAACTGGTACGAAATACTAAAAACAGTTTCACTGCGAGTTGGCGCTGCGTGGTTTCCATAATATTTTGTGTATTATTGGCACAAACTAGTTCTTCACAGGGACAAAAAGCCTGTCAGTTTTGTTTGTGTGTGAATTATTGCCTCTCTTGCAATAGCAATTTCATTCTTAAGAAAAACTGTTGTCAACACAAAAAAAAATGTTTTCTTCTGAACAGACATTGTTTGTGAAATGGTTGGTTACCGTATTATACCATCAATGACAGCGAGGAGCAGTTCTAGAAGTGATTTGAAGCTCTGGCGTTGTCATGGGTCTCTCTGCTAATAGAAGGTTACTTCCGCCTCATGCGGGATGTGATGGCTCTTTGGCTGTGCAGTTGGCATCCAGTTACGGGATGAATCAAGGTGACATGGATGTTGTGCGTTGGGGCTGCAAGTAAGATTGTGCTGAGATGAGAGGTCCAATAAAAGGATAGTCTGCAACAATGTTATCATATGGTGTGCATCACTCTGGGGTATGGTTGTAGTGAGTAATTAGTCTTTAAGAATTTGCATCCAATGAAACAGAAAAATTCTTCTAACTAGCAAGAGGGTATATTCAGGTATCTTTGGTCATGGTCAGTTTGGATAGAGACAAACGTTTCACTCATAGGGAAGACATCTGAATTTGTTTTATCCTACAAGCATGTACCAGCAGGAAGGAAGAAACCTCAAGCTATTGAAGATAAATAGCAGTAAAAAAACTTTTAAATTAAATGTTGTATTAGATTAATGTTGCCAGAACTAGCAACTAGGTCATGCTGAAGGAATTATTCTGCCAGCAGAAGATTTCCTCTGATTTGAGGTTGAACTGGCAGGAAAGCTTAGTAGGTCAGTAGGATACCCTGAGGGGAAATGCTGACCATCCAAAGTGTTAATGGTCAACCTGATTTCCTAGAACTGTGGAGAATAAATATGAAGGGATAGTACTTGAGAAAATCTGAAGACTAGAGCTGACCAGGAGAATGACTCCTAAGTATATTTTTAACTAATGAAAAACACCTATTTATTGTTAGGGTTTAATGGCAGGGCACTGCATCCCTCCACCCTTAGATAAACAAGCTGGAAAACTTTTACAGGGAAAGAAAGGACCTTTATTTAAAAGCTAATTGTAAACTATAGTTTTTGTTCTGTGGAAATTTCATGGTTTGAAAATTTAGTTTCATCTCAACTGGACGAAGTCCAAGCTTTAATCTTCTGTTAAGGTCTCATTTTTATACAAATAGTTAAAAATCAGAATCTTCTGTTTTGATATAATCCCAACATTTTGTTCTGCATTTTACTTTTTCATGTTACAATGATGAGCATATTTGGGGATGTTGGTAGGCTGGTGTTTCTGACAAAAACATGAATCATTGTAAACACACTGACTTTTGAAGTTATTGGTTGTCTAGTAAACGCTATGTATGCGTAACTGGTAAAATACACTTGGATAGGTTCCTTTCGTGTTTCTATCAGCTGGTGCTCTGGCAGTTTCATCCAAAGTACAAAAGACTGGGTATGGGCTAAAAGGCAAAGAACTGGCAGAAGTTCAGCTGTCACCTTTTCTTTATGAAATGCCTTATCATCATCGCTTATCACAACAGATTACATAAGGCACTCAGTTATTCTACTTAAAAACCTCTGCCATAATAATCAAGAACTGTTATTAAAGACATCTATTTATATAATCTTTCTATATTACTTGTTCATCTTTCCCTAATCATGACCTCTTGATCTTTCTGTTCCTCCACCTGCCCATGTTGCTTACAGTACGCTTTAATTTTTTAACACAAAAAAATGTAATTTAAAAAAATTCAAAAAATTAAAACATAGTGTGAGAGACATGAGCTGAAGTTGGCAGGAGGCCAGAGTATGACATGTTTCATGATCTGTAGCCTTTTAATATTGCTGATCTCTGTGTGCCAGAGATTACTGCTGTGAGCAGCATGAGAAGTAATACATTAGCAAGAAGTGTGGTGACCTTTTTCTGCAGAGCTCTGTAACCTGACATAGCCTGTCAGATCAACCTCAAGATACATATGTATTTCTTCTTAAAAATAAGTCTCCTCCATGGTTATCTTACTTTAATCAGCTAAGAGTTCTCCTCCTGTTTTTCTAATGATATTTTAATTTGAACCTTTGCCTTTGACACATTTTCCTGTATTTTTCTACCTGATCAGTGGCACATGTTTCCTAATGCTGAGAATGGCACAGTTTGCATCCAAAATCAGAGTAAGACTTGCTACCATTGCAAAAATATGAAAACAAGGGCATTGGTTGAGTTGGGGAATTTGCTAATAGATACAAAGGCGTTGACCAGAGGAACTCTGCTTAGAGCTTGATCGTGGCTGGGTAATAGCCACTTGTCTTTGTCATCTGGTGACTGCACATTGCCTGTGGCAAATGAATTGGAAATCTCAGTCACGTTTACAGTGGACTTCAGCTTCTGGGTTTTTACGTTAATAAATGATCATTCTTAAATCTGGCACTGTTGTGGTGTTGACAGCTTCAGTCCACAAAGTCACAGAAATGCAGGGATGACTCCTTGCTGCTCCCAAGGACCAATTCATGCCTGAAATAGCTTGTATCTCGTTGATGCTGTGGCTGGTTCTGTGTCAGTTCCAGCCCTAGACCCAGCATATTTTAGATGATACTGCACAAAAACACAGGGACATAGTCAGAACTGGATCAAAACAAAGACCATCCAGTAACCCACCTCAGACAATGTCCATTAGCCGATAACTTAGGGAATTATGTAAGAATACTGAAAGTATGTAGTATTGAAGTAAGGAGTATCTGGCAGTCAGTGATTGAGGAACTTCTTGAACTGGAGATTGAATCCTATCTGTTGCATTTAATAGCCACCCTTAAATTTGTCTGCTGTCTATTTTTCTAATCCCACCCCTACTCTGACTACTTGATGTTTGAGGATGATTAATGCTCCAATTTAGCTGTGTGTTATGTTCCATTTACTTGTTTTAAGCTGGCAGCCTGGTAAGTACATTTTGTGCCCCCTATGCTTAAACTACGAGAAACAGTAAGCAACTGCCTCCTGTTAAGCTTCCCCTTGCCTTCTCTTCCACTTTTCCAGATTGAAGGGACCTGGTCTACTTGAATTAACCTCATATAGAAACATAAAGCTGTTGCACACTTCTGATCACCCCTGTTATCAAATCCTCTATCTTTTGCACTTATATTACACGCTTTAGACCTGCATATGATGTTAAAAATGCAGGAATGGCAGAGTTTATACAGTGATATAATTATTTTTTTCCCTTTACTGTTTTCTTAACATTCGCTGGTTAATTATCCTTTAGCATTCTATATGTCTTTATAAGCACAACTGAACATGGTGCTGACATTTTCAGAGAAAAATGGCTCCAAATTTTCTTTCACCTAGACGCTGTGGTTTGGAGCCCATCACTGGGTATTTGCAATTAAATTTGGTTTTCCCAGGAGATTGGCACTGAATTTCACTTAATATTTTATTAGTCAGTCACACAGCTTTAGATAAGACTATCCTGAATAGTTTAGTATTATCAGCAAATTTCCTTACCTTTGTATTTAACCTCTTTTTCAAATCCTTTTTGGGATTTATTTGACAATATAGTCACCCATGCTCAATGCTGGGGACACCCACCGCTCATAATTTGCTTTCATTATGAAACTTTTCCACTTGTAATTAGGGTAACTATAATAGAAAGCGAAGGAAAACAATGAATCAGATACTTTTTATGCCATTTGAATGATTTGTGCTTGAACCATTCCCTTTCTACTTAAAAGAAGGAGTCTGGCTCTCTGCAGTTGTTAGCTTAGTTTGTTTAGAGCATACTAAATTCATGTATATAGAGACTAAAATAGCTTTGAAGATTATCTGTATGTTTATCATCTGGAATAAAAATACTGAAGAAGGAGCAGGTAAACAGGAGATGCCTGCAGCGTTTTTAGAATGAATGACATTACAGCAATGCCACTACAGCATATCACACTTCTTCATGGATTTACAGCTATCTTGTTTACAATGTCACTGATATTTAAGGTACTATGTGGTTTTTAAATGGATTTTTGAAAAGTTTTAAGTGAGAAACCTCAGGCAAAATAAATAAAGTTTGACTTTGTAAGATCCTTCACAACACTTCAATGACAGAACAGTGATCTTTCAAATTAATTTCGTAACCAGATTGAAGAAGGTAGTCTAGAATAGACTGGCTGGCAATAATCAAGCTTTATTCTATGCAAGCAGAGGTAAGAAAACAGGACATAATTAGATTTTTAAAAAATACGTACATCTTTCTGAATGTAGTGATTCTATTAACAGAAACATTAAAAGAAGTTTCTATAATGAAAATCATTTCAAATTTTCAAAATCCAGTGAAAGGTAATGCAACTCAACAGCATTTTACAAGAGAATGGAGAAATTAAAAGTAGTGTCAGGTTGAGAAAATCAAGTGTTACATTTTTAGAAAGAAACTTTTCTGAAGAAGTTGAACAGAGATGATGCAAATTGCTTTTGCCTATGGACTTGAAACTTGCATTGCATGGATCTGACCAATAGGAAGTATTTTGCTACTTCTTTTTATAAGTTTATCAGTTTTCCTCTAAGACAGCTGTTGGAGGAGGTGCTCTCTAGTGTGTCCTAATCTTTAAAGGTGTTGGGATGTTGTAACTCTCTGTGTATCAGATTACAGAGGGTTACAGATGCTGTTTTCCACATTAGTGTTAATGCCCCATCAGTGCAACACAACCACTCCTATACTGGGCCTGTTAGAATCTTTTGCCTGTGTCTATTTATAGCACTTTCTGAAAAGGTATAGAGAGTTTTTCTTGTTCTAGAAGTGCAGCTAAGTAAAGTCAGGTAATAAGACCATCTGTTCTTCAGTGTAGCATGCGTTGATCACCATTAATTGCTGTACAGGGGAACTGCCAAGTTCCAAAGGAGTATTGACGTTGCAGGATGATTTTTTTTTGACTCCCACTTCAAATACCACTGTTTCTTCTACAGTGCAGGATGTATCCCAGTGGCATAGTTAATTAGGAATGTACAAGCTAGGCCCCAAAAAATGGATGTAAAGAAACTTAAAGCTGGCCTATTGTTCATACTCCTTACAGCTGAGGTGTTACTCTTTAACAGCAAAATTTGAAAAAGTGTCTGCATTATTTGGGATCTGAACTCCTTTTACAGACGGGTGTATAAACAGAGGTATGAAGGAGGCTGGCACTCTGTAGAGTCAAACTTCTAGACCTACAGCCCCTCTTGAAATGGAGACAGCAGTATTACATAATTAGGGTACTTATGAAAATTCAACTTATGATCTTTTAGAGAATGCCTTTTTCTCTTCAGCTCACAGTAATCTCCACGTAGAAGAAGACTTGAGAAGCTGTCCATTAGGCATGGCACAAAAAATTAAAGTCATATTTGCTGTGTATTTGATAAGCTAGACAGAGGCAGTCTGTATTAAACAGGAGTTAGTGATTGGGAAAGTATTTGTAACCGATTGTGTGTGGTTATCAAATAATTTGCTTTAGCTTTAGAACCACGGACTACTTTGTCAATATATTTGAGAGTGCCCTGCTAGCTCTTTATTTTTTAAAGTGTTTGCTTTAAACATCTAGAATATTAATTAATGCCAGTGTTGGTGAAGTAATTTGCGCTGCAGATCTTTGGTAATTTCATCTGACAGCGCTGTGTTACCATGGTAACTACCAGTTGCACATATTTCAGGGTAATGCTTCTTCACTGCTCTCATGGGGCTGGAAAGCACTGAACATGGCACCAATGCAGTGGAAACAGTAGCTGCAGAGCAGGGTTTCTTAGGTCTCCAGGGATCATCAGCCTTAGAAAGCAGACCTTCATTTCACCTTTAAACTGCACTTTATAGCAGATACTAAGAGGAATCTTTGAAACTGTATGTATCAAATAAGCTGTGGAAATCAGTAGTTTGGGAGAAATTTGGGGAGAATGAGGATATTTTAACAGCAATTGGGCTGGTTGCTTTGATAGCAGAAGAAGCTGGTGTTTGCCAGAGGCTGGACACCTTCAAATCCGCAGAAAAAAGGGAAATATACAAGGTCAATTTCTTCCCCCCACAGCAAATGCTGATGTCAGTGCTGAAGCTGAAGCAAGTGACTGAAAAGAGGGACTTGAAGTGACATGTATGCACTGTGCCCACAGCATTCAGGCTGCAGATAGTGTGTTTTATTCAGAGATGGAGCATTGAAAAGTGAGTTTTCTAGAAGTGTTTAAGAAGCAGCAATATTGTTGTTTTGTGTTGGAAATGAGAATGGAAAAAAAATTATTTTGAAGTAAATAGTTTTGATTGAACCCTAGTATATATGTTTCTACTATTTGATTTTAATATATTTAATGAAATTCTTGCTTAAATATAGGTTTATTATTAGAGGGAGGCATGAAGGGCAGTTTACATACGGATTTTTTTGTTTTTCTTAATGAAAAATATTTCAAATAGTATTTCAGGTGACTAACAATTTCTGAAAGGGTTCAGAAATAGACACGTATTTAGTAGCTATACCATTTGATATGACTAACCAGATATAGTCATTTGGATTGGAATTATTAAAAATGGTTTAAAAATTTAATTTATAGTAAAAAGTGGGCAGGGGCAAAACTTCAGGGGCTGTTACTGTAAAGCTACCTTTCTCAATCTTAGCTGCTAGAGGAAACAAAACAAGACCTAAAGAAACAGCTAATAACTTTGGTCCTAAATACTGTCTTGAAGTGTACTGGTTCCAAGCTCTGAGGCTAAAGCAAGAATATGAGTTAGCTGTATAAACGAAGTATTTGCTTATTTGATTTGCAGTGAAATGATGGTGGGAAGGACAGTGAGTACACTGGAGGAAGGGTTTAGAAATCAAAGTGATTATGGCAAATAAAATAAATAGGAAGGCATTCAGAAGGAACAAGGGCAAGGCAGGTAAGTGTTATCACTAATGAGGAAAGGTGATGAGACAGCAGTCTTTCATGCAGAACACTGGACTACAAGACAAACTTCAGTTAAAAAAAACCCCAAACAGTAATTCTATTGTGAGAAAGGGTAAGAGCATACCAAGCTGTGTATATGTGAGAATAGTAATGGGTGATGAATACGGCCAGTTGAGCAGCTAACCACTGAGGCAGTCTGCCCCGGCACACACATGGACACAGATGTCAGTGTGCAGCAAGTTGCTGGCCACAAAACCTGGAGCCCTGGGAATCCGGAGAAGGCACATGCCCGAGATCTGGGCACAACTGGAAGCATCTCCTTTAAGTTAACGAGCCTATAAAGCGTTCACGGTTTCTTTGCTCAGTCACTTTGCAGTTTTCCAGTTCTTCATCCACATGTGGTATCGCCTTCACTCACTTCAGCTGCTCCTTTGTCCAGACTCAGTTGGTGTTTTCCTCTCTGTATCGACCCATGGCCCCTTTCCACAACCTTCCTTATCTCTTTCAATTCTGCTTAGGTGGCAAAAACTGTTCTCATTAATGGGAGGGGGTTCAGCCACCGGCTATTCCTGCTCACTGTTGTCCATGGCAACAACAGGACATTTGGGATGTAATAGAGCATTAATCTGTCTGCTCAATGCAGCTTTGGTAAAGCTCAGCTGGAGTCTGTCCCAGGCTTAGGTATTGCCCTTAAGAAAGACGTAATTGGAGACAGCCTGGAGAAGACATTAAAAATGATCAAATATGACCAGCAAGGAAAGATCAGAGGATGTTGTGTTCTTTGGCCTCAGGAAGACTGATGGGGCACACGATAATAACCTGCAGCTGAGTAAAAGGCTGCCATAAACTCAAACACTTTGCTACTTGTTTAAAGAGGGGAGGATAAAAAGTAATGAGCTTAAATCAGAGCAAGACAGATTTTAGCTAGACATTGGGGAAGGTGTTCTAATGGGAAGTGAAGTTCTGGGTGAAGAACTGCCAAAAGATACAGGAGTAGTCTTGGACAGATATTTGTCGCAGAAATTACAAAGGAGGAGATGGTCTATCAGGGTCCCTCCCAACTGTGCTTGCTTTGATTCTGTAACTCTACTGTTTTTGTTCCTGTAATTAATCTCTTTCAGAATAGTATTCTAATATCTTAAAGCTTTGGGAGGTTTGGGTTTTTTTTAGCAGTACATGTGTATTTACGAGGATACACAAGAAAATTATTTTCCTATGGTCATTGTGTGGTGACACCTTTCAATAAGGGAGACAGCTGCTTGCAGCGAGCCTTTCTTACTGGAAAGTAGGATGGCTGATACTCTAATACATAACCAGGAAAAAATGTAAAAATGTGTTTGTGGGCTGCAGTTAAATCTTCTCTTTAAGAAAAAAGAAGGATGTTGGCCTGCAGCCATCCGGATGAAACAGAGGCAGGGACAACACCCGGTGTTCAGAATTTCTTCCAGAATTTATTGGGTGGGACAGGGACCAGCAGCCTGAGTAGTCAAGATGGGTCGTAGGTCAGAGAAGAGAACAGGAGCAGGACAAGGAGCAAATGGTTTAGGAATGCAGCTAGGATGAACACAGTGGAAGAAACAGAGAAGATGTTAAGCCTGAGGGACAGAGAGTGGACAAACCTGTGTGTACAAGTCCATGACCCTGCCTGGTGCTGTACAGTTCCACCTCAGACACAGGTGACCTTTGACTGATGCCGATGAGTTGTGATGCACCTCTTGGCAGATTACTAGCTTGGATCTCAGAACAGCAGCCACCCTGGTGTGGGGATGCTCCTGGGCTGTGAAGTCCTGCACTGACGCAGCTAGACCTGGAACTAGTTCATACACTGCTTGTGTGGGGACCTCTGTACCAGGTTGGACTGCATGTACCCTGAATTTCGCTATTGCTTTACAGCCAAAAAATATATGTGAAACTCAATGGCAAAGCACCCTGTTCATTCCCTGGTCATATACTTTGTCACCATCTGCAGAAAGCAAAGCACCCTAGTATTCAGTCAGCTAGTTAGGTCCAGTGGCAGAGCTTTGTGCAATGGAGTAAGAGCTTCCAGAAGTGCTACTGAGCTCTGTGGATTATCAGCAGGATACCACTCATCTCGCAATTGCTTTATGAGTTTATTAGTATTTGTGCAGTGGCTGGGTACTGTTACGAGGAGCATCACAGAACAGCCCATAATAATTCTGTTGGAGAAAGAGCTTTACAATCTGCAGAAAACCACCAAAAAAGCACCCGTCAGCCCATTTCCTTGGCAGCAGGGGAGCAGCAAGCCTGGCTGCCTCCTGTCCTGCCTGGCACATCCCTCCTGCTTCCCACGGCAGGCACATCAAAGATCTCACCAGTCTCTTTGCCTGAGCTCTTCTGCTTTGCCCACACCGTGGGCAAGTGGAGGAACACTGCGTTTCAGCTTTGATGTCCAGCTCCTTCTAATCTTTTCTGGTACTGACAAATAGCCAAAGCCCAGACATGTGGAACTATCAGAGCATGATCATGTTTGAAATGCGTTGAAGCTGAGAACAAACTCCTCTGCCTGCAGTGCACCCAAGCTGCAGAAGCACCAGTACACCTGCCTGCAGCTGCTACTGCTGCTCCGGGGTTATCTACGGAGCTGCTTGTGCAGCCTTCCCCGCCACCCCCGCCAAGCAGTCGGAGGATTTGCATGTTCAGGCTTGTTTGACCCCTGGTGAAAGTCTTGCAGAAGAGCCGGGGTATGTGGGAATGTGGAGAGAGTACTTAAGAGAGGAAGGAGAAAGGGTAGAGCGAGGGAGACTCTCGGAGCAAAGACAGAAGGCTGAAAGAAGAGATGTTAGGCTTGGAAGGGGACGAGGGAACAGAGAAAGAAAAGCACAGCTACTGAGTTATGAAGTAGAAATTAACCTTGTAAATAGGCATATTTTGCAACCTTCTCTGAATCAGTTAACTCATCAACTCAGCTGGAAGAACAGCTCTGGGCTTCTTTATCCATACAGCTTGAAAGATAACATCTCTGCAACTTGGATGCGGTGCACAGTGGGCCTCAGAACCTGCTCTGTGGATTACGCCTGACACACCTGGTTGTAAATAAAGCAAGAGGTAGTGAGGACTGTGGGGTTTCAAGGTATTATTTTACATCAGGCAAAAAGCATGAAAGCTATTTCTGTTCCTTCAGCCTTGGGGTGCCTTTATAGGATGACACAATAATTAAAGAAAAAATCTGGATTAAGAGGCTATAAACTTCTGTTGTTGAGTTCATTTTTTGATCTGTAATGAGTCCTTATGAATGGGTGGAAATAAGAGGCAGATCCTACCATATTTATTCAAAGTAGCTAATCTACTTTTGCACATGAAATCTGCTCGTAAGGAAACAATAAGTATTTCTGATTTAGATTAAAAAAAAGTTGGATTAGGTTTCTGTGTGTTCTGTGGTACTTCTCACATAAAACAGCTGAATGGGTTTTGCTTTACAGACGCTGTGGTTTGCTAGGTGAGTTCTACTCCTGCTAATCTATTTGAAGTGAAAATACATCACAGCCTATTGCTTGTGTTCATTTTATTGAAGTAAATGCAGCAGTCCAATATCATCTCATATTCCCCTGTAGCTAATGAGGAAAGGCAATATAAATAGTGTATTACAATAGCGTTACACTCCACTGTATTGAATGTTTCATCTTTACATTTTCAACATGTCATTTCAAAAGTTGTCTGAAGGTTTCCATGCTGAGGAAGAGTCAAGGTAGTTCAAAGAGGAATCCACAGGATAAAAATATACCTCTAGCATTTGTAAAATTATTAGCATAATGAATTTCCTGTTATGCTTGGCTCAGAAAATTAGCTGCACATGAAACACCAGAATGATTTACATGTTTTGGCCACTATGTGTCATTTTGCAGCCTTTCAAATAAGTCATAAAATATAAATTGTGTATGTTGATTTTTGTGGCAGAGGTTACATGTACCACAGTGAAGTCAGACTTACATGGGAAACACAGAGAACTCACTTTCATTGCAAGCACTTACTGGCTACATTTGAAGTCCTTCATGTGGCAGATGACTTTAAACCTTTTGAAAATCAGAAGAGAGATTCTGGTTTCCTTACTGACTGATTCCTTACTTACCCTGGCCCCCTTTTGAATTCTCTATGAACTGCAGAGGGTGTTATGTTCCTACCAACCTAGAACTCCATCCTTTTCTCTTCAGCTTCTAACAATCTGCCTTCTACTCCACGATTAGTTAAGACTGCATTGAATAAACTTGAAACTGGCCTGAATGACCACTACCATGTTTTCCTTCTCCTTCACAAAGAAGCACTTATGCACTTATTTGTGCCCTGTCTTGTTTGGGCTTCTGGAATATAGGCATTGTTTTATCTATGTTCTCTGATTACTCCACTGGGCACAGCTCTAAGTATGTGACATTCCTTTCTGTAGGACCTTGTCTTTGGTAGCCTGCCATCTTTTATCTACTGACTCCCCAGAAGTCTTTGATCATTCTCTGTGACTGCCAATTTTTATTGTCATGATGATTACTGATTTGCTTTGAGGTAGCGCAAACATGACGATTTGCACAAACCAAAGAGAGAGTGTCTCTCCTCAAGAGTTTGTAGTACTACCAATTCATTATTTGCTCCCTGAAAAACAGAGAAAAATGTACCTCTCACTCTTCGTCTTCTGTTGTATCAGTATTTTTTCCTGTAAAAGGAAGTCTTTGTATTTGTAAGTTGACAAAAAACATTGTCTAATGAAGATCCACAATGGTCTTGGATAACAGACTAGTTTCTATTTTCCTTACTTTTGGTTCCCATATAGTATTGGTCTGTGGTTCTGTTACATTAACACTATTACAACGTAATGGCTGTAGAGTTTCTATAATGGATCACATACCAAATCTGCTAACTGATCTTCCTCAGGCACCATAAGAGTTGGCATAAAGATCCTGTCCCTTTTCCACTCTCATGGTGCAGGCAGAATTTAGAATACGCTTTGGAAACAGGAATCAGCAGAGCTGTCCCCCCTGTTTTTGCCAGAATGCTGCTAGGTCTTTTTAAGAAATGCACAAAAGTAGCATAAAACTACCTCTGAATACCTACCTCTGACCACCTTGGTTGCATGCATATTCTCTTAAAATTTGAAACTAATAGTAGGTCTGTATTTATAGGTGTGTGAGCCTGAAAAAGAGAAATGGAAGATGTGACGAGAGAGAGAAAATGGAAACTTTCAGGCATTCTTCTGCATTGTACTGTAATTAAGACTTTATACTTTCTACTTTAAAACTGCAGCGCCTGTTTTTAAAATAAACTTTCCTTTCTGTGTGAATTGGTAAAGTAGTTTCAGATGAATGAAAAAGATTTAGCTCAGGATGTCTTACCATATTGGTTTTTGTTTGGAGGCTGGGCTGTCAGTCCTTGGCCATGTCCAGTGGCATAGGTGTAGGGATGTTTATACACGCATTGCACATGTATGTACATAGTGGTTTGCTTCCATCTTCACATACTTCTACTTTTCTTGCCATTTGTAGGATTATTTTATCTCATTGGAACATTTCTGGGATATTTTGTATAATATTTCTCTTCAGGGGTCATACCATCCTCTGCTTCAAAATTGCTCCTTTCTGCAGTACTGTAAGAGAGAAAAATGCCCTTTAGCCAGACAACTTCGGTGCCTCTGCGTTTCAAGATTCCCTTGAGGCATCAGTACCATTATTTAAGCACTCATTAAATAAAGCATCATGGTCTTCTGGGCACATAATGTCCCCTTTTAACTTATCACTAACGAGGTCAAGGAAATCCTGACAAGACTGCAGTGATATTTATGGCTCATGCTTTCAATGCCATCTAGTGGTGCAACGGCCTGTGCAGCTCCAGCGGTGCTACAGGGGACGTAAACAATTTCTCATGCTACTGTATCCCTGTATCCATAATCACGAGGCAGAAATACTTGTGATGAGCTGACAGTTCTCTGAGCTCCTCTCAGCAAGTCTGCCGAAGACACCGAGCTGTGCGGTGTGGTTGACACACTGGAGGGAAGGGATGCCATTCAGAGGGACCTCGACAGGATGGACAGGTGGGCCTGCGTGAACCGCATGAAGTTCAACAAGGCCAGGTGCAAGGTCCTACACAGGGGTCGGACAATCTCAAACGCAAATACAGGCTGCGTGGAGAACAGATTGAGACCAGCCCAGAGGAGAAGGAATTGAGGGTGTTGGTGGACGAGAAGCTCAGCATGAGCCACCAATGTGTGCTCGCAGTCCAGACAGTCAACAGTATCCTGGGCTGCATCAAGAAGCGTGGCCAGCAGGTCGAGGGAGGGGATTCTGCCCCTTTGCTCTGGTGAGACCCCACCTGGAGTCCTGCGTCCAGCTCCAGGGTCGTCAGCACAGGAAAGATGTGGAGCTGTTGGAGCGGGTCCAGAGGAGGGCCACAAGGTGATCAGAGGGGCTGGAGCACCTCTCCTATGAGGAAAAGCTGAGAGAGTTGGGGCTGTTCAACCTGGAGAAGAGAAGGCTGCGGGGAGATCTTGTAGCAGCCTTCCAGTACCTGAAGGCAGGGTGAAGAGGGACTTTTTACAGGGGCATGTAGTGATAGGACAAGGGGGAATGGCTTTAAGCTGAATGAGGGGAGATTTAGATTAGCTATTAGGAAGAAGTTCTTTACTCTGAAGGTGGTGAGGCACTGGCACAGGTTGCCCAGAGAAGCTGTGGCTGCACCCTACCTGGCAGTGCTCAAGGCCACGTTGGATGCGGCTCTGAGCAACCTGGTCTAGTGGAAGGTGTGCCTGGCCATGGCAGGAGGGTTGTTGGAGCTAGATGGTCTTTAAGGTCCCTTACAACCAAAACCATTCTGTGATTCTATGATTCTATGAAACAAATACAGTGTGATGGATTGTTAGTATTAGTGGTAGAAGATCAAATGGCTGTCCTCATTTCGGCTGGGAGAGAGTTCATTTTATTCCTAGTAGCTGGTATAGTGCTGTGTTTTGGATTTAGTATGAGAATAATGCTGATAATACAGTGACATTTTAGTTCTTGCTAAGTAGTCAAGGCCTTTTCTGCCTCTCATCCCACTATACCAGCAAGCAGGCTGGAGGTGCACAGAAAGGGGAGGGGATACAGCCAGCACAGCTGACCCCCAACTGACCAAAGGGATATCCCATGCCATACGATGTCATGCTCAGCATAAAAAGCTGGGGGAAGAAGGAGGAAGGGGGAAGCGTTCAGAGTTATGGTGTTTGTCTTCCCAAGTAACCATTAGGCATGATGGAGCCCTGCTTTCCTGGAGATGGCTGAACACTTGCCTGCCCATGGGAAGGAGTGAATGAATTCCTTATTTTGCTTTGCTTGTGCGCATGGCTTTTGCTTTACCTGTTAAACTGTCTTTATCTCAGCCCATGAGTTTTCTCACTTTTACCCTCCTGGTTCTCTCCCCCATGCCACTGGGAGGGAGTTAGTGAGCGGCTACGTGGGGCTTAGTTGCTGACTGAGGTTGAACCATGACAATGGCCCTAGGACAACTAGGAATAAAGCTTGGCCTGACTGTTGTTTGTTCAGTTTTCACAAGTATTCAAGAGTCTCTGCAGGAATATTAATTGTGACTAAATTTGCCACAATGGTTTGCGGACACCATTACACAGTCAATTTTCTCTTCTCCCTGTACTTTATAGTGCACATACAATATACATCTTTCTTACTAATCTGCAAAATGTAATAGCTCGTAGAATTTGGAACAAAACAGCAACAGCTTCATGGTTTTATTTACAATGGTAAAACCTGTACATTTGATTTGTGCAGCTGCAAAAAACAGGTTGTTCTCTTAATCTTTTGCACTGGCTATTGAGATTGGGTATCAGGACAAGCCAGAGTATGGCAGCTTTGAGACGGCTAGTCTTGGCTGCCTTGATCCTTGTCTTCTATAAATGAGTGAAATTCAATCTGCAGAAAGCGAGTGCAGTCCTCACTCCTCTTCAGCTGCTCCAGTCTATGCTGGCTGAGAGTGATTGCCTGCCCATAAAGAGCGATTGCCTGACTTCACCAAAGGCTACCAAAGTCATGGGGCACAGACTCTGTGCCATGCACAGCTTTCTAACTAGCAAGCAAAGCAGAGATTTCTAACTAGCAAGCAGGAGAGATTTCTGGCCCATCTTGGAGCTCTGCTCTGACCTGTCTTCCTACCCTGATCCTTACCTCAGGTCTAAGCTCTTGTTCCTGCACTTGTTTCTTGCCCCTGTTGTCCCATTTACTGCTACTGACTAGGCTGCTCAACCTTGCTCAGATCTTGGCCCAGATGTCAAAATGTGCTATGCTGGATCCTGGGCTGGTATGCTTTTGACTGAAAAAAAAAGTCAATATATTGATTGATACTATATTATTGATTGCTGATAGTAATTTGTAATAGCTTGATATTTTTTTTTCTCCTGTTAATCATAGGTATACTTGCTAGTGATTATTTTTTTTGAATTTGTGGTAACTTGCAATAAAGTAGAGGAATTTAAAGGATAAAAGCTTACATGTCCTTGTGTATTATGGAATCCTACAAACTCATGGTTGTGATCTCCACATATCCACAGGCTATGTAACCATTTATATTGTGACAGGATCTGATCAATGTATGTCAGAGAGGGTGAAAAAAAGACAGAGCCAGTCTCTTTTCAGCAGTGCCCAGTAACAGAACCAGAGGCAATGGGCACACACTGAAACATAGGAGGTCCCGTCTGAACATCAGGAAACACTTTTTCACTGTGAGGGTGACCAAGCACTGCCACAGGTTGCCCAGAGAGGTGGTGGAGTCTCCATCCTTGGAGATATGCAAAAGCCATTTGGACATGCTCCTGGGCAGCTGGGTCTACGTGGCCCTGCTTGAGCAAGGGAGTTTGACCAGATGCCCTCCAGAGGACCCTGCCAGCCTCTACTCTTCTTTCTGTGATTGTATTATATTTGACTAAATTTTGAAAAATTGTACTTTTTCCCAAGTATTGACAGCTGAAGACAACAGACTTGTTTGTGATAACAGAATGGAATGAATGAAATGATACGACACTCACCAACGTGCTTTAGTGATTGAACTTAGTCAGGAGCACACACAAAACCAGAACAAATTACACGGAAACATAATCTGGAAAAAATCGTATTTTCAGTGACACAATCTGATGTTAACATGACAAGCAAAGGAAAAATCTCTTTCTAAATCAGATTTTTATCTTGGTAATATCCCTTCAGTTGGGAGGGACGAAGCATTGGCTCCTTGTCAGTCGGTTTTGGCAAGTAACTCAGCTGTGATGGATCATCTTGACTTCAATCTGATGTTTGGCTGCAATGACCAATATTAATCAACTTCAAAATAATGCCTCTTTGTCTACCACAAAACAAATAGCAGCAGTAGTTGGAGCTATCACTCGTCTGACTTAATTTGCTCATAGGTTTGTCAGCAGGCAATGAATAAAATTCATTGAGCTGGGTGTCCATGGAAAACTGGATAGACTTCGTCTCATGATTCAATAGGTGGCCCCCATCTCCACAGCTGTCTGAGAAGTCTAGGCATTAAATAGCAGCTTGCTTCTTTATTTGGAAACATACTCCAGCTTTCATGGAAAAGGAGGAAAATACATTATTGCTTGTAATTTTCTTTTCTAATGGCATAAATTGTAGTAGCATACTCTTCATTTTTATTACAGTGGTATAGTTGAGTACTATATAAGAGCTGGGAACAAGATGTGGACTGTCAGAAGTTTTCATCAGACGTGCTATAAATGCTATTAGAAAGCTGTTTTCATGAAACCTGCTTCTGGAATTACTAATATAGTTTACTGGCATTTACCATTCAGTCTTCTTCTTCTGCACCTCTGAATTTGGTGTTGTCTTTGGATTTCTTCCAAGGTGTTTAGAAGCTTTTCACAAGAAACTTTATTACCATGAATCTTCATGAAAATTTGTATGATAGGTTTTTGGTGGCACAATGTACCTGATAAGCCATCCTTTCTGGTTTTGGTAATTTTACACACCCACATTTTGGTGTATCTAGAACCAAAAGCATAGGAAAACACATCAACATTATCATACCCAGAAATGAGAATTTGGTTTTCATTGTGGATGTACATCTTCAAACACGACAGAGTGAAAAATGGCCTGTTCCTCTGCAAAGAGTAGCAGCAGTATAATATATTAAGATTGTGTGATTCGTTGTGTGAAGGTTACACTCCTGATACTTTAGTACAAAGTAGTTATCTGAAGGCTGTATTTAATGATCCATTTGGAAGTGATTAGACAGGAGCCACAGTCATCTGGCTGTTCTTCTGTCATCAGGTAGCACGCAGGACTTTGCTGTGGGCTTTACTCTTCTCATGGTCCTATCAAACCAACACCATAGCCAGTAGCAAATGAAAAAAAATGCCCAGTTCTTTAGAAAAAGATACGCTTGAGAATGTGCCTCCTATGGCACAGCGAAATACATAGGCATGAGTTGTATTTCCAGAAGCTGGGGTCCATGAGAAGAACAGTCATGTCCTTACTCCCAAGTGGTTTCCTGCAACAGCATCAGCAAAGCTCTTAAACATCCTGATTTGTTCTTGGCTAGACTGACTCAGTTCACATGTCTCACCCTCACTCTGCAGTCTAATTAATGCCACAGAAGATAATTTCCAGACACTTAGGACACAAGTTATGTAATGAAAATAAATTGTATACATCTTGTGCTCTGCTGATTGTCTTCCCTGTTGGCTTCTTTGGAGGAGAAAAATTGGGTTGATCCCAAGACCCTAGATTATACATAACAAAGCAGGAACATAGTATTCTGTCTTTCAAACATTAAGAATGAGTTTTAGGATAATGAGTTTTAACTATTTCTGGTTTTGATAGTCTGAGATTTGAAATCTTCCTTTTTTTAAACACGGTTTAATGTATATATCCTTCTAACACTCTAAGCCTATTAACATGACACTTTCTTCAGAAGTCATGAGTTACCATGTTCACTAGTATTCTAATGATAGTTGTTTTTTCTGTAGGAGATGAGGAGAAACGGCATGTCAAAAGGCAATAACCAAATTGTTTACACATAAGAGATTGGCATTTGAGATGCAATTCCTACTCTTCCACCGACTCAGTGTAAGTCCCTGGTGAAATTACTGTCTATACCTCTGTTTTCTCAGCCATAGAAAAAGCATAGTGACCATTGTTCATCTCACTTGCTTCTCTTTGTGAAGATCAGTCAGTTATTTTTATGTTCCCACAGTGCTTTGAAAGACTAAATTTTATGCTTTATATTCCCTTAATTATTGTTTTTAACAATGTTTGTTATTGTTATTTTTAGAAAAAGATGTTACAGTTTCCTATCACAGAGGATCAGAACTTGATCTCTTTTAATTTAGTATTATAATGGGAAATAATGGATATTTAAGGGAAAAGAAACTTGAAGGCAAATTAGCACACAGCAGATGCTGGTTCTGGAGGCAGTGGTAACTGATGCTGGATGTCAGAAGAGAATGGTCCAGTGGGAAATTCAACCTGTGAAGAAAACAACTGTTTTTATGGGCCATGGCTGAAGGACTTTGTCATGTAAATCAATCAGTTAATCACTCTTCTAGCCATTCACACAAGTTGCTGGAGATGGAAGAATAGTAATAGGAATTACTATTCTTGTGGCCCTTAGGATCTTTTCTGTCAGTTGACGAACAGAAAAAGGGGAGTCTCTTTTCCAAATGGCATATGAAAAACCAAACCTCGTGATTCTCTTTTGAAGCTGCTGCTGAATGAATAGCCCCAGGAAACTGCTGAGAAAGAGTGTCCTTCATTTGGAAATCGTATTTGTTTGGAAATAATTTTTATGCGCCCAGTTCAGATAAAGCAACAAGTGGAAGAGTGACCTGGAACAAGAAGTTCCCCCCCAGGTGGCATAGTTAGCAAACCACACTTTCACTGAATCTGCCTTACTAGAAGGTAGAAACGCAGGAATAGAGATGACTGTTGTTCCTAATCTACTGTTCTGCTGCTGGCACTGTGTCATAACATACCCTCTGCAAAATGAACAACTACTGTCCTAACTGTAGTAAAGTACTGAGCACATGCTGCACTTCAGAAGACTGAGTAATGAAATATCACGAGGTAAAACAGGAGTTCATGCAAGATCAGCTGCAGGCATTAGAAACAGGTTTAGATGTTACAAAACTATTCCACAGTCAAAGAACCATTGGCTTCTCTGGTCATGAGTTTAAACCCTGAACTCATTGTGCTTGGACCTGATGAGTGGCTATTGGCTTATTTAAAACCAACCTTCACAGGATGGATTGTGGTGGTAGACTTGCTTCAAGGATCATATCTTCTGGCTAGCTCTCCTCTAGATGGTAGTGGTCCTGCCAATGCATCCTGCCCCAGATGAAGAGGAAAACCAAAATGATTCTTCATTAAGGCAAGCTGTTCCGAGCAAGCTGATACCATGGAGGGACACCCTGGAAAAAACTTGCATGGAGGAACGTTCCCAATAAGGTGGAAATCTTGACTAACCAGCAATCAAACTCTCGGCAAGGTTATTAGTTTAATTAGAACTGCATAACTTCTCAATATTCTTTTACCAGGTAGATCTCTGCCTATGAAGAAATACACAGGATAATCCCACAAATGCTGTGTAGATTGTGGCTAACTTGATAGGTGTTTGAGTAATTTCAAACCCCAGTGTCCTGGTTTTGGCTGGGGTAGAATTAATTTTCCTCCCAGTAGCTGCTGTATTTTGATTTTAGTAGGAGAATAATGTTGCTAATACACTGATGTTTTTAGTTGTTGCTAAGAAATCAAGGACTTTTCTTCCAGTTTCTCATGGTCAGCTAATGAGCAGGAGTGCAGGAGCTGGGAGGGAGCATGGCCAAGCGGCGAGCCCAAGCTGGCCAATGGAAATATTCCATACCATAGGCGTCATGCTCAGTTTATAAATGGGGTTTGGCTAGGGGTCAGGAATCCTCTTTTATCCTCTTTTTCCGGGAGTTCGAACTTCCCCATGAGTTCAGTCTTTTGTCCGTGAGTTTGGTAAGTTCTGTGAAATCTGCAAAATTCATGAGCTTGGGGAAACCTGCGGGTTCTGTGGTCGCTGCTCCGGGACTGGCTGCACAAGGGATCATCGGGCAGTGAGAAAAAAAATTGTATCGGGTATTGTTTGTTTTGCATATTCATTATTAGTAGTAGTATTTCCTTTGTTGTCTTATTAAACTGTTTTTGTCTCAGCCCACAAGTTTTACTTTTTTCATTCTCCTCTCCATCCTCCTTGGGGTGGGGACGTGTGAGTGAGTGGCTGCATGGTCCTAGTTGCTGGCTGCCAGGTTAAACTGTGACACCCAGCAACTATTCAGGTGCTCTGATTTCCTCCATGAACCTAAAGCTCATGCACTCATAGAAGGTAAAATGAACACTCTCACTGTTAATGAGTTTTCTTTGTGATTATGGCCAAATTATTAATCTTGTATGAGGCTTGTCTAAAGGACATCAGGCATACCTATGTTGAAGAGGCTCATGAAGTGAATGCCCTGTGGTTAGAAAACCCTGGTATGTTCAAACGCTTATGCAAACTAACATGGTGCCTGGTTTGGTGGCTGTCCTGTGCCTGTTTATACAGATGCAAAAAATATTCTGCCTTGATGGCTGTCATTTACTTGTGTGGGAGTATAAAGCTGTGTAGTTTCCACCCTCTGAGGTTTTAAAACCTGGGCTGAATAACGTCCTGAGGCAACCTTGTCTGGCCTTGTAGCTGATTGTGCTTTGAGCAGGAGTTTGACCTAGAAACTCCTGAGACTCCTTTCAAGCTTATCCTTTGATACCGTGATCCTAAGGTTTCACTTTTGACAACAGCAGATTTATCATCAGTTCTGTGGTGGGTCAGACTTGACCAAGTGCCAGATGCCCACCCAGCTGCTGTTTCACTCCCCTTCCTCAACTGAAGAAGGGCAGAGAATAAGATGAAAGCTTGTAGATCAAGATAAAGACAGGGTGATCTCTTACCAATTACTGTCATAGGCAAAACAGACTTGATTTGGGGAAACCTATTTTATTATTTCCTAATTAAAAGTAGAGTAGGATGGTGAGAAATAAAAGACAAAATCTAAAACACCTCCCCCTCTTCTTCCCAGGCTCAACTGCTCTCCTTCACTCCCAACTCTTCTATCTGCTTCTCTCTGCAGCCCCCAACAGTGCAGGAGGATGAGGAATGGGGGCTGGTGTCAGTCCGTATCAATTCTCTGCTGCTCCTTCGTTCTCACACGTTTCCCCTGCTCCAGCATGGGGTTCCTCCCGTGGGATACAGTCCTCCACAAACTGGTCCAATGTGGATCCTTCCCAGGGGCTGCAGCTCTTCACAAACTGCCCCAGCGTGGGTCCTTCCCACGGGGTGCCATCCTTCAGGAACAGGCTGCTCCAGCGTGGGTCCCCCATGGGGTCTCGAGTGCAGCCAGCAAACCTGCTCTGGCGTGGGTTCCTCTCCATGGGAATGGGCTCTCTGTGGGCTGAAGCTCCCTTCAGGGCATCCCCACCTGCTGCAGGATGGGGTCCTCCATGGGCTACAGTTTTGATATCTGCTCTGCCATGGCCCTCCATGAGCTGCAGTGGGACAATCTGCTCCACCTTTGTCTTCTCCACAGGCTGCAGGGAAATCTCTCCTGTGGCGCCTGGAGAAACTCCACCTCCTTCTTCACCGACCTTGGTGTCTGCAGGGCTGTTGCTCTCACATCGTCTCACTCCTCTCTTTGGCTGCAGTTCGGCAGATTGTTTTTTCCCCCTTCTTAACTACGTTATCCCAGAGGTGCTACCACTGTCACTGATGGGCTCGGCCTTGGCCAGCGGCGGGTCTGTCTTGGAGCCGGCTGGCACTGGCTCTGTTGGACGTGGGGGAAGCTTCTGGCAGCTTCCCACAGAAGCCACCCCATTAGCCCCCCCGCTACCAGAACCTTGCCATGCAAACCCACTACAGTGCGGCAGACCCATCCTCTTCCCATAAAGGTCATTCCTGCAGCTCCCCCCTCTCAACCTAGGCACCTGCACCCAGCACAAGTTCTGCTCAACAGTCTTCTAAACTTGGTTGCTCCAAGGCCAGAAGGATTACACAGGAAGAAACAAGAAGTGGGTGAGCTTTTTAAATTTGTTCCTGAAATGGAATTCTGGTCCTGAAACTTCATGCTGATACCAAACTGAGTAGTGTCATACTTTCTGGCAAAGCTTCAAAGTAGTAGATGAAACAACCACTTTGGAAGACCCTCTTAGTATTCTGAAAAGGCCAGAATTTTTTCAGTGAGCTCTCTGCCATTCATCACACCTTCTACAAAAAAAACTAAAGCATTGGTAATGATTGGTACGCAGTCAATATTGCCATCTTGGTTTTCTTTACACCTCTATAAAGAGAGCAGTATAAATAAAATATTTTTACTTAGTTTTTAATGACCTACTAATTAATTTTTGACAGTACAGACAGAAACAAGTAGAAGTACAACATAATTAGGCTTAAATTTTAATTGGTAAACTTAGTGACACTGTAGTCTGTGCAAACACCTGTCTATAAATACGTAAGGAATGATGCAGAACTTAGCTATAAGCATCAGTTGGGTTAGTAGGCTTAAAGGTATAAATACGCAACCATTCAAAATGGTATTTCAGGTATGCTGTTCTGGCAATGAAGTAAGATACTAGGAATCCACACCCTATCAGACCAGCATGAACATGATATGAAATGCACGCACAAGCAAATTAAGAATTCATTGTGATCATTCAGTGCTAGCAGCAATGGAAATATTATCAGTGAACTTGGTATTATGAATGTGAAAGGCTACCAGGTAGTAAAGAATAAGCTCTTCTGTAAAAGTATTAATAGGGAAGAAATGGTTCTTGACTTCACAGATGCTGTGTACAGAGCTCTTACATCCTTGGAGCACTGCTGTATCAATACCTGGCAATCTGTGCTATTCTGTAATGTGGTGGGTTTGAAAACATGCATATATTAGACTAGTAACAAATTCTAGATGTTGTGTTAGCTGAGGAAAATTCCTACAGTTGTGTCCTAGAACACATATGAATGTCCACGCTTTAGTCAATTTGTATATAATATCTACAGTGTGATATGCATAGAGGTATACACTTTAACCTTGAGGCATTCGGGATCATCTGACAACATCCAATGTAGGACTCCTTGTTCTCCAAGGCTGTGACAAAATCCGTTTTTATTTACAAGGTATATAGCAACATATTTCGCTTCCTCAGCGATTGCTTCGTTTTGGACATTCAGCTGTGAAAAAAGAGCCTTGCAAATGCCAAAGAGACAATGTGAGCAACTACTAAATGCCTTGCTGTTTAGCCCATGTGGTTAGGAGGAGTTACGGTGAGACACAAGCACTAGCTCCCTGCCTGAAACAGCAGAAGGGCATGGTCTAAAATTGTGTTCCACCATGCAGCAAAGTAAGAAGCCGGGCAAGGAGGGCAGCTTGGGACCGTGAGGAGCACAGGAGGGCTGTGGAAGCAGATAATGCGGAGGAACACCCATGGCGCTTAGACCACACTCCAGCTGCCTTCAAGGCAAAATGTTACATTGGAGGATAAGACCTGTGCAAGCAGTATTTGCCCTTCAATTTCATCAAAGCTGTTTATGTTTTCATGGCCCCCTCTTATCCTGGTTTTCTGTCCCTGTTTGGCAGGCCAGCTCCTACAGAAGCATCTCCTGCTTAGAGCATTTTTTCTATACTTTCATCCTCTTTTTTTTTTTCAGTTTATATGCTTTCTTCCTCCACTTACCTTCCTTTTGTTTCTCTCTTCTCTGATGTGCCTCTCATTGTTTCTTTTGTTTTCCTTTCACCTCTGTATTGTGTACTTACTTTGCAGTTCTTGTCATCTCAACAACAGAGGGATCAGTTTGTTTCTTCTCCCCTTTCTCTTGCCTGTTCCTTGTCTTTTCCTTTCTTCTCCCCTATACTGGAAATTGAGCTTCTTTTCAGCCAGATGAACGTTAGCATGACGAAGTAACTTGAACTCAAACATGGGGTGGCAAAAAGTTACGCTGTTAGCTGTACAGTATGATGAGGAACAGTAAGTATTGCTATACAGTTGAAGGCCACGTCAGACTTACACTATGACAATATGAAATGCAGCAGTACCAGGACTTTAAACATGCTGTGAATCTCTTATTTACCTCATTCAGTTTCTTTAATAACTCTAGGTGCTGAGAAATTTTTTTCTGAAGGCAAGCTGAGTTCTTTATTTTCTTTGCTTTATTAAGGGACTTCCTGTCCCATGTAGTTCTCATTCAGAATTTTTTTTTTGTTTTAAAGGAAAGGATCAAAGGCTGCCAAGTGATGCACACACAAATGTGTCAGTCACGTGTAACCACATATACAAACTCCCAGAAAAGGGGCAAACTTTCCAGATCTTCCTGTTGTTCAGCCCGACCTGATAATTCCAGAAAATAGACGTTATCAGAATGAGTTCTGGGCTCTGCAGCAAGAACTGTTCCGCATGTTCAAGGGGGTGCAATAAACAGGAAATCAATTAAGCGCTTTAGTGTTTCGGTCTGACTTTGCACGGCATCAATTGCTCTGCAGGCTCAGCACCACTCAGATTCAGTGACTGGGGCAGAAGCTTCCTCTGACTACAGAAAGGAAACATGAAAGGAAGTCACAGCAGGCCACACGTGACATGTTTCAGTCCGTGTTTTCACTTATCAAGTATCTAGGTCTACAAAGGTAGATGATGAGCTGGTTGTTTCCTTGAACAGTTTCAGGGAGCTGCTGAAATACTTTTGCTTATGAAATCAACATACATTAAGTGTAGTCGCTGAAGAAAACTTATTTCTTCTGATTACCTACAGCATCCCGCCTCATCACGGCTTATGACAAGTGATGTTCTCCAGACAATGACTGTGTTTTCTGCATTCAAGCTACAGCTAAAAAGGACAGCTTTTCCAGGAAGGGCAATCCTTCACACAAACAACATTAGAAAATCTCTAGATTTTCAGATTATCCAAAATGTGAAATCTTGTTGTATGTTACAGCTGATAATATTTTAGTATACACCCCACAATATTAGAAATTGTGTTAGCTATATGAGAACTGCTTTCATTTAGAAACTGTATTTAAGGTTAGCATTAAAGATTCTCAGTCGTGAATGTGGCTGTAATATCCAGTCATCAGAAGACAAACAGAATAAATATCTAAAACCTGTAAAAAAAATTTGGACCTAACTTTTTAAAAATTAATGTTCACAACGATGAGTTCGAGAAACTTCTTAACAGTAGTCAGCAGTTTTCTCTATCAGAGCTTGTTACTGATGGCTTGTCTACATAAACACTGTCTTTCTTTTATGGGTGGGAGACACTCACTGTTAAAATATTCATCTTAACTGGCATTGTGTCACTTTAACTAAGTCCTGACTGGTTGCCCCCCCCAAACTGGTTTGGGACTTCCAACTAGGGATATCCTCTCAGCATAAGTTTGGCTTGCCTAAGTCATGGCTTAGGTTTAGTGTGTCCCTGGGTTTGTTTCCACAGTGTATAGAGGTATAATGACTCTCTGGAAAACAGAACTGAGTATCTCTTGGCAATCATGCCCCCAAAAACTTGCATTCAGAAAGTGGAGAGGAAAAGAAAAGATAATAATGACAGACAAACATGGTTTCTGTCTTGTTTGAACAGCATGGGGCTCAGACAACAGCAAACTGATTGATTACCTGAGTCCTTTGTAATTTGCCAGTCGGCACTGCCAGCCTACCTTGGGGGTAAAAGATGCTTAGCTAAGTGTATTCAGAACAACCACCTTTTACAAGAATGTCAGAGTAGATCTAGTACCTCGGAACAGGCATAGCACCAGCTCCCTGGGCATGAAGGTTTTGGCACATCGTTACTCATTGTCTTACCCCAAAGCTACACTTCTGCAGCTCCTCTGGTACGAAAGAGTGCAGTAGTTTGGAGACAACAATCTTCTATTTTCTGTGCTTGAGAATGGGTCTACTCAGTCCTGTTTTACTGACAAAGGTGGCAGTTTTCCATTAGGTAGTATTCTTTGAAAAAGGTACATTTTTGTCCACAGGAAGCTCACCTCCTAAATGTCCATGTATCTTCATAGCCTGTATTTTTCTGACAACTGGGGACACAAGGTACCAATCTAAAGTGTCAGAGCATGACATAAAGTCCTGGAGAGAATGTACTTTTTTCTCTGTTGGTAAGTTGAATTGTTACACTTTGCCACTCAATTATCTTTACTATTAAAACATATTTATGTTCTGCCAAGGAAGCTGAGCATAAGCAAAATAAAACAGGATCATCTGGTTCTTCTTTGCATAGGGATAACTTGTCAAAATCTTGACAGAGACTCTGTAAAACCACATCACACACAAAATGAGGTTCAATAAACAGCTAGAGACGGAAATTTTTCTCGCTTTGATGGAAGCATATAGATTTCGCAGTTTCTAATTTTAGCTCTGTAGTTTACAATAAATATCCTGAAAGCTTTATTTTATATTTTTGGGTGGAGAAAGTATACTTAATGTCATGTTTTCTTTATTAATCATCAGAAATTGAGAGATGCTTATGATTTCCTTAATTAGTAAGTGTGTGTTTGCAGTGCTGCAATCTTCCGGGGTCTTGTTAAACAAGCAAGCAAAAAGAACAATGGATTTTTACTCAGTGTCATGTCAATTCAGAGGTCCTCAAGGTGTTTATCGCTGTAGAAGTATTAATACATTTAATCAGCTGTTGAAGTGTACTTTGAGGCCTTTTGGTGTTTTTTTTTCTGATTATCACTGCATAATAGATCTGAATATTGACCTTAATATAACATTTCTCATATTTAAGTGGTCTTGACTGGCATGTCTTACTTGAAGTGCTCTCTAAGTATATTGAGTACAGTATAACATCAAGCCACTACATTTCTGGAGGAAATACAAAACTGATCAATATACAAATAAATTTATTTTTACAACTTTTTTGACCATGGGTAGTTACTGTGCAAGGGATGCGTATGTATGTGGTGTGTAGTAGCAACACAGAGTCCAGATAAATCATTAGATAACAGCATCCACGAATGTGTTTTAAGTAAAACCTTAATTAATGAAGCGAGAAATGTGAATTATGCACATCTGTAACACAAACTTCAGTGTCTGAATGCTGTAAAATACCATGTGGAAATGATTCTTGTTCCACTGCCTGCTTTGGTTCTCTTTTTAGGTGGAAGAGACACAAATAAGTGTAGCTCTCAACAGCATGTTGAACATTTGGAGAACCTCTCTGGAAGGACTGCAGATGCCTGGGGGCAGTGATATATGGGCAGGCAGGCACGTGTTGAACCAGAGCAGTGCAGTTCTGCTGAAGGAGTCGCACCTTATTTTTCCTGTGAACACACCAGACCCTACTGGACAGTAATGGTTGAACAGTACTCTTGGCAGGAATTTTTCTTGGGTGGAAGATGCATTCAGGGTTGTGCATTTGACCCAGAGAGTTATGTGCTGTTGCTTTCTGTTTTGCCCCTAAACTTCCTGCATTAGAGCTCAGAGTTTTTCTCTGCTCACTGTGTGAGCAGGGAGCTGAGTCCAGGAGACTTGTCCTTACATGAGGAGGAAGATGAAGAGATTACTCTGGGGCTTGCTTTAACTTTTGACTTGTCCCCTGGAAGCCCACATGGATAAGATGTAGGAATTACATCTCTACAGCTTGGTAAATAACAGTAATAGGTAAGTGATAAGTGAGAATGGCTAAAACATGTCTCTTACTATGTGTTCAACTACTGACAGCAAAGGTTTGTGAGCAAAACTGTGTAAAAATCCGTGAGAAACCAGGTGTACTAACCTGTTTCCTCTGGGCAGTTAGTCTCATTGCTGGTATGTTAGACTATGGATGCTGGTCACTTCATATATAGAAGTTCTTGTGGTGCTCAGTGTCTTGTTTATACAATCACGTTGAAAATACCTGATTACGGCCAAAACTGGTCATTTTAATGCATGTGTACTGGATCATAGTGGCTGCAGTGAATTGCGCTCGGCACCTCACCAAAGAGGGAATGGATGAAAATGCCTTTATGCCCTGGTCCTGTGCTTACACGCCTGAGTTAAACATGTCCATAAGTGCATGATGAGAGCTTACATCAGCAAGTTTTCCCTTGCGGTGCTTGACCTGTGATTTGTATTGCAGAGAGAAGTAAAAAGGAGCTCAGCTTCCTAATGGATTTGGAAAACAGATGTCTATCTTACTTTTCTCACAATTTGTTAGCTGGCTTGATACTTCAAATACTGGAAAGGGCTGGTCTTACACAGTATGGAGCTCCAAGCAAAGCTTGGGCCCGACATTTTTGCCCCTATAGATAACAGTTGCTTTGCTTTCCTGAGCTCCTTGAGGCTCATACTGGTTCCTAGTATAGCTCCCATCCCCTCTTCCTCTCTCCCCGGGCTAATTTTCTCACTTCTTCAGTGCAGGATGCCGTCCCAGGTTTTTACCTCAAGCAGTAGGCTCTGGTACTGGTGCTGAATCAGTGGCTAGCTATCAGCAGTAGCTGGGTAGGAGGTAAGTTCGTATGTTAACAGCTCTTTGCTCCAAACATGGGCATCAACTAAACGTGAGTACATGTTTTACAACCTCCCTGTGGACTGGTCAGCTCATATGCAGTAGTGTGAAGTGGATCTTCAAAAGCAGACGTGAAATAGTTCACTAGTACTGCTTATAACCAAGACTAGTCTTGATTTAAACTGCTCAGCTGTGGGATTGTGATGTAGCTATATAAGCCATTTTTGAATCATAATTAGAGGTTTTAAAACCGGCTTTGAGTTCAGTGAGCCCTCCCTCTCACTTGATTAATCAGTGATTTATACATACATAATGACTTTAACTGACTTAGGGGGTAATTTATGTCATGATGTGCATGATATAAGGATCTAAATAGACTAAAGAGAGCGAAAAAGGAACCATCTGTTCTCTAGAAAAGTGTCCCCTGTCAAAAGGATTTAAGAACCGTGTTTGAAAAATGTGTTTAGAAAACCAGGAATAAATTTATCTATATTTCTTGTGCTGTCTGGATGACATTGAGTATATGCTGCCCAACCAACAAGGTTAGGAACTTGAATTTTTAAGCTTTTGCAAGACTTCATGTTCCGTGAGTTGTTCAAAAGGCTGTATAAAGAGATATATATGTATATCTGGACCTGTATAAAGTTTCCTGTCCTGATCTTCACTGTGCCTGTGGAACACTGTTCTTGCAGCTGCAGGATGGACACAGAGATCCTGACACCGCACTGCCCAAGTTTAAACACCTCCTGCACCCAACAAGAACATACGAGTGATGTTTCCTGGGAGTAGCAGAGTTTCATTTAGGGCAGGAGTTTAAAAGCAGAGGTGTCGTCCTCTGTGACAAGCCTAGCAGGGTCTGTCAAGTGAGAAATCTCCCTGTGCCCTTCTCTTCTGCAATATCAGCAAGCTAACTACCGTAAGAAAAACATTTATGCATATTCTTAAATTTGCACATGCAAACTTTGTGTGATCTTCAACAGGATGACTCACGCACGCAAACTTAGGCAAACGCACAGGCACTTGTGCGACCAAGGCTTGCTTTTCTGCCTGAGAGGGGAGAAAAATCGTAGAATACGGATGTGTGCAGCAATTAAAAGACAAAGATGGACTGGTAGGTGCTCCAGAAACTATAGACTGCACCTGCAAAGGCAGCTGCAACTTCTTCTGTGTTCCACCTTTTCTTTGCCGGTGTTTTTTTTCTTTTTTTCTTTTTTTTTTTTTTTTTTTTTT
>Ga0065711_1001879_pt1 | contig 38521 bp, 18 predicted proteins | sample Hoacrofraction12_FD_59098 | JGI IMG/M metagenome (GOLD analysis project Ga0065711, IMG submission 59098) | Hoatzin crop microbial communities from Cojedes, Venezuela - Epithelial fraction 12 v2 (version 2) | ecosystem: Host-associated > Birds > Digestive system > Esophagus > Crop | place...
AGGGGAGGAGGGTGGGAAATCAAACAAACTAAGTGGTATCATCTGCTTAGATCAGTGCATCCAATAGAATATACACGACTTTCTTTCAATTCCTAGACCACCACATCGGCATCGTTGATGCCACAATATGGTATTTAGAGTAGACATACTTGAAAGCAATTGACTCCCATTTTTAAAAGTATCTCAGTAGTACCACACTTCTGGGACTTCTCTGTTGTTTTTCAAAGTATGATGTAGACCACGTCTTGAAATTTTATTCAGTAGCACTGACTGGCAAATGTAAGTGATTTTTGACCATGGAATCTTAAAACCAGAAGGTTTAGATGCTATGTCTTTTCTTAGCTTCTGTCACACTGTTGGGATGTTTCATTGACTGGTAATTTATATTTCACATTGGGTAAGTAGCTGCACTCAAATATGCACACTGATTTGGTTACCCTGTAAGTTGGCTCTTCCTCTGGCTCTCTGCTCTGCTGGGAGAGCTCATGTGCTGAGACCCAACTGCAGGTCGCAGTGTTGCTTGCTTGTACTGTAGATTTCTGTCAGTCCACAGGAAACACTTGAGTTCAGAGCTGCTTGAAGCAACCGAGTGTTGGATATCAGTGAAAGAAGTGAGCAGTCCCCTGCCCATCCCACACCCAGCCTGCTGTGGGATCGCGAGAGGACTAAGCACACCCAGCTACCCGCACTGACTCTTTACAGTGGTGCCCAGTGACAGGACAAGGGGCAACGGCACAAACTGAGGCATAACAAGTTCCAGCTGAACATGAGGAAGAACTTCCCTCTGAGGGTGACGGAGCACTGGAACAGGCTGCCCAGGGAGGTTGTGGAGTCTCCTTCTCTGCAGATGTTCAAGACCCGCCTGGACAATGTCCTGTGCAGCCTGCTGTAGGTGACCCTGCTTCGGCAGGGGGGTTGGACTAGATGACCCACAGAGGTCCCTTCCAATCCCTACCATTCTGTGATTCTGTGATTCTGTGATTCTGTGATTCTGCGACTGTGCCACCTACAGCACCCACCAGATGAGCAACATTAGGGCTGTGAGCTGCCCCTGCAGCAACACTAGGCACCAGGAGATATTAACTTTGCAGAAGCAGCACTGTTTTTTCAACTTGGGATAGCTTCACTTCTGGTAAGTTGCATCCCATGAGTGGGTGTCTGCTGAATATGTAAAGAAGAAGCATTCAAAGGCTGTTTGGGGCTGGGAAAAAAACCCATGCCTCCAAAGCTTCACTTCACAGCAGTTCTACTAGGGCAGAGCGAGGAGGGCTAGGAAGGGACTCTGTTGGTGTTTTGCTGGCTGTTCCCCTCAATCAGCACTCTCCTGGCTTCCAAGCCTTCCAGCTTTCCCACGGCAAGAGGGATCCAAGTTGTGCACCCGCTTCTCCGCAGGCTCTTCCCACTGGCCATGGCTAGGTGAGGATTTTGCCAGTAGATGGCATCAGCGGTGTAGACAGGCTCCAGAAATCCAGGCACAACCTCCTCGGATGCTGATCTGCTGGGCACTTGAGGCCCCGTGCGGGTTGGCCGGGTTGACTCCAGGCTCCACCAAGGCTGGGCCATCTCCACGCTCTGTGCACGTGTTTCTTGAAGCTCCTCTGTCTGCACACTGCACGGAGGGGTTTTCTGATCCCAGCTCTGGGTGTTGCTTGGTTGTGCTGTGTTCAACCTGATCACTGGTGGCACATTTTTATCAACCCAGACATTTTGGGACAGTCATAACATCTGAAAGCATCAGTGTGTGAATTTGACAGGGCTATGGGCAGCCGTGTGGTGGGCTTGAGGAATAACTAAATGAAGAAGAACAAGGTTGGTGAGCTGTCCTTCACAACATACATCTGACGAGGTCTTTCATGGCCCAGGCAGCACTTCCGAGGATGGTCTCAGAATGAGGTCTGGTACTGCTAGCTCATGCTAAGTCTGGTTGCCCCACTCCTGCCATGAGTAAAGCTGCCTGGCTGTGCAGTTTTGTCTTCCTCCAGCAGCCTCTTTATTTCATGGTGAACAGCAGGGCAGCTGCTGCTCACACTTTCAAAACTGGCATTGATGGCAAAGTTAATGTTGGTTTGCTCAACTTTCAGTGGTTTTACATGCACTGAAATAAGCAAACAGATGCATAAATATCTGAATCTTTCTTATCCACTTATTTTTAATTTCTTTTAGTAATTAATTCCTACCTCGTGATTAACTTCATGGATTGTTGCTGAGCTTTTAGTGTTACATTGTGCACCTGGAAGTTTGCACCACACTCCAGCTCCTCACTGCACTATGTGCTGTTAGCTTACAGAGTACAACTGTCTCTGCAGAAATGGGCTTGCAGCGTGTAACTTATACTTAAGAAGCAGGATGTGGAAACAAGAGCGTGGGGAAGCAGTAATGCTGCTGATGCTGCCAGCACCTGCTGGAGAATACAGGGCTTCATGATCTCACGGACTCATAAAGAGAATGCAATTTTTTGCACCAAAACAGTGAGAGTAATAAACTAGATAGCTTCCCAGGCTCCCACTATAATCAGCAAGGGTAGAGACTGGTGCTCTGGATTGCCTTCCACGGGAACCTGGCTCAGTGTTTGCTAGAGGCACAAGCTAGCCATGTCAGGTACCTAATGCAGGCATCATTTATATAGGAAAGAGTTATATGAGGTCAGACTACAAGCTTACTGACCCTTAGAATAATCCTCCTGCATGCTCCTCCACAACGGATTTTGTCCCACATTAGTAAAATTGCATTAGAGACAAATTTGATCCATGACTTGTGCAATAGATGGTGGGTGGAAAAAAGAGGATACTTTAATATACTCTCGAAAAAGACCAAGCCAAGTTCTTTGTGAAGCAGATTGTGCTTTGGCAAAAGTCTTGACTGTGATCTGAGTTAATTGAATCAACGAATTAGAATTTCCTGAATGCATGGAGGTTGTCTAGACTAGAGAACTTTGCAACTTCTGCATAAATTTTGGGTCCTTTTGTATTTGATTTCTTATTTGAGTCTTTTGGGTGTACTCCATGTTTAAAGCTGCACACTTACAAGGCCAAGAAAATTCTTAAAGTGAAACCTGAAATTTTTACTTGCTGTCTAGCTGCTGAAGTAAACTAGAGTGACGCAAGTCCCGTCTTATAACAGAGCAGTAAATCTACCTTGAGGGGTGGTATTGGGGCACGCATGCCAGAGTAAATAAGCGCATCACATTCTCCAACCCAGAAAGAATACTTCACCCATCTCACTTCCCTGTTGTTTGGCTTTCTTTCCCTGTGAGGGTGCTCTTGGTCTCCTCTCACGGTTTTGAATTCTATCCTAAAGACAGGTGTTGGTTGGCCAAAAATAGAGACAAAGGCAGGTATGAGGAATGGCAGGGAAGCCAGTGGTTGAGAAGCTTTGCTTCAGGCAGCTGGCTGAATGACAGACTTACATTGGTGGCAAGCCAAGGCACATTAGCCTAGAGACAGGCACAAGAAGGAGAAGACAACCTGGAATGTTGTAGGTAAGCTAGATGTGCATCTACATAATCCCTAGCAGCATTCACATTATGCTCAGAGAACTGTTTTTCTAAGCTGTATGTTTCTGAGTGGTTATTTTACGAAACAAACCAGACAGATCCCAGTTGAATTTTTCTTGGAATTATGATGTTGCCACTTCCTTATATAGGATTTTTTTATCTCTGAGTTTTGATTGCAAAGTAAACAAGTTAAGTTAACACCCAGGATGAAATCAGCAGCATTTGGGACCGCAAGCCTAGTGGTTTTAGATTCCAGCAAGAGCACATTATTATAGCTTTTTACTGTAATTTTTTCCTCTCCAGAAGTATGCTAGGCTTCATGCCAGCCAATTTTCACTGTGGTTTTTATGTCTCCTGGAGAATATCAGAGGTCTGAGGATCTAAGCCAGTTTGTGGATTTCTTCTTTGTTGGTTCTTAACTCACACAGTCAGGTTCAAAGTCTCTGTTCACTGCCAGTCTTGCCAGAACATCTCAGAGCCCCCTAAGTCACCAGATACCTTAAAACGCACAGCACAATTTATCAGTTTTCTCTCTTTCAGAGATTTTGGATTGCAGCTCTTCTGCATCTTTCACCCTTCCTTAAACAGCTTGGAAGTCCAGAAACTTACTTTAGTTCTTCATGGAAATTGAGCTGCTCATCTACTTATATACCTTCAGACTCTGTAGAGAACATGATGAAATTCTCAATAAAATCACAGGGGTTGCTAATATTCCTTCCCTGCTGCTTTGAAAGTCACAAATTTAAGTATTTGCTGTTGTCTGAAAGTCCATTAACATGGCTACCAACTGAGATTCATAGGAATGACCTAATTGAAAAAGACTTCTGCAAGGGATATGAAGCTCATATTCATGTTGTTTCATACCCATTCACACTGTTAAAGTGCTCTGTAGTGCAAATGACATCACAAGTTATATTGCACTATGGAAATAATTCTTACTCAAGTGGCAATTCCCTTGTTTCTTAAGACAAACTCTGGTTTTGCCACTTGCAGTTTCTAGATTTGCTTCAGTTTCATGTACCACCTCCATGTCATTGTTTGACAATAGAGAATAACCATTTCATGTTACTTCTCCTAAACCACATTGTATCTAAGATGCTTTGAGGTAGCATATCTGTAGGCTCCTTGCACGGGTCTGGTCACAAGAGTGCGACTGAAACTTCCTGTATGTGGGGGGCATGATGTCAGGTTCATTCAACTACTATTCAAGAAGAGCACAGATCAGGTGATAGTGCATAGTATTACCTTTCTCTGTACCTCATAAAAATGCACTGAAATCAAGGGCAGTCTGTCAGCTGTCATATGAATGAGACCATTGCATGCTGGTGAAATGTGGGTGTTGTCTGTGCTACTATTACACCTTTGCAGATGCCCCAGAAGTGAAAAAACTTGCTCAGAGACATCCAGTGAAAGCGACATTGGGGCTAACCAAAGAAACAACACTGCTTCCAGCCCTTTAATTTTAACCATATATGAAGTGGTAAATAGTCTTTGTATCCAGGAAAACACTAAACACTTAGAGAAGTGCAACACAGAGAAATATAACAGTGGATATTACCCAGGAGTGTCTTTCATCTCACTATGCTGTTAATTCACAGCATTTAATGACCAGCTTGAAGGTATCATAAAAATTCACTAGTTTCTGTGCATTTTTAAAGAAACACTTTCCTTTGAGCAGTAGTGTATTTGTGTTGCCTTTAAACAGTGGGTCTATAAAAGACTAAGTGGTGGTTATTTTTTTTTGCTAATAAACTTGTTACCTGTTTTACTACCAATTTGATTTTTCATTAATTTATTTCACTTGTGAAATAGTGCCCCTCCCCTTCCACTTAGGAACCTCAATAATGAAAGCAAGCCTACTTTAAGAAAGATTTCTTTAATGTGTGTAGAGAAGGCAAGTGATTTTATCATATGGTAGCCTGACAGAGTAAAAACTCATTTGTCTCCAGTAGGATGATCTGTAATATATAACAATTGTCCTGTCTACACTAGGATTTTGACAGGTGCAAGTTAAAATGCGTTCAAAAGCTCTATATCCCACTGTCTAACTTCTGAAGGACTAAAGAAAGGAGCCTTAATAACACATGTATTACTGCATCAGCTACTGACAGCTGATCACAAAATCCTGAAAAACAGTGAAAAATTTAGAAGACAGTCATATTCTGTCTCTGTAGAGTGGGAAGCAAGTTGGGGTAGTCAAGATGGAAGAATCCCTGGATGTAGTTGTAATGTGCAGAATGAATGAACTGGATAAACCTCAAAAACACAGAGTAAAGGGTGGCGAAAGGATTTCAAGTAAGGCTGAAAAGAAATTGCTTAAAAGTTGGAATATTTTGTACTGCAATAACAGTGTATACCCTTTTTGGCATCAAGTCAGACTTTCTGCCCAGCTGCTTGATATGAAATTCCAGAATGGGTACATTAGAAAACATTCTTAGAACAGTTTTACCTAAAATAATAAATACTTGGGCTTAAGATGGGGCTTTTGCATAAATGGATTTTTCACTATCTTGCTGCTCAGGTGGCATATGGATTATAATTTTCTGAGTGCTAGCTGATACTTCCCACATATAAATTGCCGCGAATGATGTGAATATTCTCAGTAGACTACACCTGCTCCACACTTAGCATTTTGCCCTTCAAGAACAGCAGAGCGATACTCTCTGCCAGGCTAGGTTGCTTCAGACAATGTATTGTTGAGACTGACTGTGTTTTCAGGTGGAGTTTTCTGACCTGACAAGAACAAGCAGGATGATAATTCTGACTTTAAAATATGAATTCTGAGAAACACTGCAAGGTGTGTGTAGCCATGGGATACAGTACTGAAAAAAAAGTGGTATTACATCTGTTATCCTGTGATCCATTTCACAGTAGTAATTCCAGTGTTGTTTCCTTGCTATATAACTTGATGACTATACATCAACAGTGTGGTGGTAAATACAGTTTGATTACTGCATTGTTCCAGGTCGAAATATATCTCTGAAGAGATATTTTTGTTACTGTAAAGGCTAGAAATGTAAAGCAAGATCACCTCACTTAGAGTTGTTGGGACAAATTGGGAATGCACAGCCCTGAAGAGATCACAGACTAGGCACAGGCTAGGACACGATAGCTGACAGAAGACCTACTGCACATGAGAAACGGTAGATTGTACTGAACTCCAAAATTATTTGTCTTGAAATACAGTGATCTGAAGTCACATGGATTTTTCTCTGTCCTTCAGGCTAGAGAATACTATTTTAACATACTTAATACAGATCACTTGAATTTAACCCCAAATAAGAGAAATTCCTGGCAGTGACAGGGGAAATTTAAGACTCCAGAAGACAAGAAAAAAGAAAAAACCCAACCAACCTGAAAAACTTCTCAAAGTCTTCCAATTCATTTTTGAGTTGCTATCAAAGTCATGAAGAGTAAGTTTTACTTAATTTTATTTTAAATAGTTTTGAAAAGTTCAGTGTAATTGCTAGTTTGGGATATTTTTTGTGATAATAAAGGCCCAACCAAAAATGCAGGGCAAGTGGTAGTCTCTCTCTTCTAATTTCTTTTTGAACTTTCACGAAACTATTTCTTTCATATCTCTGGAGAAAATATCTGTGAATTATGATGACATCTCTTGGCAAGTGCTGCCTTCAGAATCATGTATCTGTCAAAATATGTGATGAAGTCAAATGGCCTCAAGGGAGGAAAATGCCATTCGTTTGTCATCATGACAAGTGATATACCTTTGTGAGATAGTGTAACAGATTAAAGTTTATCACAAGAATCAAGAAAATTACTTTAATGATCGAACTTCCTCACTTCATGGTCCACCAGTTGTGTCCTTCTTCCTCCCTTTCTTCCTCACTCTGCACTTCCCCCAAAACACTTTTGCTGGTTCTGTCAACATGAGATTTCCACCTGAGATCCAGCCAGACAACAAAACACCCTGCTATTTTCTTGTGGACACTGACACTGCCTTAAAAAAGGGTAATGATTAGTCAGTCAGGATGCCTCTGTCACACAGCATATGCCATGTCACCCACTGGATACTGATCTAAGAGCTGATCATGTCTGAAGGACAAAATCAAGTTAGGCTGCTCTAGAAGTTGCTCCTAGCACTCTTATTCTTGGATTCACCAGCTCTGTGGCAGGAATGGTGAAAAATCTGATGTGAGGTCATTGCCAGTGTAAAATCACAGTGCTGCTCCAGTGTTGCTTGCTTGTTCGTTGAGATTCCAGGTAGAAGGACACACAGAGGACAGGGAGGTGATTTGAGACAGCCAGCATGGTTTCACCAAGGGCAAGTCCTACCTGACCAGCATAGTGGCCTTCTATGATGGAGTGACTGCATCAGTGGACAAGGGAAGAGCTATGGATGTGATCTATCTGGACTTCTGTAAAGCCTTTGACACAGTCCCCCACAACATCCTTCTCTCTAAATCAGGAACATACGGATTTGACGGGTGGACTGTTCGGTGAATAAGGAATTGGTTGGAAGATCGCAGCTGGAGGCTAGTGGTCAATGGCTCGATGTTCAAATGCACACTGGTGACAAGTTGTGTCCCTCAGGGGTCCGCACTGGGACTGACTGGTGCTGTTTAATATTCTCATCAATGGCTTAGACAGTGAGAATGAGTGCACCCTCAGCAAGTCTGCAGACGATACCAAGCTGAGTGGTGCAGCCGACATGCCAGAAGGACGGGGTGCCATCCAGAGGGAGCTGGACAAGCTGGAGAAGTGGGCCTGTGTGAACCTCATGAGGTTCAACAAGGCCAAGTGCAAGGTCCTTCACCGGGGTCAGGGCAACCCTCTGTATCAATACAAGGCTTGGGGATGAGGGAATTGAGAGCAGCCCTGCTGAGAAGGACTTGGGATTGCTGGTGGATGAAAAGCTGGACATGCGCCACAAATGTGCACTTGCAGCCCAGAAGGCCAACTGTATCCTGGGCTACATCAAGAGAAGCATGGCCAGCAGGGTGAGGGAGGTGATTCTGTCCCTCTGCTCTGCTCTGGTGGGACCCCACCTGGAGTATTCTGTCCAGCTCTGGAGCCCTCAGCACAAGAAGAACATGGAGCTGTTGGAGCAGATCCAGAGGAGGGTCACAACACTGATCTGAGGGCTGGAACACCTCTCCAGCAAGGATTGGCTGAGAGAGTTGGTGTTGTTCAGCCTGGAGAAGAGGAAGCTGCAGGGACACGTTTAGTAAGACAGCAAAGTAAATATTAATACTAATTTTCTCACCATCCAATGACCAATTCGCTGTCAGTCCCAGAGCAGTGACTGAGGAACCCACAAGTTTCCCGGAGCTGACAAATTTTGTGGATTTCACCATGCTCACAGATTTTGCATAACTCCCAAAAAAAAGACTGAACTTCTGGAAAAGTCTGAACTCCTGAACAACAGAGGATGCAAACCCATGGAACAGAGAAGAAAGATTCCTGTCCCCTGGCCAGCCCCAATTCATAAACAGAGCATGCCCTTTATGGTACAGAATATTTCCATTGGCCAACTTGGCTGTCTATCTGGCTGCGCTCCCTCCCAGCTTCTGCACACCTGCTCGTTAGCTGAATATGAGAAACTGAAAAAAAAGTCCTTGACTTCATAGCAACATCTCAAAACACCAGTGTTACCTACACTCTTCTCATACTAAATCCAAAATATAACAGCTACTGAGGGGAAAATTAACTCTACCCCAGCCAAAACGAGGACACAAACCCAACTATTCTGTGATTCTATGATTCTATGGTTCTGTGATTGTACGATTCTATGATACTCTGAAAAGCTGGTTTAAGTTGCTGGCTACAGTATTCAAAAATGCTGGTGTACCTCAGAATACCTGGGCTTTTCAGTAAGGAAAAACAGAAAGACACGAAAATTTTGGCGTGAAGGAGAGTGACTGAATCCAGCTTTCCCCTTGGGGCAGAAGTGCCCCCAACACTAAATCAGGACATCCATGTCTTTGCTTAGCCAAGTCTTGAAAACCTCACTGGTGACTCCATCCAGGGCTGAATCGTCCCCTGCACCTTCCAACAGGTTTTCCTTTTGTCTGGCCTGAATTTCCCAAGGTGAAATCTATGGCCATTGCTCCTTGTTGTATCATCTGCAACTGATGGCAAGGGTTCTTTGTAATTACCTTCAAATATTTGTAAGCTGCTACTAGATCACTCCAGCCTTGCCTTTGCCTCACCAAACAAGCCCAGCTCCCTCACACTCTTTTCTGGGTCATACTCTAGGCCCCTAACCAGCCTGATAATATAAAACTCTTCAGGACTGAGATCTCTGAAACAGAACTTAAAGACTAGGCAGTTTTGAGAATTTCATCCATGGCTGTGTGCCGTCAGTAGCTGGTTTGTGTACTTCGGCTAGTTCTGTATTCTGAAGTGGAAGACAGAACAGAAAAGGAACTGCTAAGTCTGAGATGCTGATATAGAAAATGGATATTTCTGCTATGCAGGGGCAAAAGGTGATTGCATGAGCAGTGGTGGAGAAAAGTTGTGCTCCTTAGTGAAATGTCTGCTGCGTATGCTGTGCTAACAGTTAAAATAGTTGGAGATGTTGGTTTTGCTTGAAACTCCTCACTATCCACCAATGCTTCCCAGTGGGGCTGTATCTCAGTTGAGAGATGTTTCAGGAATTCCAAGGGATTGTTAACAGCAACTGTGGTGTACGGGGATGATCTGTTTCCATGCTGCCTGTGGTATTCCCTGCTGGTGTGCTTTGATATGGGTCTCACCTCCTTACACGCTGAAGCTGTAGGCTGGAAAGGAAAAGTTAAAAAAAATTCCCACTGAGATCTTCCTTTGTATTATTGCAAACAAAATGCATGATGGTAATAAACAGTGACATTCTTGTCATGTCCAGAAGTTCACTGTCACACTTGCTTGTCTACCAAAGGAGGACCAGAAGCTTGTTGTCCCCATGCTCTGCTACTCCAAGCAATCAGGCTGTGTGCTTCAGCTGATCAAGCAGGAGCATCCTGATGCCTCTGTTAAGATCACAGAGACTGAGTTCAGACTCCAGAGATACTGTAGTGTAAAATAAAATTTGTACCAGCAAACAAGGAGGAGAGTTGCCAGAATGGGCCTGCAGGCGTACAGCTTATTTATAGTAAAGCTAGCCTTAGAAATTATCTTCCCAGTGCTCTTACTTTTCCACACTTTCTTCTTGGTTAAATTCCTTTAAATGAATTCAGGGTCGTATTTGTTGCTTACATAACCACAAAGAGCTAGCAAGGTTACACCAGCAGAAAGTATTACCTGGAGCATGGGGTAGTTGTCAAAAACCATATTCATACAACTTAATAATTTACTGCCTGCAAAATGCCGTGAGATCCTCCAGTGATGTCTGCATCAGTGCAATGTATTACCATTATCTGGTGAACACTGCAATTTAGAGGAAAGCTGAGCACTAACTGCCAAGGTATCATAGCTTACAGCATCTGCTTGTTTGATCCCATCTCAAGCAGCACTTGCACAATCACTTCTATGTTCAGCTTTTCTCCTACCCACTGCTTTGGCAGCAGAGCAACAAAACTGCAACAAACTTGAATTGTGCATCTAAGTGCTGGGTCTTCTCTCCACAGTTACTTGGCAGGTGTTAAGTACTGCAGTAGCATGGGTTCAGCAACCTGTTCAAGATTACATGTGTCTTGATGTGTTTCTGAATTTACATGTGCCTGGGCCACCAGAATTTTTCACTACAGGTAGGTGTGAGTGCAAACAATTGCCTGAAGGAAAGGAAGGCTGTAAATTTGCAGTTTGCCACACAGAAATGCAAATTTTCTTTTGCAGCACTTTTTAATGACACATCCTCAATTTAGTATAAAGTGTGCTTTGGTCATTCTGGTATCAGAAATATACTTGAATGGGGGACTTGCTGGCTGGGTACAAGGAGCCAGACCACGTCCAAATCTCAGACATATGGCAAGGCAGAGGCAGCTTGATCTGTACAAATCTTTCTTGTATGAAAGCCTGGCAACAGTTATTTGAACAAGGGTGAGCTGGTCCACCTGCAAGTGTAGGGCGAGTTGGTAGCAACCTCAGCCCTTGTGAGTGATAGCTACAACTGCCAGCTGCACGTGGAGAGTGTGCATCCATGTGGGAAGCCTTGTGTTGCAACAAAACCACTACAAAGCAGTGCTTGTGGCCAGCAAGGTATGGAGGCAGTCAGAGGTAGAGCCTTGAGCGGCCATGGTTGTATCTGGTGCCAGGCAGTGGTTGTGGTGAGAAGAGCAGCGATGGCTGTGAGAAAGGGAATACGTGGGAGAGGGAATGTCAACTCCAGGTGAGGTGTGAAATATGGCATGGATGAGGATCAGCTTCAGAAAAGCAGAGGATTCCTTTGTCATGGAAACAGAGAAGGCGACTGTCATGGGGCATTCTGCTTGTGAATTTAGTGCCAACAGCAGAGGGGTGACAAACCCACTTTTCTGGATCTCTCTTACACTAAGGTACACAGAACAGGAACTGCCTGTGGAAACGGAGTTAACAGGACAGGTATTGAAGACAAGTGTTTGACTTAGCTGTATAGCTGAAAAGCCTCTACCTTTATTATGCAAGGTAAAAATCTTCAGTAGGAAGACGTGGAAACTGCAGAAAGCAGGTGGTTTGTCCGAGGGGCAAATGATAAAGGCAAAGGAAACATTAGGAAGGGGAAAGTACATGGGCTTGTTAACATGTTCGTGGCCTGTGATACATCCTAACTTTTAATAGCCTGGCAGAGGCACCGAGTCAGTGTTCCCAAAGGAGTGATGCCTTGGGGTGCAGAGCACTTGCAAGGGTGGGAGGAGGCTCTGTGAAGGGCTTGCTGTAGCCTGTTGAGTCCCGCAGGGTGCCATTCCAGCTGTAGGAAATTTACTACTAACATAGGCTATGGAAAAAATAATGAGTGTTTGCAAAGGCTAAGAAGTGGCCTGGGGCACTGCATGGTACCCAAAACTGTCTTCACTCTACCCCCTCCACCCCGTCAAAATAAGACTCATTTCAAGATTGCTGTTGTCCTTTTAAGAGGTAAGAATCTTACCTTCAAGTGATTAGTAAAATTGTGTACAAAGAGACAAAGCAAAACTTGGGAAAAAGAAATATTGAGTGATCCCTGTCCAAGTATTACAGCTGTGAAGCTCAAAGAGATTTCACAGGTCTGTTCTGAAGATTTATACATTTAGAGTTTTACTGGCCTTGAAGTTCAGCAATTGCAGAAAATCCTCTGTGTTCCTGCACAAATCTTCGTTAAGGACTGTGCAAAGTATTATTTTCAGGCATGGCTGGTGAAAGCAATGTCTCAGCTGCTGGGTGTCCTCTCAAAATTCTGAAAGGAATGGTATGTCAGTACTGAGCACTCACTCCTACCACATCCACTCAAAAGTAGGTATGAGAGGCCCTTGCCTGAGCACCCCAAATCATTCTATTTACAAATGCAGTCCACAGGCATTGGGAAACGTGCATGCAAGTGTCACGTTTTGGTTTACGGAGTAATCCCGTGAGCCTGGCAGGATGTCCAAAGGTGACAGCCTGGAGAGAGCTGCATGGCTTGCTGTGCACGGAGGCAGGTCATGTGCATTCCTCTGCTGAAAAGGTGACCTTGGCCATAGAGACCTGGGTTTGCTTCTTTCTGGAACTTGGGGCCATAGCCTTCCTAACACTGCAGTAACAAGCTTGGCACAGGCTGCCTACCCTGCTTCTCAGTCAGCACTGGGAGTTTATAGCTAGCTCTCATCAGTCTGTGCTATTTCACAAGACAAAGACTCCCCCAGGTTGCCTTTAGAGTGCTGTTTTCAGTAGTAGAAAAACAATTTCTACAGAAGCAAATGGCCTGAAAATGTTCCCAGAATACTTGAAGGAGTTGTCCTGGTGTTTTATCCATGTGACATGTTAAGTGCCTATTTTCCCAATTTCCTTTTTAATTGAAACAAACAGAGCAGAGGAAAAGGACAGAAAAGGTAAGCCAGCAGGTTGCTTTTCTTTCAGGATGCTCTGTTTTACAAAGAACTGTGCCACGCAGACCACTTGATGCTGCCAGGTGACATTGCTCTTGACATTGCTGTGTTGTCGTGTTGTTCCTTGGCAAGGTCATAACTGATGCTTTTTTTCCCTAGTGTACCCATTCTTCCATCTCCCCTTTAGTCAGAGATCTGGGTATTGTTCAGGCATTCCATCCTCATTATCTTCTTTTCCACAGTAAGCTCGCAATCTCACTGACTGACTTTTCTAGATAACACTGAAGTTGTCAAGAGCAGGATAAGCTACTCCCCTCCACACATCCTCAGGTGAATTAGGGGAGGATAGTGAAAGTGCCTCTTTTCTTGGCAGTCGTTGGAGGTAGAGGAAAATCTCTCTTGTGAAAGGGCCTTTGGGCTCTAAACTCTTTTGGACCTGTCCTTCATGAACTGCAAACTTCATCTACAGAGGATATCTGCTTTCAGATGTTGTTATACACTTAAAATTACCAAAAATAAATTTGCGGGAGATAAATATTTTACAGCAACAATTGTGCCTGCTATTCTTGAATTTCTCAATTGAAAAGCCTGTTATCACAAATAGCTGGTGTAATTACCAACTTATAGTACTGACATGGCCCAGAGCAAATTCAGTGACGGCACTGAGCACTCAGAGCCTTTTCAGCAAGAGAAGACCTTCTGATTTCATTTCCTCCAACACCCCACAATAAATTCCCTCTGTTAACTGATGTTTTGGACAGTTGAATGACAGTAAAAGATTTCGTGTTGAACCACAGCCAAGATAAGTATGGACTGCATCTGAATTGTCAAATTATGGCGATTTGTCAAAGGAAAAAGCTTGAAATGCTTACATCTCTGCTGTGCTTAGTAACAATGCGCGTGAAATCATTTCTATTAGATAGACTGACATTCATACTTTCCAAAGCAGTTGGTAATTAGAACTAAGTGGTATTTCCAGTGTGCCCGTTAACGATGGCTGCCATCCAAACATGTCATTTCTGGACATTGACAGATTCATTTGCTAGCAGCACAAATACTGCCTTTTGAGTTGTGAATGTGTGTTCGTGTGGCTCCCTCTTTCCCCCTCTACCCCCAGAGTGGCTTGTAATAATTAAACACTCAAATCCTCATTGAAATAGATGAAAACCGGGGGATTTTCTCCTTTGGGTGCAGTATTAGAAGCTCATAGTATTGCTAGTTGCAGTGCTTTGTAGGGCATCTCAGATGCTGTCACCCTCCATCCACCTTTTCATGTCAGGTCTTGTCTGCAGCAGGGATTGTGCTGTTCCCTATTTCACTTTTCCTCCCACTGAAAATGACTTGGGAACACCCCTGCCCCTGGCCCTCAGCTCTACAAGTGACCGTGAGTTTCTACTTTTGCACACAAGATAGAGCGCTGTGAGAAAGCAGGAATGGCCAGAGGTGAGATGATGCCTCTGTCCCTTGGCATCCTTATGTCACAGCTTCGTACTCTTGGGGAGAGAAGGACCTGAATTTGGCTGTGTCTAGGTATGAAGTCAGTCAGTGATGCTGAATGACCTTTGTACACAGCAAACCAGCCAGTTAATTGTACAGGTCCCTTCATACCTTAGTTTCCAAACTGGTGATGCTCCCAGTTTGAAATTCAAAGGCTTGTGGGGGGAATTTGGTCTAGCAAAGATTCCTTATCATGCACAATATGTCAAAGTTCTGCAGTTCTTCCTCCTAGGAGGATCAAAGTCTATTTTTTAAATAAAAGCAATTTTCTCAAGTGTAAGGGGTGAAAAATCTCTAACAAAGTGGTTGTCTAGAGACAACAGTGCAAAAACATGTTCAATGTAGTAAAAAATTCTCTTGCTCCACTCAAACTGACTCGAAATTGCTGAGAACAACATGGTATACTGAGCACACAACACTAGGAAAATGTCAATGAGCAAAGTTAGCTGTGTGTTACAAATGAAGCAGTAATTAAGAGCACATATTCTGCATCCTGGGCCCTTCTACCTTCCATCATTTCACTGTCTATGGTTACAGTCACCAGACTTAAATTTAATGTTTCTTCCATCAGAACCAAACCTGTCTGGTAAAGAAATTCAAAGCAGAGCAAGTTGTGAAAGGGGGTAAAATCTTCAAAGGCGGCTCCAACACATAGTGATTCTGAGATAGAAATACAGCAAGGATCAGAGTATTTGCTTGTGGACCGCCTTCAGCTTTATCAGTTGGGGCTCACATACTTAACCTTATGGGTTGTCAAAGTAATGGACTGTGTGAGAGCGTCATTCAAAACTTTGAAATCCATGGCAAAAACACAGTGGGGCGCCTCCCTTCTGTATTTCAATCTTTTGAGTATTTCTGTGTGTATTGTTCTGAAAGGAAAATTGACATCATCATTACCAGCTTAATAAAAATGAATGAAGATTGGAAAATTGTACATGCTTACCTGCAGGTATAGACCTGATTTCATGCATACCAGTTGGATATTTACTAACCACGGGAGTCCTTCAGAAGATGGCACTGTCTTCAGAAAGCTTTACAGTCCTCTGAGGTACAATCCAAACAGTTTATTCACAACTTGCCAAGAATGAGCCTCTCCTTGGGGCTTCAGCGTCTTTGTGTGTTTAGTGTCCATCATCACCCAGATTCCAAGACCACTCTCATGGCCTTGTTTGGTCTCTCAGGCAGCACAGGGAGGAAACGTTTTATTCCTTTCTTCATCAAACAATGCAAAAAAAATATAAAAAATTGAAGAGTTTATAGCTTGCTACAGCCATCTGGAGAATCACTGTGGTCTGGATGCAGGATAAGTTTGGAGAGTGGATGGTTTGCACTCAGTTTCTCTTTCTCCTACTCTTTTCTAGGCTCTGAGCCATACAGAGTTCCCAAGCTGAATTTCAGCAGGGACACCTTCTGTATGTAGCACCAGTGCTATAGTTCTGTCCCAGGCTATGGGAGTGCTGCAATGCTGGGATGAAACTCTTCATGTGGCCCCAGATGAAGCTGTTCCTGCAGCTACCAGGCTTCAAATGTGAGACTTGTGGCCTTCTTCCCCTATAGACATGGAAAGAAGGATTTGGATTTTCAGATTTCCTGGTGCAATTTTCCTGGTCTCCCATGCAGCAGCGTGAGGGATTATCCCACGCGAGGACACAACACATTCTCGTTAGAGCAATGAATTGGTGACAGTGTGTTCTGCAAGGCAGCACAGGTTGGACAGGCTTTTGGAAGTGCCTCTGGTCTGTATTCCTTTGTCTTGCTCTGAGGACAGTATTTACTGTGCAACACAGAGCAACCTAGAAATTGCTTACTTCTGACCTCTTGCGAAATTTTACTTAAAGATGTGCCCATGTGTGTTTGAAAATTAACTGAGGCGATCTGCTTAACTCTCCCAGTTGGCATTCTGAGTCTGCAATGCAAGCTGAAACCAGGTTAGTTCTTTGTGTCTTCTTCTTTCCATCTTGTAAGGGCATCATTTATCCTAGCCTAGAAGTTTTTTTGCATTTTGGCTTATGAAGAATATGCCTGAGGTTTTGGGACCATTTGCTAACATCTGCTACAAATGTATTTTATCAGCTAAAACACTCAGTTAGTGAGTGCACAGCGCTACATTCAGAGTTAAGAAGCTTGCACAAATAACTTGCCACACAGAAAATTTGCACAGGAATGTCTGCCACTGGGGTGAAGATTAATTTTACTATGTGCTTTTAACCAGTATTGCTTTCTGAAAATTCCCAGTTTATCATTATCTCTTTATCGTAAAAATGTACACAGCACTTAAAAGGATTGCCTCTGAAATGTCATATTCCAGACTTCCCACAGCAGCGAAACTGTCCTTAAACTTCATGTAAGAGCAAATGCAATGAAGGTTTCCAAGTTTGGGAAGTGGAGGTGGCTTTGGCAACCTGGTCAAGAATATTCTTAATTTCAGTCATGTTCTTCCTTGGGACCTTTGCATCTCACAGATATCTGCCACAGGAGAAGGGAGGTTCAGCCAAGTGAGAGCCAGAAGCAAACTAACCCCATGCCTGAGAAGCACATTGGAGAAGACTGGGCAGAGGGGAAAGGGAAACGGCAGTACTAAGGGGAGGAAATCTGGAAGTGTGCTGGGCCTTCACCAGCTCTGCTGCAGCTAGTCAGCGGAAGCCTCCTGCCTGGGAGCAAAGACCTTAGCAAGGACAGTGCATTAGTCAGGAAAGGAGGGAAAACCAGGAGATGAGTGAGCCTGCTGCTTTCCCAGAGAGGGTACAGATGTAAGGGAACAGGGACAAAATGAATGCGGAGTTCAAGGAGTGCTGGCCTCTGGCACTCCTGGAGCATGTTTTGATGAAGTGCAGCACCAGGGCTCAAGAAAGCAGAGTGCAGCGGCTACGTCCATACTGCAAGAGCGTAGGCCACGCTGCTTCCCAGCTTGGAGGTGTTTGCATGGTCTTCCAGCATTATTGCCTCTGGAGAAGATGGTATTTATGCACAGACACCTCTGTACCACTGAAAGAGTTATATCCTTGCTCAGAGGTCATTGTGTCCTGGAAGGGGTGTAAATTCCAGCCCAAGAACAGTTTGAGCACATGGCAACATCAATGCTGTGCCTTGCTTTCACAGCTCGTTGCCTCAGTGGCATGGATTGCCCCTATAGTCAGGAAACAGTAACCTAAAAACCCTCAAAACAAAACGAAAAAAAAGTTGTATAGGGACTGGGAGAACTGTAAACTGGTGTCAGTGCATCTTATCCTCACCCCCTTGGAGACACTGTTCACTTAGGAGCCTGAATCATGGTACCAGAATAAGATAAGGAGATGGCTCCTTACCCTGAAGGCTAATAATCATGTGTTTCTGAAGCCACTGTCCTTTTTCTTCACCCTGGTCACAGTGCAACTATTTTATTTACGAGTTTTGTCAGCTAGAGGCAGCTGGTTTTAGATGTAAAGTGGTCAATGAGAAAAATTAGAAAGTGGTACATCGTCCTGCTTTCAAACTTCAGATTAACTGTTGGTCTTAACTCCATGTTTTTCAGGGTTTGCTTTTGCCTGGGGTTTTTTGGGGTGTGTTGTTTGTTTTTTTAAGTCTAGTTGCTGCATGTTCTAAATACTGCAGTGAGGTGTTTGTAGTGTAGGAGGCAGTTTTCTGTTACCGGAAACTTCAACGATAATCCCTTTAAGGCCAGTATTGTTCCAAATTCAGGAGAGTCAGCAAACAGGAATGTCATCTGCCCAGTCATTGTCAAATGCTGAAAAATTCATATCCTTTTATCACTGCAATGTATCTGGCCCTCTGTATCTTTTCTGAGACCTGGCAGATAGAATATATATTATTTATGTATTTATTTTATTTTTACAGTGCATGCTTTTATCATCACTTTTTCCAGGTTAGCCATGCTGTATGGCACCTGAGCAACAAAATAGATTACCTCTTATTTTGGCCTCTTGGAGGCTGACTCTCTCTATCCAGCTGCATTAGACTCATATTGATACGAACTTCAGAAAGAAAAAAATGGTTAGATCTCCAGGGTCCATGTGGGATTGGGTATGTGTTGTACCAGATGCTGTACAAAGTGAGAAACCGTTGCTTCTGTGAGAACAGTAAGGAGGGAAGGGAGAGTCACAGTTGCACATGATGGTCAGAGATGGGGTGGAGGTCTTTTGTTTCTGGATGTGTGCTTTGACTGCTTCCCACTTACTGTCCCATGATCTTCAGCTTGGTAGCCAGAAGGATGCACGGGACTGCTGGAAGCCGTCAGATGCCTTAGGACAACAAGAAGGAGCAAATGAAGTTCCTCAGATTACTCACATCCCCAATTTCACAGCCTCCAGGAGGACAGGAATAATATCATAACCTGATAAGCAGCATGATCAATCGGTAAAGAGACTGGTTACAGAGAGGGAAAGAGAAGTCAGCTAATGGCTCAGTGGAAGCAGAGTGTGCACAATGAACCGCTCGGAAACAGCGAAGAAGTCAAGCATTTGGAAATCTCAAAGGCAGTGTAGCTCATTAGGGCTTTTTACTGCGGTACTTCGTGGCACAGCTCTTCAATGCACATGGAGGAAGGAAATCTAAAGTATTTTTTTCACAGGCAATTCAGGAGAATTTTAACACTGAATGTGTTATCATCTGACAAGCTGTCTCTGCAGGCTGGACAGGAGCTGTGTTCAGAGCTGCTAGGGAGAAATCTTCCCCTCCTACCTTCCGTGTTCAAGTTCTGGTTCCTGTGTAAGGTGGGACATATTAAAAGATGTGCCTCGTGTCCAAATCAAGAGGCCCTATAATAGTCTTCCCTAGGGAGTGAGGTACACAGTCTTGTGTTTATAAAGGTGTTGCATCTGAATTCATCTGCAAGTACTTGTGCTTGCAAAAGAGGTAGATACAATATATGAAACCAAATCTGAAGAGTAATAGAATTGATGGGATAGAGAAAATGGGTTCACATTCCAACATCACTCCAGTGTGGTTAAATTGCATGGATTTTAAACAGTAATGCAGTAGGGATTCTTCTTCCACCTTCCTGCTTTGGGGAAGAGATTTTCAAAGGACTCGTCACCTCCATAGTTTCATTGAGGAAGAGGTGCTGACAGAAGGAGAACTATCTTAGAATTCATAAAGAAACTATTTCTATTTCCCCTTTGCTAGCAGTACTTCTGCAGTCTTCAAGGAGCAGCACTACCACCACACTTCCTCTTCAAAAATACAAGACAATAGGTAAAGTAACAGTTTTTAAATCATCTTCTGGTCCCTCCAAACTCTCACATTTGCTTTTCAACATCTCTTTTTTCCATGACTTTGGGAATATTTACTAGTCTTCCTTATGTAAAATGCAATCATGGCTGTCACTGCTGCCACAAGCACAGGGGTTCCCCAGATTTGCTATTCCGTGTTTAGTATCAGTACACATGAGGAAAAAAAAGATCATATATCATTATTATTAATACGTATGTTACAGTGATGTTTGGCATTACAGGTTTTTTTGTTGCATAGAGTTTAAAAAGTTTATTTTTCTGTTTTTAGTACATTGAATACTGGTACATCAAATAATAGATTGTTTACTGTGCAGAGATTTGGAGAGCAAGGAAAATGCTTAGCAACAGTAAGTGGCACAGAAATCTTTTCTTTACAGAAAGAAGAAGAAGCATTCAGCACTGAGCTGATACAGAGCTGATGGCAATCAATACTTGGTCATGACAACAATACAGGAAGAGCACTGTGGGTTGTCATTGTATAATTCAGCTTATAATGAATGAACTCACTACAGGTCTTGCCTTGGCTGTCGCAGATTCTGGTTGTTTTCCCCTTTAGCTTTGAAGGAGTCCTCAGCTCTTCTGAGATACGTGGTTAGGGATGACTTCTCACCAGAGAGCAAGGAAAAATCTGGAAGCAGCAAACCCATTTTCAGCAGTCTGTGCAAGTTGGTCCTGTGTTCCCTAGATCAGAGAGTTATTGATACAGATTTTTCTGTTCAGTTTTACCTTTTGGCGTACCTTCCGAACATCAGAGGTGCAGGGGCTGTAGTGGGATATTCTTCACCTCTGCAGCAGCATGAAGAAATCCTGTATGACTTGTTTTCTATGGGGCATTTTAACAAGAGAAAGGCAGTGAAAACACTGGCAGAAAAGCAGGAGCATTAGAAGATATAGCCAGTGCTGCCTGAAGAGGTCCTATTTCCCTCACAACGTCTTTGCAAGCAGTGCTGGGCACTGTTGTGTTGCACAAAGCATGTGTCCTCCTCTCCTTGACAGATGCCGCTTCCTCGTGAAGGGGTTGGTGGAACTTAAAAAAAACAAAAACAGTGATGATGTGCATGTTAGTCACCCTCTGCCGTTGAGGGCTATTCCAGCATGCAGTGCCATGCTTGCTGGCACAGGTGGGGAGAGGAGACAGCTGGGAGCATGTCATAGGCTGCAACTTGTTGCGCAGCAGCTGAGGAGAAAGCAACTGGAAAAAATTAATTACTTAACCAGGTAGAGAGACTGAATCTGTAGCTGATCCCATCTGGCATGAGTCAGATGCTAAAACTTAGTGCTCTTGTTTTGTGTCTTGCCAGAACTGCTCCAGTGCCATTATGGAAGGGGCAGACAAATGAAACGTAGCCAACTCATGTACTGGTAGTGGAATAATTAGGGAAGTATAAAGTACTGTGTAAGTACCACAGCCTGTTCAGCTGGGAACACAAAGCCCTGCCCTTCTGTGCCTTTGAGCTCAGTTTTGCTGCTGGTGGTTGATTGCACACCAGCGTGGTGTCAGCCAGGGACCGCAGCCAGGTGATACCTGGCACTGCTACCATTGCTCATGGTATCCAGCAAAAGGGCAAGCAGAAATTCCCCTGAAGCTGTGACAGGATGGTCCTGTCAGCTCATGTGGTATGTAGGATCAGGCACAACTGACCCTGGGTGAAAAACCAGGACTAGAAATTCCCACGTGGCTGTCTCACTCCTGTGTTAAAGTGAGTTAGCTTTCAAAAGGCAGTGAACATGGTTTTGGCACCAAAATGGAGAAGGTGGGCAAGCATGGTACATCGGTGGTGAGGTGGGGACTCCAGACTCCCTGTACCCACCCTTGCTCTGGTACAAAAGGACAGGTGAGCAGCATGGGGATATGTTGTCAGCCAGCTGAGACAAACCCTGCAGCAGCATCTACTCTGGCCTCCCTGTGCTTCTAACATCTCAGGAAAGGCAAGGGGTTTTGTGTTGCTCTCAATATTGCCAGTTTCTTCCAGGCAGTTCATGGCTGCTGGTTGTGAAAGCAGCATAAACATCACTTCCACTGGAGTGAATAAATGGGGAACAAGGGGCATCTGTTACTTGCACTGAGTGGGACTGGAGTTGAAAAACAGTAGCTAACAACCTGTTGCAGATATAAGTGTGCGCTAGAAAATTTTTTTTTCCTGCCAAGTTTTCAAGGTGGTGCCTTCTTTTCTTGTTCCATGCTGCACTTGGATAATCTCTGAAGTATGAGGTCCAGCATTAGGAGTGCTGAGAGGAGTAATTCTTGTGTGTGAAAAAACCAGAGAACGTGGTGGTGAGCGAAACTTTTGTAGCATCTTATCCTCAGCAAAACAGTGAGGAGGGGGCAAAGCTTACTTCATGGTCCCTGTAATCCTGGCATCACCCAGAAGGCACTGGTAAAGATGGAAAAGAGTATTGAAGTGTGCTGTGCTGAAGTCAAGGCTTTCTCAGCTAGAGAATCTCTGTTTGACTATTTCCCTTTGCTTTCCTTGCCCTTTGGCAACTCCTTTTCTTTCAACAGCTGAGTTGTGGAGTATCTCGAAGAAAAACGCCGTGGTCCCAGGGTCTGGTGTGAAAGAATTAAAGTTTTAGAGTAGGCTCCAGGGGTCTAAAGACATCTGTCTACTCTTGATTTGTTCTTCTTTGGTGCGTCATTTTCTTCATGTTCATGTGTAGTTTTAATAAAAGACGTACTGGGAAAGACAAAGGATAGGGGAAGTTGTCTCTGGAGTTGAGCCTTGCCTCATACATTGTCTTTCCTTGCGAAGTCTGTAACACCTGAAGTGCTCAGAAAACAAGAGTTCATGGGAGAAACTCATGCCATTCTTGTCAGATCTTGCTTCTCTTCAGATGTCCTTGAATTTGTCTTATTGTCTGGAGCAGGCATATCGGCCTGGGCGGCAAGGACAGCGCCCAGCATGTGGTGGGAATGAGCACCTTTACAATGTGTTTGTGGGGATGTACACATGGGTGTATGCATAAAACTTTAACCTGGCGTCATGGGTATTCCGTTATATTAGTAATGACTAGTATTGTACTGTAGTGGTCCCCATCACCTTTTCTGCTAAAGCATTGTTATTGCTTGTTTTTACTTTTTAGTGAGAATATTGTAGAAGTGATGGGAACAGCTGCTGAGAACCCTTGCTATAAAGGATTTGTATGTCTGCCTGTAAATATAATGCATGCATCTGACTTTATGCTATTTTATTCAAAGTAATTTCCCTGGAATCTACGAAGATACTTGCCTTATAGTGCCTGTTTTTCTTACATCTTGTGGTTAAGCTGAGAGAATCAGGTAGGCTGCAGGACGTCCCTCCTGGGTGTCTCATCTGTGGTACTTTTCTCTATGTCTGTGTGGTCAGGCCTATGCTTTGCTGTTTCTTTGTACTGTGTAAAACCGTTTTGCATCTCCATTCCACTACAGTGGTATCTGTTCTACAGAAACCGGCTACAGTAACTGCTTACCCCATTCATGGTGACTGACTTATTTAATTCTGTTTATAACCGTGGATTTCAGTTCCAAATATAGCTATTCCAGATTTTTATAGCACTGGCGAAGTGCTGACCTACAGAGACAAAGTGAAGCTGTGTTTGAAAAGCTTAGGGATGATTTAAGTACGTTGGCTGCATGGAGAAAAATCATAGATTGCATCTTTGTCCTTTCTGTCTGAGGAGATTAACCAGGAGCTGAAGGTGGTAGAGGGGCAACAGATGGGGAAATAACTTAACCATACTTTGTGAAGTAAAATCTACTGGCTGCAAGGAGTGGCCTGCAAGCCCCATCTGCTGCTCAGGGACTTCCTACCAGTGCATGATGGGAATGAAATCCATGCATGTTCCATCTTGAGAAAATTTCTTTCCTTCTAGTTCTTGGCAGCATCCTAAGTGGGTTCTGTAATGAGTGCTTTAGAGTAATGCAGTTGTTAACTGTGCGGAAATCTCAGTGCACTGACCACAGAGAATTATCAGAGGTGGGTGTAATTATTTGTAAAGTAAATCAGGTCTGGATTATTAAATATTTGCTCGTGTCATTCTCTTTGACGTTCCAAGTGGGCGGAGGAAAGGTGGAGGTGTTGATGTTGTCAACAGGAGTATGGAAAGGTAATGCTACCGGAAGCTGAGGATTTTGGGAGAGAGAGGGCACCTACGCACTGCACAGCAGGGTAGTGAGTGGTCGGCAGGAGGCAGAAACCGCATCCATTTTGCTTCTGTGCTTGTGGAAGTGTCTGACACTCCTGTGCAATAAAAGACAAGCAGTTGGTCTCTGATTGCATTTTCTAGCTCACTAGCTGTGCAATGTGGGGGGAATGTCTACGGGAAAAGTAGACATAGTCACCCAACAAGGGTGGAGCAGCTCCTCCAGAAAATAGACAGGGCAACAGGAACTGCTAGAGCTGAGACCTCATGGTAGAAAGCTGGGCATAGGACTTTCTTGGAGGCTGTGCCCATAGCACAATTTGTGTTTCTTGCATTAAATGCTACCTTGCATGTATCAAGGTAAAGGGAGAATGGATACTCATAACCTCCCACAATCAGACTTCACCAGTTTGCTGTATTTTGGCAGCACCTTAGCCTCCTTTTTTGGGATTGGACATAGTACAGAGAATCTACAGTAAAATTCAGTGGTTTGATGTAGCCAGTTAGTGAGCAGGAGTTCTGCCATTGCTTGGCCATGGCACCTGTCAAATATACCCTGACAGGGTGTTGAAAGGTTGTGTCATTCATCTATTTATCTAAAGGTCACTTGGCATCATGTTTTTCTAGGTCATTTGAAAGACTTTGAGTGGTGAGATTGAGTCCCCACAATGCCCCCAGGAAAACCTTGCATTGCTGCAAAGCTTTTCCTGTTGTCTAACCTTGCTCCCACTTAGGGCTATAACTGCTCACCCCATCTGCTGTAGACCAGAGAACAGAGTGCTCCATTCCTCTTCACATCAAGGTTTTGAAAACTGAAGTATCTTTTTATGTCTTTTCCCTTATAAAGAATGTCACTTCATCCCCTCTTCACCAAAATCTGTCATTTTTGTTACTTGCCTCTGGGCTTTTTCCAGTTAGCACAACCCGTTCTTCCAGGCACGGGCCCCAAGATGCCTGCCTAATTCTGCAAGCAGTGGATAACAGTTGACACTGAACTCTAACAGTACAATGTTTTTAAACAACGGTTAAGGCACTGTATTGTAGATTGTTATAAAAGGCCATGAATTTAGCTAATACCTTCATCTGAAAATGAATTTTAACATATTCCGCACCCATTTGGAAGCCAATTCTAACATATTCTCCACTCTGCTATAGGTACTAAAGGGGCAACTTCTTGCTTCAGCAACTGCCACAGTCTGAGACTTCTCCCTGGCTGCTTTTTCAGAATACTTTTTTCAGCCCAGAAGCATACTGAGCTTGAAGTGTTATTACACACTGTAACACACTGTATTATGCACTTAACTGAGCATCACCTTCAATAACTCGAGTGACATCATAAGATTGTACTGTGCAATTTGGCATGTATTTCTGTGAAAATATCCCCTACCCACTTGTCATGTTTTGGTTTTGTGCTTGGTTTTTTTAGCATAGCAAATCTGCTGCAGCTGTCAGTGCTGCACTGTTTTTTAGGTTTCTCTTTTTGCCAAGGAAAAGCTCAGAAAACATGGGGCTGCAGCTATGCTTTTGGTTTCTGACACCCAGTTTGCTTGGTAGAGGGGGAAGGGTAGAGGAAGTAGGGTTAAAAGAGGATGTGAAATTAAAACATTGTAGCTCCTTGCAATAAAATAGTTGAATGCTTATTCAGACTGATCTTAGTATGGTTAATTCAGAATAAAATGCTTTGATTCTGATACATCAGTGCTTTGATTCTGATACATCAGTGCCTAGCAGAGCTAGGGAAGCATAGCTGTGCTGGAAAATGTCCCCAGGCAACAAGCACTGGAGGGTATGATCCATCCTGCCCTCTGCAGGCTAATGTCACTGACACTGCTGTTCTGCAAAATCCCACCCTGTCCTCTGAGAAAGCAAGTAGCACCAGGTCCTTGGACAGGTTTGAGAAGCATTTGTTTTCAGGCCTGCTTAGAAGTTTGCGTGTTCTGGTATGAGAGAGGACCAATTTCCTCTGCATTCCTCAATTTTGCAACCTTCCAGTATTTACAATTTGTGACATGAAATCATTGGACTATTTATCTGATTAGTTGATGGGTTTTAAGGTTTTGAAAATATCAGTAACATTTTAAAAGAAATAGATAAGACCCCAGATTGTAGTCTGGGTGCTTTTGTATTTACTTCTTGGTTTGTGAACTTTTCTGGGATCCTGTTTGCAAGAGTTTCCCCACAGCTGCAAGAGTTGGACATTTACTGCTAAATTAAAAAAAAAAAGGTGAGGTTGACCTTCCCATGGAATTGTATGGCTGTAGGAGCTCAACAAAATTTTGAAAGCCCCAAATCACATGAATGTCTATCAAATCATGTAAGTAGCCACTGCTGACTTCAGTGTTTCTGTTACACAAGATTGCAGACGTTGAAGTTCCCCATGAGGTTGCAAAGTTTAAAAAAAAAACCATTTGCTTTCAAGAGTAGCCCACCTTCTATGGCAGTCAATAGCAGACTCAAATACAATTTTTTGACATAAATATGAACTTTCATACGAAGAAATAGGACATGGGCCCTTTTGAATTGCTTCTGGAAATTCAGATAGCTGATGTTAGCAGTTATGTTGTATTGCATAACCTCCTTCTTAAAAAAAAGTTAATGCTTGTCAGTTATCTGTGTTTTGCAGACCCATAGCTGTGCAGCGTTTGTACTAGACAGAATCCTTTACTCTCTGTCTTACAGCTGTTGTAATAGCAGTTATTTCCAGATGATACATATCTTCAATGACATCAGTTCCCTGCTTCTCATGCAGTACATGTTCTAGCAGTATTTCTAAAAGGCCAACAGCTCATTATTTATAAATAGACCAAGCCAGTAATTACTAGAGCAGCTTTTGGTAGTTTTGCAAGCTGTATTTCAGGTTGTTTTTTCCATGGCTAAAATGATCATCGTTGCCTGACGATTAAACTTGGTTCTCACCAAGGGACTCTGCCCAAGGCCCACAGTTTTGCCAGCATTTGAGATATAATCATAAAATCATAAGTTCTGCAATTTCAGGTTGATTTGTTTGGCAGCCAGTAGTTTTCAGATTGCCACAGGCAACTCAGTAATTTTGGATTGTCCCTAAATTAATTGTATTTTTTGTGTCTGTTTTGAAGCTGCATTGAGCTCTCAGCTGACTACATTGCACAAATGCTTCCAAACATTTGGAAAAACCTACTTCAGTATATGCTGGCTCTCAGATTTTGTTAGAGGTGCCTGAAGCCATGTCTATATAGGAAAGTTAATTTGGACTGCAATAGGTTGTGGATTAAAAGCAGAGTAGCTATTTTCAATTAACATCTTGAACTGGCAGCACTCTGTTTATGTATATAGTGTAATGGAGGGAAGACTGATGTTCTTTTGCTGTCACTGAATAGTGCACGACAGGGAATTTCCCAAGATGTATCTGCATGGAGCTGGTTGATCTGGAATTTTTTTCTCTGGCCACTTATATAGCAAGTCTAACCTGTGGCTCTTTGGCTTAATGTTTTGTGTGTTATCTGTGTCTGTTGGAGACCGTATGTATGTCTGTAGCCCCATTCAAGTGCTGAAGGGCACGCAGTTGAACACTGTTTCCACTGGAGAGCAGGAAATACAGAGAGGAGCTGTTTGTTTGTGGTCCTTTCTGTCCACACTGTCAGGACCTCTGTCTCTTCCGTTTGTGGTTTACTCTGCTCTGCTCTTTTCCCCAGAGAAAATCCAATGAGGGCAGCACACAAAGACCATCCAAATCCCAGAGACACTTCTTGTTCGCTCCCACATGGAGCCTCCAATTGCTTGGGCCCTGCGCGTGGTATTGCAATAAGATGGAGTCTCAGTTGTGTACTTGTGTTAACATCCGCTCTTGCTGGTGCAGAGAGATTAGCAGCCTAGAGTCTGTAAAGGTTTAAATGTTAAGTCTGCATGTCTACACAAAGATGGTCTTCAAAGACTCTACAGCAACCACTCACACAGTGGTGAGCTCCTAATAGTGACTAGCCTGGGAGACTCAGCCAACTGAAGTAAAAACTCTTTTTCTCCCAACAGCTTTAGAGCTGTCTGAAATGTTCTCCCTCTGAATTTTGATTTTATGTGTATTTATTTCACACAAAGAAGAGCTGGAAAATTTCAAGGCTGTTATTAGGATTGGTCTTGTGGGTCTTCTGTTTGCACCAACTTCGAGACACTTTGTACTAGGAGATCCTGTCTGAATTTGGTGAGATTCTAGGTATGACCTTGCAGATAGGACAATAAGTGTCATATTACAAATTTCAATAGAAATACCACAGTACAAATGCTTTTAAGATATTACAGTGCTCCCTGGTACTCTTCTGGGAGCATACGGTTTTAATAAATTGCAATTTGAGAAGACCGTCTTGCAGCAAGACAAATGGGTAGCTAGTCATCACTGTAGTTTATTGATGTTGTCCCAATGTATCTAACCTATGTGAGTAGTGTAACAGTACTCCTGTCTCAGGTGGTTAAGACATGAGTGGTATTTAGACTACAACCGGTGCTGCTCAGCCATTTAGCTGCCAGTCCCTCCTACACAGTCTTACACCTTTTGCTGAAAAGTTTTTAGTGGTTAAATTAACTTGCCCCTGAAATTAAGACAAAACCAAGTGAACACATAATGACCTCATGAGGAGTCTTCCAATGCAAATTATTCTGTAATCCTATGACTCTGAGTGGCTTCACTGCAGTGTTAAGTCCATGGACAGGCATGCTGCATAAGCTAACTGAGGGTTATCATGTCCACAGTGCTGTTGTTCATGTACATTATCAGATACCTGAGGTGTCTCCCACGACTGTTAGCAGTGAATTAAAGTATTATTACTGAATTTGTGGGGGCTGTATATTCCTTCTGGGTCTGCAGGAGACTTGTGGGAATGCATCAGAGAACAATTATACTTCAGTGGTGGAGCCAATGTCCATGTCTGACATATGTAAGCATGACGCTCATTAATCTGCAAAACACACTTGCGGCTGATACATCTGATTTAGCCTAGACACCAGAAACAGGCCATGTCCAATTATGAAGAACTCCTTATCAGACATATTATCCCCTACAAAGCAGCATCCTGCCTGAGCCTCTGGGACTATTTCCTGTCCCTACATTGGCTATACGCTACTACAGTGCTAGATGTGGTGAAAGTCCCAGACAAGTATCGAGCTAGAAATCATGAGAGATCTTTGGGCAATGGTGTTGCATTGAACACAGGTGAACCCCTTTTATTTTGGGGATGGACAAAGGGACAGTTAGCTTGTATTTCAGTTAGTGACATTTTACAAGTGAAGTTAATGTGTTGGGATCACTTCCAGCCTAATTAAGTGTTTGGAGTGGGAATGGAACAGCAGGAGACGGCAACAAGTCGTTGCTCAAGAGTTTTTAGGCAGAGCACCTGTTTTAACTGCAAGAGGAAACCTATTACTCTGGGGTTCATTTTCACATGCATTTTCATCAGTTTGGTCACTTGTTGATGTACAATGCATGTTTTGGAAAAACATGGGTAGGGGGCACACAGAAGTGAGGAGTCTGGGCCTTGCAACAGCATTCCTATGGGATCCCAGGAAAAGCGTCTCTGTTGCTCTGTGGCTGTCTTGTCTGTGTCCAACTTTGTCGCCCTCTGTTATCTACTGAAGCACAGACTTATGGAATATACACACTGGGAATGATAAAATTTCCCTTTTTCCATTACCTGGTTAAATCCTATCACATGACCTTGTGGAGCAGATACTTTAGATCACAGAAGATGGATGTACCACCCTCTGATCGACCACATGTCTTTGACAAGGGTTATTTTTTGTTGTTTTAAAAAGTGTGCATGATAGAAGTCTTCTCAGTTCTGTTGGCAGAGAACTAAAATTACACCAAGCTAGCCCTGCCTTTAACGGGACAGCACCTCATCTGCCATAAATTAGGGCAAATCTCTGCTGGATCTGTGCCACTTTGCATGAGTGAGTCTTCTGGTCCATTGACTCTCTTTTCTTGAAGGGAACTTCTGGCATGTTGTGTCACTGTAGAAAAGATTTCCTTGTTTCTGAGACATCTGCCTTCTCCATCACAGGGACTGTCAGCCTGTTGGGACATCTATGGCTCTTCCTGTGATGCAGCAGTCTGCTAGAACGCATCTTTTTGCTTTCAGTTACATGAGCCAAATTAAGCCTCTAAATTATATCAACTTCTAAACTGTGTTGTTCTTGTCTTCAACTATTTTAAACCTTTAACACTGTACTACATTTAAAGAGAATCTTCCTTTATTAGGGTACCCTCTTTAATTGGGCTAAAACTGTATTATTATGCCAGTGCCTGACCACCTCTATCCTAAGCCTGTTTAACTTCTGCCTGTGGATGTCAGGAAAAATTTTACTTGAAAACTTTAAATGAATCTTTAGCTCAATATGATATTTTTAGAAACAATATTTGCCATTTACTTAAACAGAATCAGGCTTTCTTCCATGGAAGATTTAAGGAGAATCTGGCTGATTCCCTGTTCAAATCCTTAATTTGTTATTTCTTCCAGTCCAGAACAGTAGGATACCTTCTTGTCGTCACCCAGAGAGGTGGAAGAAAGCAGAAAATCCATGATAGATATTCATGAGTCCAGATTTTCTCCTTTATAAATGTGTTAATTTTAATTTAGATCTTGAAAAACCAAGACAAAGTGTGTAGGAGACTTTAGGCTGGTGCATTTTGTTGAAAACAAGGTGAAAATGACACGTCTCTGGGACTTGTCACTGGGGCTCTGGGTAGCTGCAGGGGAAGGAGCATTAATACTTTTAGCTGAATCAGATTTCATTCAGACTTAGTGGGACTACAGATCACTGTATGTGTTAAAGTTCTGATTAACAGTTGTTTAAATAGTTAATTGTTATAAGTTGGTTAGTTGTGTATAACCATGTGTAAGATCACCTGGAAGTCTGCTTACATACATAAAGAATATGCCTTTTAGAGCTGTATCATGTTTCTATTTGCTTAGAACCTCTATACATCTTTTATAATGCAACAAAAACATACAATAGGACTACACTCTTCTCCTACACTTTATGGAGAAAAATACAGTTAATCGGTAAAGCACAGGCCTTGCGGTCCCCTAACATTACAGAGCATCCTTATCCAAATTCTGCATTCCTTGTGGGCTGAGGCTGGGTGGTAGTTTTGGAGTAAAGGTACAGTAAAAAGCCTGAGCATGAGTTTGTGCTATTCTGTCTTCCTCTGAAGATATCCAGCATTTTAAAGAGACTAAGAAGAGCTGAAGTGGAAGATGAACTCAAAAAAGTGGTGGGTTTTTACAGACTTTAGAATTACTCCCTACTGATTGGGAGCCTCATACAACTGTGAAACTGGAATGTGTTTGTGCATATGTGCAGTGTAAGACACCCTACTCCCAAGGGCTTAACACTGTAAGAGAGTGGTGTCCCCATGCTGTGGTACTTGGGTTGGGAATGGTGAGCTCTGAATGCACACTGAATTTAAACAACAGAGGAAAAACTTATGAAAAATAGCAGCATTTCTCTGAACTTCCTACTAGCAGATGAGTGAGATACCATTTGTTTTGCTTGACCCAAATTAGGGAACATGTGAGAGAAGAACGTGCACCTATTGGAGCAGGCAACTAAAACCACATTGGATTTCTTCCTTCTTTTGTCAGTAATTGTCCCTTTGCCCTCAGTGGGACTGTACTGAGTTTTTGTCAAGAATATTCTGCAGTTAGTGAGATGAGACAATGTTTAAACTAGGGCAGGAGTCACTTTGGACACAAATTGAATGATGTCCTTGGAAATGAAGCACGTTTCTTTTCAATGAAATTCTCATCGATAAAGAGAGCTTTTAGATCAGAGATACACTCTGCACTGAGACTAAACAAGTCTTGTCACAACGTCTACAGCAGGATGTTTTTCAGTCCATGTCATTGAGCAAGTTAAATAAGAAGACCTTTATGGTCCATTTTAGTCTTTAATTTTTCATACAGTACTTACCAGTAGATATTCCAGTTACAGTAATTCAGTACTTCCTACTGCCGTTTCTTGCTTTCATATAATTATAACTTTACAAGGCATGTATTTTTACCTTGTTTTGTCTTTACTGCAGAGCAATTTTTTTTTGCAAAAGACTCCGCCCTCAAGGCTGCTCAGTGGCCTAGAGCCAAAAAGTTTTTATCCATTAGTACTCACACTTCAGTAAAATATGGAACAAAACAGGTTCATTCAAAAGGCAAAAGAGGAAATTATTTCCCTGATTCTGATGGTTCTTCTGGTACTTCAATCTTTCTATTGACAATTTTAGGATAATAATTTCATCATCAAGAGTGGCAAAAATAAACTAGACCTTTCTTGACAAAGAGCGTGGGAGAGTTCATACAGATATTTGGTAGGGAATTAGGCACTAGGTATTGTACATCCATCAGAGAATTTCTTCTTCTGCCATAATAAGAAGTATTCAGAGTCAGCTGCTACAGGAGAGAATCAAGACATAAATTATTTAGATCTATTAAGTATCAAATTAAGAATTGTCAATACTAGCAATGTGTGTAAATTTTAAAATAGTCCTGCCAGAGGTATAAAATTTTTCATTGATTGTACAGCATTTTAATTGGAAAGAAATGCTCTCCACAACCAATTAATTAATCAGTTCATTGGCAGTGGATATTCCAGTTTCCAACACAGGAGCATAGAACATAACTTTTGTTCAGTCAAAGTCTCGGATGTTAGGAGATGGTACTTCTAAGAAAAATCTTTCAGTGCTAAGGATGTACCTTATTTCTTGGCTCTTGTGCAGTGATGTAACCGGGCCATTGGTCAATTCACTTTTGTTGTGTCATTTGTGAAATTTGCTTTCATTTATTTTATGCCTTTCTCTGAGCAGATAGAAATTTCAGCTCTCAGAGACTCCTTCCTTAAAATTTCTCCTTCCCATTTGATCAGGTGGCCTCAGTATTGTAAAAATATGTCAGAAACCTTGTGTTCACCAAGGTGCTTTTCCAGGATGGTTGCATCCTTGCAGACAGACCCTATCTCAAATGGAGTTAGCAGGTCGTGAGTCAGCGTAATTAGGCATTGAGTAATAGAGTGCTGAGAGGAGAAGTCCTTACAATTATTTTGTCATATATTGACTTATAATTTATGCCTCACTTCTAATCAAAGTTTTTTTATTCTAGTTGAGTTCTTTTTTGAATCAAAATGCCTTCCTGTTTTTCTCAGGCTCCGGAGATCATCAAGTGCTCAAAGTATTCAGTACTAACACTGTTAAAAACTATGCAATTAACTAACGCCCTTTGTAGTTGAAGGTTGCTTGGGCCATATTTCTTTCTCTTGCTATAGGAGAGCCTTCTCATCGTGCTAATGATACCTTCACAAGTGAAAGGGAGAGCTTGCCTCTGCCCTCATGAACTCTTCCAGGAACTGATGGGGGAACACCTGGAGAGTCATAGGCCAGTCCCACAGGCTGACAATCTGCAAGTGAAAGCAGAATCTGCATTTCGGATGAGGCATTCCTTCTCCAGGCTTTGTAAGGGAGCCCAGAAGCAGCATTTTTAGAAAGACAGACAGAGCTTTTCATGAGTGTGTTCAATGCCATTTTCTGTGAGTTAAATGTTATTTCTGTGGGGAAGTTCAAACCCACTGGAATGTGGTGTGTAGAAAGACTTCACATGTGGTGCAAGGGGGCAAGACAACAGGCTATGAAATTTTGAGGTTGCAGCTGTCTTTTAGATTTCAACTAACTGATTACTAGTTATACCCATAGGCTGTATGTAAGATCAGGAGGATCCCTTTTGGCTTTCAGCTGCACAGATTGTGTTTGAGAAGGTTTAAGCTTTGACAAGCTTATAGCTAAATAATAGAGTCAAATAAAGTTTGTGGGAATGTGACCACAAGGATAAAAAGAGAGGAAGAACTGAAGATCACAGAGGAGTTCAGCAGTAAAATAAGGTCTAAAAGGTACTTTTTTCAAGGTCTCAATCTTTAATCTGAATTTTTTTTTTTTAATTCTTTATTATCCCTCAGCTCTGCAACCTGTGTGTGTCCTGCTACACTATGTCTCTACGGCAAGTGGTCTGATCTTAATGACAATGATTGTGGGTTCCTGGAAACAATGATACACATGCTGCATGGAAGAATTGGTCCTTGGAAACATTCCTCAGTGCTCGGGCCAGTACAATAATTGTTTTCTTCATAGAATTTTATTTATCTAAAAAGCAAGCAGATCCCGTGCTAGCCAAAGACCATGCGAAATAACGGTAATGACACAGGCTTTGTCTTTTGATTTGTAGTTACCACAGGATTAAAAGCCATACATGAGTGATGATTTGCAAAATGAAGAGGTAATCTGTTGGTACATTTCTTAGAAAATATTTATTATTTCTTCCAATCTTTCCTATCATAGCCCCTTTCCAACATCTTCAAGATAAGAAGCAGCCTCCTGAGATTACTATTTACATTTTCCAGGCATAGATTCACCAGAGTTTCCTCTTATTTTAGAAAGGAGCACACACAGAGAAAATCAGTGTTCACCAGATGAGTGAAAAGACATGTGGTAGCTAAATTAGCCATCTCTGGAATTTATTTAAATGCAGATTCCAAAAGGTATGTGTGAAATTTGGAGACAACATGTTCTAGATTAATATGGGTTTTTTATTATTTATTTTTAAACTTCAGTTTAATTTTTCACCACGATGTCCTACTAACACCTCACAGAAAACCATATGAGGTGTCTAGTAGTGGCACCTTGTTTGTGAGCTCATTCTTCAGCACAGTATTTTAGTGAGGACAGACTTATGCTCTGCAAAACACATCCTGGGAGACACTCTGGTGAACGCATAGTAATTCGTAAAGCAGGGTGGCTGCTACGTGGCCATGAAATGTAAATATCCACACCAGAGTAACAGGTGCATATTGAGAAATGGAGTTGCTGAAGACCTCCAAACTATTCCAAAGTCCTCAGAGAGGATCAACCTTTATTGATATTATCTACACTGTTCTTTTAGACTTTGTAGTCTCTGAGGATTTCCCACAAACTGGGTCCTTTGTAGCATAGACAGACAATGTGAGTGTATGGAAAGAACATGTTTTGCTTTTGATCAAGGTTTCCTTTCTGCTTTTTTTCCTCTGCCTGAATGCACTCTTGCAGAGTTCATTCCTTGCACCCCTCCCTAACACACCCAAGCGGAAGGTCTTTGCACAACCCTGTGACTCTGCTTTCCGCATACAAACGGCATCTGCTGTCACAGGTAGGAGAGAGGAGGAAAATGGAAGCAGGGCAGCTGTTGACATAACTGAAGACTCTGACATCAGTCTTTTTAATTAGGTGGAGAAAAAAGAGAGCTAGCAGATATTTTTAGAAAGCAGGATGCTGGGGAAAATTACCTCATGCTTGAGGTCTCTGGGTTTTATCATTTTAAGCTCTACAGTGAAAAAAATTTAAATTACATCTTTCTATTTCTTTCCACTTCCTTATTTATTCCTCGCCCTATTTCCACCCTGTCTCAACAACTGGATTGTTCAGGAGTTTTAATCAGAAGTTAGTTCCACAAACCTTTTATTTCTTACCTGTCTCCTGCAGATCAGTTACATGCAATTTCAGACCCTCAAAGACTGATTAATAGAAATGAGAGCCAAAAGAAAGTATTAAGAGAGGTGGTTTTCAAAGAATCAAAGACTGTCTCTCTCTGCTGCCACTGAAGCTCAAGGTAACTCTTCCAGTTTTCAGTATTGCTCTGTTATCATTTGTGCCCATGCTAGAGCAGCTGGGGACTTCCAGATGAGTAGAGCTGGGCCAAAACTGAGCGCTCATGGGCAAGACCAAGTGGGTCCAACCTCAAGTATGTTGTGATCAATTCAATGTCACTTTTTTGCTTCACCTGGGCTTGGATCAGCCAACAGAGTGCACCAGTATTGGTTTTACAGTTTACTCCAAGGGTTTCTGCCTCTAACCCTGCCCTGCCCTTATTTGTCCTATGGCAAAGCCCAGGGAGCCTGCTCAGAGTCCACCTGGGTACCCTGGCTGGAAGAAGGTGGTAGCTGGAAGCTAAAGAGGAGAGCTTCACAGATGGAGCTTTTTTGCTGCGTATCTTGCTGGTTTTTTTCACAGCTTTACAGCTTCTGTATTGTTTGTTTGATATGGGTGTGTTAGAGAATGCCTGCATGCTCACAGCCCCCGTACCTGGAAACCCTCATTGCAAGAGAGATGCAATATTACTGTCAAAGTGAGGTGAGTTGATGACGTGCCATCTGCACTGCAGTTACTAGTCTTTAGCCCACAGGAGAGGTTTCAGTGCAAAAAACACTAGCAGAGGGAGAGAAAATGAAATGTATTTAAAAAAAAAAAAAAATATAAATTGCCATACTGATCATAATGTTTACCATCTAGGTCTTATTGGTTTTCTATTGAGTGCTCCATCATTTAACAGTCAGTGTTATTCAGGAGGTAAGACAGCTCAGGAAAGGGTTCATCCTCAGCTGAGATTGTCTGCAGACTCCTAGAGATTACACTGAATTGGGAAAAGGTTATGTAAATTTCGAAGATCCCCCTTTGCTAATCATGATTATTACAAGCATGGTTTTGTATTCTGTTGTCCTAAGGAAATGAAGACTAGAAGGCTATCCATAGGGAGGTACCTCAGTCAGTAAGTCTTGCTGCTTTCCGTTTGTCTCCCAAATAACATTTAATCCTGCTGATGAAGTTCGGCTAAATTTGGCAGCAGGTTTGTGATCTTCAGGCTTCCTAGTTTCTCCAAGTTTCATGAAAATGGGCACCTGTGTAGAGGAAATAGGGTTCCTAGGTGTGGACGTGCTACAGTATACCTCAGCCTTCATCAAATTTTGTAGAATTCAAGGAGGAGACGTTACGAACACTAACTTCAGAGAGTGCACATTTGGCACAAGACAGAATATAGTCATAGTGCTGAAACCCATATAGAATGAAATCTGTAATTTCTGCACTTCAATAAAATATGTTTTTTTCACTGAAGAAACTGTAGACTTTGGACTTACAGATCCTGCATGAACTGTATACACCAGCAGGCTGGATTTATCTCTTGGATTGGGTGTCTGATAGCCTTATGCAGAGTGCAGCAGTTCCCTTAACACTCGCATTACAAAAGGTTTAAAGCTGTGATCCAGCTAGAAGTGCTTTCTCATATAGTCTAAACTACGTGGAGATTTTATGTGAATTACCATAGCTTGTTCTGCGCTCTGTAACCTACAGTTGAGCCCAGCGTTTCTAAAGCAAGGAAATGAAACCCATTATTTATTGTTACAGCCTAGAGCTGTCTATTTGGCACTGGAACAGCTACTTGAGAAATGGAGGTGATAGATTTTTATTGCAGCTAAACTATTTATTTTTACCCAGGCACATATTTTGAAAAGAATATTAGTTGCATTAGTGCTTTTCTGGATGAATGGTTGTTGTTTACCCTGGTGTCTAACTGGCCGTATACCATGCTTCATTGATTGCAATGACTACTGTGCAAAGCAGCTTTGAAGTACAACAATGGCACGTGTACTGAAGGTCAGAGAGCCAAATTCTGCCTTTGTTCTGCAGATGCAACTCCCATTACAGCTGGAAGGCTGTGGGTTTTCGCCATCCAATGTGCAATGTCTCTCAACTTTGACTGTGAGATGAGAAAGTCTTTGAATGTTAACTGGTACATGGAATTATTTTGATGACTTTATTGGCTTAAGTAATTACATGCTTGAGTAATTTGTTGAGTTAAGGTCTAGACTGTAAGCTTTCTTATTTTATCTAGTAACCGTTCACTGAATTCAAAGAACTACTTTATTTTAAGGTTGAAACATCTAGCTGGCCAGAGTAATTGTCTACTACTGTGTGCAAAGACGTACTAGAAACAAGGTAGCTCAAGAAAGGAAAACTACTTTCTGGGCCCACTGGCAAATGGAAAAAGAAAATAGAGGACATCTCCTAAAGAACATCACTGTCCCCGGCAGGATGATTTCTGGGAGCTTCCTAAATTGTTTTCTATAGATATAGTTTCTATAGAAACATGAGCTTTAAGAAGGAAATTCAGTACAGCTTTGTCTATTCAAACACTTTGTGCAAAGCAAGACTGGGTTACTGCAGTGTTACAGAACAGAATCACAGAATCACAGAATCACAGAATGGTAGGGATTGGAAGGGACCTCTGTGGGTCATCTATTCCAACCCTCCTGATGAAGCAGGGTCACCTAGAGCAGGCTGCACAAGACCTTGTCCAGGTGGGTCTTGAATATCTCCAGAGAAGGAGACTCCACAGCCTCCCTGGGCAGCCTGTTCCAGTGCTCCGTCACCCTCAGAGGGAAGAAGTTCTTCCTCA
>Ga0065711_1028921_pt1 | contig 38519 bp, 22 predicted proteins | sample Hoacrofraction12_FD_59098 | JGI IMG/M metagenome (GOLD analysis project Ga0065711, IMG submission 59098) | Hoatzin crop microbial communities from Cojedes, Venezuela - Epithelial fraction 12 v2 (version 2) | ecosystem: Host-associated > Birds > Digestive system > Esophagus > Crop | place...
GACAGGGCTCTGAGCAACCTGATCTAGTTAGCAGTGTCCCTGCTCGCTGCGGGGGGGTTGGACTAGATGACCTCTAGGGGTCCCTTCCGACCCAAAACTTTCTATGATTCTATGGCACAGAGTGCAGCAGCTTATTACCCAAGGTCACGAGGGTTGGCAGCAGGGCTGGAACAGCAGTGCCCAGATGAGGGTAATATTCAGCAGTCCCCTAATCCAGAAGGCAATCAGAAAACAGAGGCACTGCTGCCCCTCGAGAGCCAGTTTGCCCCGACAATCTATTTGCATCCCCAAAAACATTCTTGATCAGCTAATCCGGAGGCCATGCAGTGAGGAATCGGAACCACATAGCACATTTAAAGTTCGTATACTGAGCACTTAAGTAAAGGAAACCGTAAACCTGTCTCACTGCATCTCCATTTTCCCTTTATACTCCTCTACAGATGCACCCTCTTCACCATTCTCCACCTCATTCAGTGTATATGCATTATTCAAAAAAACAATACAACCAAAGCGTGGAAATAATTTTTCATAAACTACATAAAATCAACCCCTATTTAAGAACACACTCTGTGTTTCCAGTGTTTGGTTTCTCCACTCTCACATACATTACAGCTAGCCTGAAATGGCACTGGGACTCTGTTGGGTATGATTTATTGCTTTGATTTATTGAACTGAGCAATGACAGAGCTCCCGCTTGACAAGTTTTCGTTTCTTCATGGCAAGTAATTAGCCTTCATATTGCCAAAGGGCTCTTCAGCTGCCCTGTCAACGCTGTTCCAACCTAATGAAAATACACCGTCTTATCATAGTAAGACATTTACATTATTCACATACTGCTTTCCAGTGGCCTCTCATTAGCTCCAGCCTGCTTAACTTTGCTGGTTTATTTGCTGCAACAGAACACAAAAACATGATGCTCAAGGAGGAAGGGAATCATTCAGCTGCAATCTTCCCTCACTGCTGGGTTAAAACAAGGTCTTCTGACACCCCCATGCCAATGATTTTAAACAGGCTGTGTGAGGATATACACCCCAGCATACATTTCTGGCTGTATATTTACTCTTTAGCCTTCACAGAGCTGCATCTTGTCATTAAGCATAGCTCCAAATAACAGGTAGCGTTATAATCCACACCTCATCACGGTCATAATCTCCCTCCTACTTCTTCCTCCTGACAGGTAGTTTACAGCTATCTGATCCTGAGACTGAACTCGTCTTCTGCCAAGCTGCCAGCACTCTAGCCAGCACACAAAATCTATAACCATGTCCCTGCCTGTTCTCTCACTACCTGGGGAGAGGATAACTGTCAGCAGTTCAACAACCTTGCTAACTCTTTCAGGCTGGCACCAGATACTACAGGCAGATAGTCCAGCTGGGGTGCAGGAGGAGCTATGAAGGCATGCTGGCCAAGCCACACTGCTGCCAGATCTATACCGAGGAAGGTGGTCTGTTAAGTAATTTCATCAAATCCCACAAACAGTGCTTTGTCTGGTGTGGGATTAACATCCCACTGGAGATTTGCAAGCTGTAAAGGGCCTCAACACCTTAGCACATCTCATGCACAGACCTACCGAAACCGACTTTAACACAGCCAGTGCAGCTGCCAAGAGCAAATTTGTCTAGCAGCAACTTCGTCAGCAAGGTTGTACAACATCACCTAGGATCACAGGTTAGGAAGACAGTCAGATTTGTGTGCAAGAAAAAGCATATGGTGAGAGTGAGCAGATAAGTTGCCACAAAATATACATTCAGCTAGGCTCTCTTATAAACTGTCTAGAATGACACTAGATCCTTTCAGATTTTTTTTAGCATTCCATTCCACAGATTAAGATTATATTACAGCACACCAAATCATTTCGTCTTTTGCCTTGGTCTTCTCTCGTCCTGTTTTCCTCACCTTGTAATAAATTTTATTGCTGTTTCTGGGACTAAGAACTCTGTTCCTCATCAACACAGGACTGGTCTTTCCATTGACAAAGAGTCTGGACTGCCAGAGAGAGCAATTAGGAAGCAAAACATCATTATGAAGAAAAAGTAATATCTTCATCTGGAATGGGTGATGGAGAAATATGAATTTAACCTTGTAGACTTCAAAGTTGTCAATGAATTGCTTAATACATAGCAAAAATTTCAGTCTGCTACCAGAAAGTAGAAAAAAGAGTGATGAATCTTACTAGGAAACCAGAACCCACCAAAGATACTTCTGCAGAAAGCTGTTTTCTTTGCTGAATCTATCTTCCTAACTGCCCAGTGGAAGATTTAGTGTGTTTAAATTCAAGAAGAAGGTAACTTTCATCTGGATGACTGGAGCGTTGCTTGGTTTATGCCAGATGACGGTTTAACCCTAGGTGGATGCAAAAGGGTAAAGTAGGGAATATGGCCCCCACAGCCATGCTATTCCGTGGCCTTCCTCAGAACCTGCCTTCCCCAGGAGATGTAAGTAGAGGAAAGCAAATTTTACTGCCCTCTGCTTAATCCGAACAAAGATGGTGAGGGTGAGGTGAAGCACACTTTCAATCTCTGCCATCCCACTGGATTGCACATCTGAGAAATACATTTGGTAATATTCATGAACTGGGCATAATGATCCCAGCACGTTCCCCACCACAAATGAGAGATAACAGAAAAAAAAAATTGTTCCCTAAATCCCACTTTCTTCCCCACAGACTCTTTGGGGACGACAAAGACACATGTAACTCCCAATTCTGGTTTTCTACTCCTGTCTTTTGCCATCCATAGAAGGAATGCCTTATCATCAGTTCGCTTGTTCATCCGATTTCACCTTTCAGGACAAACAATTCCCTGACGTAAAACTACATGTCCAGAAGAGCAAAGGCCAAAATGGATACAGACGTCTGTCTGCCTGTGTTTATTTCTGTTGGTATTGCCTTTGATACTAACACTGTACCTTCCTTTCAGTCTGCAAAGCACCTGGAACATTTTCTACTATATGCTTAAAAAACACGAAATACTCATAAAACATTGGGAAGTGGTGAGTAACAAAAACCGAGCTGTCCTACAGTCACATATTATGACCAAAAAAATAAGTGTTGATTAAATTCATGCTATACAGTTTAAGTGTTGCTATTCCAGCTGTGAGCAACTAGATACTTCATCTTGAGCATGCTTTTCAAGGCAATACTAATGCCTCAGGAGGGTCTTTAGTCATAGTTGCCTGCTTCTTTCAGAAGTTTCCCCCAGTGCTATTATGCATATAGGCACCTTGGAAACTGTGTCAGAAAGCAGACAATGGGCTTCTAATGTTAAGGTCAAAAGCTGCAGACAAATAAGGTTGTGGTGATCCAAAAGAATGTGCTATATTTCTTCTAATTGCTTTTTTGATTTTCAGTCTGAATGTTCAGCAACAAAAACCTACTGAAATTTCAGGGTAGGGGAAGGAAGAAGGGTAGTAACAGAAAAGTAAATACTTTCTGTGGGCCTTTTTCAAGTCTTCTTAAGCCCTAAAGGAGATTCAGTGGCGAAGTCTTCAAAAGGAGAAGAGTAGGTCCCACTTTTCCACCTGAAAGAGTAATCAAGAGAAGATAAATATGCTAAATTTTCCTAACATTTAAACTGTAAATACAAAAATTAAAAAAGCAAAAAATGAAGGTTACAGGAAAAATAAAGTACATTTGTAAGGATTTTAGTTCCAGAAGAAAATTCACCTTCTCTTCTTCCTTTTGAACAACTTATTATCAATTTCATATAAATCTCGCTGTGGGTCATGTAAGCTTCTATGCCACTCCTTTAAGCTGTAAGGAGCTTTCTTATAGGCTGAGGACTGTATGGCAGATAAAAAGGCTTCCGCAAGATGTGCGGATTTTGCAATCTCATTGACCCTTTTCTCTATTCTGCTTTTCCTTATGAGGCTTTATTACATTTCTGCCAACTCTGGCAGCCTCATTCCTCCAACTCTTTTTCAGTGGCATTTTGCTATTCTTTCTCTTTCCTTTCCTGGGAAGTCTGCCTTATACTTTACTACTTCCCCCTTTGGTCATATCTTTCTTAGTTCCCTATGGCGAGCGGTTGCTGTCATTCCCTGTTGGCTGTAACCTAGCCCCAGTCAATGCTGGCATTTTTCTTCTCGAAACACATTCTACCATACAACTCAAAACCAGAGCTTCTTTGCAACAGTCCTGAATCCAGTTTCCTCACAGCACTCTGGACTACTGCTTAACTGTGAAGACGTATACTCAGAGACGACATTTCATATACAGACAACTGATCTCTGAAAAGGTATTTGTACCCAGCCTGGCCCAAAAACTTGTGATAGGAGGGTAAGAAGCTATGTATCAGAGACTTCTTTTCAATTCTGAATATTGTTCAATAACTCTGAGACTAAAGGTCAAACTTGCAAAGGTGGGGTTCAGTCAAGATATAGATGTACAGGTACAGATGCCAGCTTAAAGGCAATGGCAGCACAGAAGATGAGCACTATTACCAGATTTTGACAGGCTGCGACTGAGTCTTACAAGCTTCAGCATGGGAACTAAGACATCCCTCAGGATAAAACTGATGCCCTTCAGGGACTGCACCAGAGATATCGAGAACTGATTCTCGGAGAGGCTGAGTCAAGAGGAACTGCAGGTAATCGGCATCACTTAACACCTTCTTCCTGCAAACTGCCTACAAATGTGAATCATTCCTGACTATTTGGCCACTGTGAGTCACCAACTGTGTACATCAGAGATCATTAAAAGTACACCTTTCTCAAGCATATTCAAGCAAAACATATTGCTCTATGGAGTTTTTAACTACAGCTCTGTTTTCAGCTCACCAGTGTGCTACAGCCCTTTGTGCAACACACATGAGTCTAAGTAATAAAAAGATTCTGTTTGCAGCAACAAAGCAATTATTATATCTCCTTCTTAATTAGTGTAAGGCTTATACTGAGCCAATTGTTATTAGAGCATTGCCAAGTAACCAAACATTCTGCTTTTCCCTAGATTTCTTGGTCTTGCAGGTTTCTTCCCCTTTATATTACAGTATTGAAACAGACTGCATTGTGCAGGAAAAACCACAAACTGAGGAGGGGAAAAACTCCCAATATTTTAATCTGTTTTAATAATGTTTTTCAACATTTTCCTTGTTTTCCTGTCTAAACCTCTGACAACAGAATGACTTAACACAAAGAGTTAAAAAAAAAAATTACCACCATGAGCCAGTGGCTTGGTTATCATTGAGATGCACACTTCTCTAACCCATGCAGTCCAGTGAAGGAGTCTCCCAAAATGCAACAGAAAGGATTTCTGCCTTATCAAATGCCTTGTACTCCAGCAATCTCATACACAGACACATAGCCCAAGAGCTCTGAAAGGCAGGACAACAACAGAATGGTATAACAGCTCCAAGATAGTATTTGGATTCTTTTCTAATAAACAGACTTTTCTCATCACTTGTCACATCTAGATTAGATGTCCGACATGTAAGAGGTTTGAAATGTTATATACAATAAACACTTTCCATCCTGTGAAAAGAGATAGGACTAAAACTGTAAACTATCGTATATCCAGAACACCAACCAGAAGAGCTAATGGAAAACTCACTTCTGTAGGAATAACTCCCTTATCCTCTCTACGGACATGCCACAGAAAGTGTATTAGAGAAGTAAAAATGTAACAGATGGTAGCAAGTCTTGCTGGATGACATTACTTGTAGCACTAACATGATTATGAGATTAAGAAAGTGTGGGGATAACATACCTTCCTTTTGTTGCAATATATTTGTTTTGTCACAGAAATTCTATTGGAAGAGATAGACAGAGGATGAGTATGCTTCTCAGCAGTCTTTGGGTCACAAAGTAGGGAAATGATGATAACATGACATGCTTTTTAGAAAAAATGAAGAGATTAGAGATGCTGTCACAGAGATTATGTAAAGTGCACAAGAAATAGTGCAGCTAATTAATGCATCTAATATGTACTGATAATGCCCATTTAACGTATATGCCAAGAGTCCCTATTTGAAACGGCTGACATGGAACTCTTATAGGAGTTAAACCAGAAGTTTCTGTGCCTGGATCTCCAAGTACTTCCAAGCAGACTGGAAGCTATCACAGACAGTTAAAACAAAGACAGGTGAAAGTGGAAATTACTGGCCCACATCAGACAGAATGACAGAAAGGGAACTTTAGTACTACTCTGAATATTTAAAAGTTCTACTATAGAAGGAAAAGACAAAATCCCAGTATGCCACTAAACCTTGATGTCAGCATTCCTCTTTGAAGCATATATGGCTTATAAGCATTCTCTGATGCACTTTGAGCACTGTTATCTGGTATACATAAACACTGAGCTGTTTTTACAGCTGTTGAAGATGCTTATATCCAGCTATGAATTTTGGCATTACCCATTCCAGTCCACAACTTCAAAACAGAAACAAGATTTGTCAATAATACAGCACTGGATAAGATTTATATAATTTCAAAAAAATCAGCTGATCTCGCTTGCATCTTCTCATAAAAGAGTCCCTGATGTATCCAAAGGACCTTACTATCTCAGTAGAAATCAAACTAGAGGAGATATTGTACATTTACTCAATCATTTATAAAAATAAATCATAATTAGTGTAATATCATCTGTTGATTCTTGTTATCTGTTACAAAGAGATGAAGAAACAAATGAAAAAGGTCATTTTCATTAGAGGTTTCTTCAGTATAATATTCTAATCAGTACTCATTTCTTAACATATGCAAGATAACCGTATAGTTTTATGAAGTAAACCTGGGACATAATTATATCCTTAAATAAAACAAAAAACTACTTCTCCTTTGCTTGTCACTGGAAGGTGAGAAAGCACACAAAAAATACACACAGATCCAGCTGCTGGTATGCAACTTCACAGCCTCCTGCTTTTTGCAGGTCATTTTAACAACACATTTACACGTCAAATCTGAAATGTCACTGCTCTGAAGTGCCAACAGGGAAAGGAGAAGTAATATTGGAACTAAAAAACAGGGCCCATATGGACACGTCAATTTATTATTTACAAAGCCAATTTTGATTTTCCTTCTCTGATAAGGGCTTCATCTGTGATCTTTGGTGAGTCATTTTAAGACGTATCTGAAGAATGACTTTGGTTCCAAAGTCCTGCCTAATTTCCACTTCAGGAATGCAAACCCAAATTACAGTCCTCAGAATCATCACTCAGCTGTCACTCCAGACTCTTAACCTTTTTACACTGAAACACATTTTACCAAAGATAAAAACCTTTTTAAAATTTCATTTCCTGGGAGTGTTCAGAAACAATCTACTTCAGCTCGCCCTCCTCTAAACCAGTCTGCAGAGTTTTTCCACAGATACATGAAAATAGTATACATAGTCAAGGAAAATGGCAGTAGAATACAGCTTTCTGTCCTTCTACCAAAGCACCAATACTGGGCTGGAGATCAGCACCACTTTGTCTCTCTAGCGCAGTGTATCTTTAATTTTGCCATATAACATAAACTCGCATCTGCAGCTGACAGTGATCTTCTTCCTCCATCCCAGTTTCCCCAGTAACTTGCACCCTAATAGGTTTTGTCTCTTCAGAAAGTGGAGGTGTCAGTGAAAGTGTGAATTCATAGTTCCTATAACCTGGCCCACTTTTCTAACCAGTTAGCTACTGGCTAAATAGAGGGCACCTTCTCCAAATGCTTTTGAAAGACCTCTGCGCAGTTTTTGTAGCACTATTCCAGGAGCAATGCTGTGATCCTCTAGCTGGCGAAGTTGTCTCCCCATTGATCTCTGGCATCTTCTACAGCCCTTCTCCACCTTTCGTCCTGGGAAATAACAAAGACAGCAGCGTGTCCTGTGTGCTCTCCTCTCCATCTGCTGAGCTCTGCAAGGGAGTGTCTGCCTTCCCCCTCGCTTTTGATGGAGACAGTAGGTGCCTGGGTTAGCTTAGATCACAGCATCCTGGACGAAATGATTAGCAGTAATGTTATAGCTGTGGCAACTCAATGGCAAAGCTAAGCTAAACTGAGCATAACAGTACATGGCCAGTTAGGCAAATATTACTCAGGACAAAACAACTGAATACACATAGGTACACGTGACTAAATTCATAGAAGTATGTTGATTACCTTGAACTATTCATGCAACAACAAACTAGATTGTATAGCACAGCTAGTACAAACACATCTGAAAACACCTTAAGGAACGGTGTTAAAGCAAATGGGTCTAATCATAAAATGGGCTTAAGAAGAAAAACATGAAGGCATCCATGCAGGGAGAAAATGACGGGTCAGGAACTGTATTATTTCACTGCATGGGTCCCTGCACTGCGAGATGCTGAATAGCTGAAGAAAGAAACTATTGCTGCTTTATTACCACACTCCATGCAGATATTCATGCAAAGATAGCCACAGCTTTACTGATTTCAGTAGACACAAGACGACCTAAGATGGTGGGGAAAGCAGTTTTAGAAAAACAGAAGTAAAAGGTCTGGCGAGAAAAAGGGTTGAAATACAATCCCCTGGTTTTGCTCAGATACAGCTGTTCTTTCTTTTAGCTGGACTGCAAAGTGTGTGTGAAGTATTGACATACAGAAGGAGAAGAATGTGTATACAGGCAGCTAATGTGGAAGACCTTAGCCTACAAGACTGTGTTGATGGACTAATCTTCAAAGGGTGGAATATGAAGATTCCCCTAACGCAATAATAGCAGTAATTAAGAACAAAAAAACTGAAAGAGTGTAGGAAGAGAAGGAAGAATAGAGAGGGAAGAATACAGGGATGTTAATTCATGCCTGGCCTGTTACAGAAGCAACCCCATCTGAAAAGTTTAACTCCCATGGAAAAAAAACCCAGCGATCCAACTTTAAATAAAAGTTTAAAAAGAAAGAAGTGAAAAAGAAATTACAATTTCACCTTCAGATAAAAGCTACTAAGGGAAAAATAAAGTACAGAATGTAAAAGGGTATTTTCTTTAAAAAAATACGTATTTCAGTTTTTGTATTTCCCTTGGGGTTTGCATATTTCGGTCACACAGTTATCCAATTAAAATGAAAACTCTGCATTATCCTTTAGGCGAGGACAGCTGCCAACTGCTAAGTTTTATAAAGTCTTTAATCTCATCCATAAATATTTAATAAGAATTGGTTGGTACACAAGCCAAAGTAAAGTAAGAAATCAAAGGCATGAGCTCTGCAGTAACCTCTGTATTGTCTGAATGGAGATGAACTACTTGCACAAAATTATGACTTTTCTCTTTTTATGTTAAAATTACTATTAAAATGTATTCAGGAAACTTTTCTGATCATTTTGCCATTTTCTTCTCCTCATGTAATGTATAGAAGAGAAGCAAAGAACTAAACAGATTTCAAAACTGAGAGAAATCTCTTCTCCAAACTGAGTTTACAGCACAGCAAAGTACCAATCTTTGCCATTTTATCCTACATGCCTTCTATGTTAATCAGTTGTTTTTCAAACACAGCCTTCAATAAAGGGCAACCTCTTTTCATGATAGGTTGGATACATAGAGACTGTGTGTTCAATATCTGTAGTCAGAAATATATTTACAGGTGTAATGAGACTGCAGGCAACGTCAGCACCAGAACACCCTTACACGTGGCACACCGTTTAAACCCTACGGCAGCAGCCATGCACGTGGCCTTCTCATTTAGACTGACATCAGTCTGATGACCAAGCTGGCAGCCTAAGTCATGCCCAGGAGCAAGGAGGCATCCTATGATCTGCTGTGTTTCTGCAGACTATGTGCACAGGAATGTAACTGGGAGGCGGCAGCCTTCAAAGGCACGTGTCTGAGGACATCACCAACGCAACAGCCCCATGCCAAGCCAGGATGTTCTAACAGTGCTGAACTGAGGGACTCGTAGACTTATATTTGTAAGGCTACATGCAGTCATAGCCTTGAATAACCCCATTTTTGTAGAAAGCAGAGGAATAGTTCTCTTGTCTATAAGGAAACGGTAACCAATTCGGCCCCCCAGTCCCAGTCTTCCAATCCCAATGTTATGTCTGCAAAGGACCAGCAACAGGAGACAGGGCTGTGCCCTGCAGCAGTGCATTCATGATAAGCACACAGCAGAGTTACAGCATGTACAGCAGCAGCTTTACAGCATCATCACGTCTTGGGCTCAAGAGAACAAGCTCAATGCAAACTCCACATGTGGCCCTTGCATGATTGGTCTCAGTTTTTCTCATGCCGCTGCTGATCACCAAACCTCATCTCCACAGCCTGGACTATCAGCTCCCCGGCATCCTAAACCCTTAGGACTAGGGAGTCCAGACACCATAAGGAGCAAGCAAGAAGCAGGACCTTCCAAGCCCTGTATATCAGCGATGGACAATCCATGCCCAAGACAGAGAATGACAGCTGCTGGTTCATGCTTGTACATTTCTTTTTTCAAAATGTTTGCAAACAGAGCAACATATTTTGGTGCTTAAGGAGTTTTGGCCTGGTTTCACCTTCACTACAAGCAATTTTCTTAGTTTAATGTTCGTTTGCATACTGTTAAGTATAGTCAAATTGAGATAAAGTCTTTTAGCACAGCTTTAAAAAAATAATTAACGAGACCAAATTCTTGCTCGTTTGATTTCCAGGCCTGTAAAAACTCAGACCTGAGAGACAGCACAGTGAGCAGTCTCAGTCTAATAAACAAATACATATTGGCAAGAACGGCTCTTAATCTTATCAGTTTGAAAGTAACTCTTAAAACGTCATACTATTTCAACAGGCAGAATATTGAAAAATGTAAGCACAAGCTCTCCATGCACAGACTGCCCAAGAAGAGGATCGGCCAGATGACCTAATGACTCCACCTCCGTGATAAAAGTAGGTATCTTTGTCAGCTGAACCCAGCTCAGGTGAGTCAGAGAGATGCTTTTAAATTGATTGGTTTTTACTAAGGCAGACACAGCAGAAACAAAAAAAAAAAGAAAAAGCAAACATTTTAATTTCCAGAAAGACCATATCACTCTTAACAACATGAAATAACTATCTGTGTCAGGATGCCAACCTTGATGTAAACAGACAGTTCAATATTGGAACCACACTCAGTAAACTAAAGATGTATATGCTATAAATTGGTTATAAAGCACTCCCTGGCACAATGGAGCAAAGCACATGCTTTGCTTAATCCTTCTGCTTTCTGAATCAATAGAAATATTCTTCTCAATTTAACAGGATGGGATGAAAACACTAGAATCAGCTTCACAGAAGTGGCAGAGTGAATTGTGAGGGATGCTGGAAATGAAATCAGATGAAAGGGGTTATTGCCAGCACCTTTGTGAGTGACAAGCGCTTTTCAGAACTTTGCATTTTCAGTTTTAATCTGAAACCTGGAAATAAAGGAACCTGACTTTTCAAAGGAAGATCTTTGGCAATGTTGTTAAGGTGGGAGGCTGGGAGAAGAGAGGCAATAGAAAAGGGGTTTTGTGAGATTTCTGGAAATTAAAACATTGACATATTCAAAATCACAACTCATTGATGAAAACTACGACTCATTCTCCCAGCTTTGTCACTGGTGAGTCGAGGAAGCCTGGAAAATTATGGTTGGAAGTACTGGTGACTGCATGTCTCTTTGAAGTTAATGAAAGCTGCAGAGACTAAGCACACTGGAAAAAGTCCAGTCATTAATTTCCCTGCATGAAGATTTCATATATTTAAATGTAATTCTGAGGCAGTATTGACTCATCTCTTTCTTCTTCAAGTAATCAAAATAAGGCCTTCAAATACATCCACGAAAAAAAATGTTTTAAATTCCTCTGAAGACAGACTCCAAGTACAAAGCCAACGGCACATCCCACCGAATCTGTGATTAAGATGCTATTTGAACTTTGGATTCAGACTTAAGAGGTATTAGTCCTGAGTTCTGTTAGCCCTGACAGATTAGAGCACAGTCCTTCGCAGGACTGTGAATAATTGAACAAAGGAATTCACTGCTATGGTCAAGGTGAGCAGAACTTGATAAATATTTTCTTGGAAGAACTCACCCTCATAAGAAAATTTTATAGCTCAGATTCATCTCTGACATGTATTAATTATAGATGAGGGATCTCGATGCAAAGATAAGCTAGGGAGGATAGGTACTATGAGAGCCTCAGAAAATCTGCACTTAGCCTGGTAAGCAAATCTACTTTTGTCAAAGAAGAGCTCCTCGGGCTCAAAAGCCCTTAGGGCAGAGCTAATTAAAGTTCAGATAGAGCAGCAAAAAGTGATGAGCATGACAATTCCTCTGATGGAGAAAACAATCCAGGAGAAACCAGTGGGAGGCTGAGCATAATCACCCTGAGGTGAGATATGTCAAAGCTATGGAAGGCCATATGAAAACTCGTGATATCTGGGTGAGAAGAGCCGAAGTAAGCAGGAGGCAGTCCCCTGTTTCGCAGTGGGGGGTGGAAGAAAGCACTAAATGGCATATTTGTTCCTCTCAATACAAACTTAACTTTTCAAAAAAACCACAAGCAGTTTGTATGCTGAAGTACAGGGTGACTAACTGAGCCCAACCTCTGGACTAAACCTCTGTGTCCAAATATTTAGTCCTTGAGCCAGAATTAGATGTACAGAGTGATATAATACTATTGGAAGAAGCCATGCCTACTGGCAGAAATGCTATGAGCAGATGAAAACATGTGCAATTCAGCGGTAGAGTCTATCAAGCACACATGGTTGCTATGAGCTGAAACCTGGCCCCCAACTGCTGTGGAATAGGGAGGAGAGGGGCAGCACTTCACATCACATCATGTCCAAAGCAGTAAATTGTTCAGCGGAGCAAAATACAACGGGCAGAAGAGAGAGTAGTATCTTGCTTCTGCGCATCCAGAGAACAATGAGCCATCAAGAAGCTTCGGTGAAAGGCACAAACAACATCACTCTCCCGTTTTGGATCTCCCCTGTGGACAGCACATATAAGACATACAAACAACTTGAAGTGCAGGACATATTGCAGTTCTATTTTTACCTGATGCTACATCAGAAAAGATTGCTGTTAAGCTAGTGGAAACTTCTAAAGCAGCGCCAATTGCCTTTAACTGATACTATTACTTTAACTGATTCTTTCAGCAAATAGCCAGAGATAGCCTTTATTTCCTAGGTTATTTCCCCACAACAGTAATCGAATTCTTGTTAACAATTTTCAGTCATGGAGGAAATCTGAACAAACTAATCTTTGACAAAGCACCTCTGTTCACAGCTGTGTGATCTGAGGTATTTCTAAGGGAGAGACATATTACTCCTTGAAATTCTTCCATTTATTATCCTCATGCCAATGAGAAAACAGAACACTTTAATTGAGTTTTGAAAGAGTGTTTGCAAACTGCTGATCTAGAAGGAAAGCCCTGCAAATGATTTGCCATAGATTTCTTACAGGATCAGTGAGAAACCTGACATGAAGCAAAACAGCTGTCTGCCACAGCACCGGTGAGTGAGTAGGGCGTACAGATCAAGCTAAATGCTGTTTTTCACAAGCCTCAGCCAGAGCTACATGTAGCTTTGATTCAGGAGCCACAGAAGCATTTTGCACCACAGCATCACGCACATCATTTCAACTTTCATGTAAAAGGAAAAAACAGGAAAAGATAAACCCAGGAAAACAAGAAAATATAAACAGATACAGATCACCTGGTTTACAGCACTTGCCTCTCAGCAGAGCACAGAGGTAGAAACTCAAGTTGCTTAAGCAACCATCTGCCTGTTCTCTAATTTGGAGAAACTCTACACAAGTTATTAGAAAACTTAGATATGGAGTACATAGGTTTATCTTATTCTGACAACAAATGATTCAGCATAATTCAGCTCACTAGAACATACACCGTGCAGCACAACACCATTAGGTGGTAGACGTACATCTGCTCTAGTGCTAACATTCTGTAATAAATGATTCAGTTTTGACTCTAAGACTAGATTTCTGATAATGAAATGTGCTACTAAGCTCAGAGACACTTACAGCTGCAGAGGAACTCACACCACAGTTACCAGGAAGCAAAAAAATGGAACGATACAGCCCACATTCTTGCATCTCCAGACCAGGACATTACGTTTTGGATTATCTTGATAGGTTGGATTGCAATACTTGATATTTTGATCAGACTGTCCTAGTGTCATATAATTGTTCTATCCGAAAATGAAAGACACATTGATCAGTGAGAGACAAGTGTAAAAGCAGAGATCAAACACACAGAAGCATCTCCGCACAGTCTCCCATTGTGGTAACTTCACATGTTCAACTATTTTAGAAATTTGACCTAGTGCCAAAGGACTAGAACAGAACAGGCCAAGGTACTCAATGACTTCTCTACCTTGGTCTTTCACTGGTAAAGCCTGCCATCAGCAATCACAGGTCTGTGAGACCAGTGGGAAGGTCTGGAGCAAGGAAGACTTACCATTAGTGGAAGAAGATCAGGTTAGGGAACATTTACACAGATTGGACTTCTATAAACCCATGCAACCTGACAGTGTGCATTCACAAGTGCTAAGAGAGATGGCTAATGTCATTGCAAGGCCACTCTCAATTATGAAAGATCATGATGATCAGGGGAGGCTCCTGAGCACTGAAACAGAGCAAACATCACATCTATCTTCAAGAATGTCAAGGAGGATCCAGGGAACTACAGGCCAGAACTTCAGTCACGGGGAAGGTGAGAGGACAAATTCCCCCAGAGGTCTTTTACATACAAATGAAGGTCAGAAAGGTGATTTGGAGTAATTGTCATGGATTTATGAAAGGGAAATCACAACTGACTAACCTGGCAGCCCTCTACAATGACAAGACCAGTTAAGTGATGACAGTAGATGCTGTTTATCTTTACTTTATTATGGCTTTCAGCACTATCTACCACAGCATTGTCTCTGACAAACTGATGGAGTATGGGCCAGATAAGTGGACAATGAGGTGGACTGAAAACTGGCTGAATTGCTGGGCTCAAAGGGTTGTGATGAGCAGCTTAAAGTCCAACTGGAGATCATTGCCAGGAGTCACTACAAAGGCCAGTGTTGTTTGAATTTTCATTAATGATCTAGATGATGGGGCAGACCAGGAAGGCATCCTCAGGAAGTCTGCAGATGATACAAAACTGGGAGAAGTGGTTGACAGACCAGATGGTCATGCTGCCACTTGCAGGGACCTCAGTAGGGCTGAAAAATGGACAGGATAATGTTGGAGTCCGGGAAGTTCAACAAAGGGAAATACAAAGTCCTGCACCTGGGGAGAAATAACCTCATACACCAGTTCAGTCTGGGAGCAACTGGCTGGAAAACAGCTTTGCAGAAAAGGACCTGGGAGTCCTAACAGACAAGTTGAACACAAGCAAGCAATGTGTCCTTGCAGCAAAGAAGACCAAAGGTACCCTGGGCAGCATTACAAACAGCATTGCCAGCAGATCAAAGGAGGTGATGGTTTCCCTCTACTCAGCCCTGGTGAGACACATCAGGAGTCCTGCATCCAGCTCTGGGTTCTCCAGGACAAGACAGACATCACATACGCGAGTGAGTCCAGCAAAACATCATGAATATACTCAGGGCTTTCAGCATATGAGTAGACGCTGAAAGAGCCGGGACTGTTCAGGCTGGAGAAGGGAAGGCTCAGAGTGATCTCATCAATGTGTATTAATACCTGACAGGGGAAGTAAAGAAAATGGAGCCAGACTCTTCTCAGCAGTGCCCGGGGACCAGACAAGAGGCAATGGGCACTAACTGATATACGGCAAGTTCCATGTAAACGTAAGACGTAGCTTTTTCACTGAGAGGGTGGTCATGCTCTGGAATGGGTTTCCCAGAGAGCTTGTAGAGTGTCCATCCTTGGAGCTATTCCACATCTGACTGGACAGAATCCTAAGCAATCTGCTCTAGCTGACCCTGCTTTCAAAAGGGGAGTTGGACGAGAGGTGCCTTCCAACCTCAACTGTTCTGGGATTATGTGTATTTACCATTTTGGTTAATTGTCTACATATCTTTCAGTGGGGTAATTCAACAAAATTGTGAGATGTCTATTATTTAATAAAAAAAAAATATATGTATTCCACTAGGTAAGACACATTTGATGCTGTGTTTGACAGCTGCAGTTAGGGAAATGGTTTTAAAGTACACTTTTATTGCAGTGCATTAGTGTGACTGCTCCTACTGTCTAGGTACCATTATTAGATGGAAGTACCTGAAAGAATGGATGCCATTGCTACTTCCAAAGTACTGTATCTATGAAAGACCCCGGCCTCTTTGGTAACACACAAAGCAATTGTAACTCATATTTTATATATTTTAAAGCTTTCATTAATCAAAGATACCAGCACTTACACATTATTGATTATACTTACAACTGCTAAGTCCAGGGACTTCTTTCTCAGTGCCAAGGATCACCTTTTTTCCCCTCTAATTAATCTATATCTTTTGTTGAAGAAGAGCTGTTTCACCCACAGGCAATCCTGTATTGGTTTTGCATAGCCAGGTTTTGGTAGCAGGGGGGCTGTAGGGGTGGCTTCTGTGAGAAGCTGTGAGAAGCTTCCCCCATGTCTGATAAAGCCAGTGCCAGCCGGCTCCAAGATGCACCTGCCGCTGGCCAAGGCCAAGCCCTTCAATGATGGTGGTAGTGCCTCTGCAGTAACATAATTAAGAAGCAGAGAAAAAACTGAAACAGGAGAGAGGAGTGAGACCATGTGAAAGAAACAACTCTGCAGACCCCAAGGTCAGTGCAGAAGGAGGGGGAGGGGGTGCTCCAGGTGCTGGAGCAGAGATTCCCCTGCAGCCCATGGAGCAGACCATGGTGAGGCAGGCTGTCCCCCCACAGCCCACGGAGGCCCATGGTGGAGCAGATATCCACCTGCAGCCCATGAAGGACCCTGCACCAGAGCAGGGGGATGCCCAAAGGAGACTGTGACCCCACGGGAAACCCACACTGGAGCAAGCTCCTGGCAGGACCTGTGGATCCACGGAGAGAGGAGCCCATGCTGAAACAGCTTTTCTGGCAGGATTTGTGACCCCGCGGGGGACCCACACTGGAGCGCCCTGTTCCTGCAGGACGGCGCTCCATGGAAAGGACATGTGGCAAGGACCCACGCTGGAGCAATTTGTGAAGAACTGCAGCTGGTGGGAAGGACCCATGTTGGAGAAGTTACTGGAGGGCTGTCTCCCGTGGGAGGGACCCTACACTGGAGCAGGGGAAGAGTGTGAGGAGGAAGGAGTGGCAGAAAGAACGAGTGATGAACTGACCCCCACACCCATTCCCCATCCCCCTGTGCCACTGGGTGGGGAGGATGTAGAGAAAATCGCAAGTAAAGTTAAGCCTGGCAAGAAGCAAGGAGTGGAGGGAAGGTGTTTTAAGATTTTTTAGTTTTTATTTTCTCATTATTCTACTCTGATGTGATTGGTAATAAATTCAGTTAATTTCCCTGAGTCTAGTCTGTTTTGCCTGTGATGGTATTTGGTGAATGATCTCTCCCCATCCTTATCTCAACCCACAAGCTTTTTGTTATATTTTCTCTCCCCTGTTCAGCCGAGGAGGGTGAGTGATAGAGCGGCTTTGGTGGGCACCCAGCATCCAGCCAGGGTCAACCCAGCATCCAGCCAGGGTCAACCCACCACACAACCACTTGTAGTCAGTTGCTGCTTAATAGCAATCACTGCTTCTCTGTTTTTCCTCTTAGCAACAATTCTGTACTGATTAATCTTACCTAAATTTAGTGTATGTATGTCTCAGATAGCTTGAGTATTGAATTTCAAAGCACCACCCTCCATGCTGGTACTTCGCTGCCTCGTCTTCCCTTCTGAATCTTCTTGTCTCATGTATAAACTTCTTTGGAGCAAGCAGAATTTCAGCCAAGGCACACAGGCACTACCATGACAGAAACAGTAGGAAATATGAAAAATAAATTTCTCTCACTGCATGCTGAAAGAAGGTCTTGGCTTCTCTCTGTATGTGCATCTTCAGAAAACAGATTGAGATTATTGAACACAGGAAGACTTTGCCTCTTTGAGGCGAACATGGTGAGGAGGGAATGTAATCAAGTCAGACTTGAATAAATACATTAAAAAAACAAAAGAAAATAAAACAAAACCACATTTGTCCTAGAGAATTTAATATCATGACTAGGCTTCTCCATAGATTTTCTCCCAGTCAGAAGTAGTAAATGCTGCTATGGTGCTGACTTAGCTAGCCAATACTGAGTGGTTGGGGTTGGGCTTAATGTGGTCTCATCAGCATTCAGTAGCACTACATCTTTCTGCAGCAGGGAGGAGACAGAATAGGGGACGGAGAGGAGACAAAAGGAAAGAAGAATTAAGACAAATATTATTTCTTAAATTACACTGTAGGTTTTCACAATGGGTATCCCTTTCCAGACTTCATGCTAAGTAAAGAAACTGGTATAGTATGTAGTGAAGACATTAGTATGATTATATTTATTTTTGGTGGTTACATTCTGGCAGGAATTTTGGCAGCCTTATTCCACACAGACATGTAGACATATCATTCACTCTGTAAACAGGCCTTCAATACAGCCAGAACAACATCTACTATTATTCTTTTCTTCTCTCTCTGTGCTCCTGAGACAACACTATTTTTGCTTGAACAAAGAATACATAGGGCATCTGAGGTCTTAACAGCACCCTGGGACCAGGTCTTTTTTTGGTGCTAATGGCCACAGGGGACAGCAGACCAGCAAGAGTGCACGTCAGCTGACACTCCTTATTTGCAAAGATCCACCTGGAATTTGTGACCAACACATGCAGCTCACGGTGAAGCCTGTGATGCTAGAGTATCACTGCTGTCAGTACTCATTCTACCTACAGCAAACCAACTTGCCTTTCTGTGCTGCAGTCACACCTTCTAGTGATGCTGTGCACACATCATTGGTCTCTCCTAGAAAGCACCTATGGTCCTAGTACAGCATTTTTAAAAAGTGTTTCACATGCTTGTTATTAAAATTGTCTCCAAGTTCTACAAACCTATAATTGTGCATGGCGATGAGGCCATGTTTGCTGGAGGATTACATATTTTCTTAACATATTTGTATCATATATTTGTTACAGCATTATATCTTTTCTTTCACCCTTAAAGCACCCCTTTTTAAACTTGGGCCAAAATTTGGTAGTTTATGCCTTTAATGAAGTACTAACACTTTCAGCAAAAATCCACCTTTCTTAGCATGGGGCTTGGATTGTCTTCATGAACAATCCCCAGGAGAGACTGTCACCCCACCTCCTCATGCTCTTCTGGCATTCCTTCCATTACCTAGAGCCTTCCCAGTCCCATGCTGACCAGCTGTGTTGGCTGCTGGGGGAGAATGCAGCCACAATCCTAGTTTTATCTCCACAGGTTCACGTATAATCTGTTAGGAAGGAGTAATGGTACTGTTTCTTCTTAAGGATTTATGGCAAGTGCATGCACTGCAGTATAAAGCAGAAAAAGGCAACTGCAGTGAAAATACAGGTAGAGACAAAGTTTCAACTTGTAGTTTCACATAGTGTTACTGTGAAAAGTCTCTTCCGTTCCAGGGTCCTCTCCCACTAATATTACTGGATGTATCACCTGACTTCACTTTCAAACTTCATCACTTGGCAAAATGTAAACAGATCAACAGCTGGTTCTAATTGATTCACTCTACCTGTTTCAGAGACCCTGCCTGAAATTTTCTAAAATAAAATCCCAGTGGTTTGCAGCACATCTATTGAAAGTCACCATAGATTTCTGATTCCCATTTGTATTGAAAACTACTAAATAGTAGACATAAGACAAGAGAAAGATTTGTTAGTAAAATGGAAGGTCAGGAGCCCATATATCTAGAATATACTTCTGGCTTGAGCATCACTGCCTGTGGGTCCAAGCATATCATTTCAATTTGTGTAGCTAGCTGTCTTTGAAAAATGAAGTATTTAATTTGCAGAATGGTTGCTGAGATGGATATAGCAATTCTTTTCCTCTCCCACGTGCTGCCTTTGCATTGTCCCCGACTGTGCTTCTTCCCTGGAAGCAGCCCTTGAACACCTACCCTGGCATCTACATCCTATACCACACCCCAGCCATTAGCACCTGGAAAAGTCCCAGAGACTTTATTTAATTCTTATTTGAATTAAACCATGCCTTTCTGTGAAAGAATATTCTTGCCATCTAGAAAGGCAGAGAGATCTAAGCCTTATCCTGGCTCTTTATTTCTTGTACAACATTATATCAAGGGGGAAGACTGTGTAGGTCAGACGGGCTGCCCAGTTTCACCTGTGTAACACCCTGCTGTCAGTGTATTTGCACAGCTGTGACTTAGCAAATGGGTCTAATGTTGAAGATGAGACAGGGAAAGAAGTGTTTTTCTTTCTGGTACTGGCTGAGCAAACCTTGCAGGCACTCTGCTAACAGAGTAAAAAATCATTCAAAGCTGTCTCTTGTCACACCAGTCAGTATTATTCTCTGAGTGCAGCCTTGTTGAGAAGGAAGAGGCTACCCTTACACAGATACTTTTTTGATCTACAAATGCATTTTAAGGCAGAGGTGTGTATTATAAAGGGAGAACACAGAGACCAGTTCAAGAAGAAAGAAATGCAGCTTGTGCTAGAATGAAGCCAGCAATGGCAAAAAAGACAGGACTATGATGAAATACTTTCTTTTACAGCACAGATATCCCAGCTTCAGCATGCCCTTCACAAAGCCTTGAGGGCTGACCCAGACCCTCCTGAAATGAACAGCAGACTTCCACACAGAATACTGCTAGTTGCCCCCTGACTTGATGGCAGATATTTATATGTTTCTTGCAACAGACACAGTATTTTGTACCTACTGACAATCAGCCACCATTATTACCCAGCCTGTGGGTGGCTGACTGCTTTTCCACTATATAAGTAAAATATGTAGAACTAGGCTGGGACATGGCTGCTTTCACGTATCTGTTTATCCTTGTGGCAGTGACGTATGACCGACATCAGACAAACAACAGTGTAGGATCCTTCCTAGGTGTGTTTTTTGCCACGTCTCGTCGTTACAGTGGTGCAGCTGGACTCCCCATGATCCACAAGAAAACACAGACAGGAATGCCCCTGTGGGTCTCTAGAATGCACTGTGCCCAAACTCATCTTTTGGTTTCACTCTCACGGATGTTAAAATGAGCATTTTGGCTTTTATTCTAGAAAGCCACAGCAATCACATGGTCATCCCTCCTGAGGCAGCAGGAGTGAGCAGTAGAAAGCCTTTTTAACCTCTGTTGGCATTAAATATATTCTTCCCCAAGTTAAATGTAGAAACTGAAGAAACAGCTGGAAAAGTATAGCTGCACTGAGCAGACATACTGACCTTCATTTTATAAAATCATGTTCCCAGTCCATTTCAGCCCAGTCTTATCTCCCTAGAAGAGTCACCACAATGTCAACAATAAAAAGGTCACTGCAGTTTCAATCTGCAACGTGCAATTTCGTACTGCACCAAAAGCAGATATACAGACAACACACAATGTATGGAAAAATACTACTAGCTGTTAATTCAGTTCATAGATATACTAGTAGTTAGCATAGAGTTGTTTCTTCTAAAACTAGCGTGTTTTAAAGTTGCCTCTAGAAATAGACAGCTAGAGTAGGATCCCACTGAGAAACAAGGTAAATTGAGCCACATTATATATAAAAAAAGCCTTGATTGAAAAAGTAACTTCAGCACTAAAATGAACAGAAAAAAGTTTTCTGCAATTTTGAACATGACATTTGTAAAAATTTACTAGTGCACTCTCTTTCGCATGAGAACAAACTGATATGTGCCAAAATTTCCATGCCAAGAGAGACAGCATTTCACATGTCATTTAAGTGCCTTCTTTTTGGGGTTTTCAGCTTGTGACACTTTAATGAAACATTCCTTTGCAATATTGCTGTCAGATGGACACTTATCAATCAAAGCATCAACTAGCTCCTCGCCTTGGAAAGTATGATTCATGTTTTCTTAAGGCAAGAACTGAGATACAGGAAAATGGCTGTATCAGTTGCCCCACTCTAACAAAATGTTCGATTTCTTACAAAAAAGACTTGAAATGATGAAAACCCACCACCTATGATGAGGTATATGAAGGGTGATATTACAGTAAGGGAAGAGGTCCACATCTGCTGTCTCTCCCCCGTACCAAGATGCAACAGGAGCATTCTGACTCCTTCCACCCAAGGCACTTGGCCATGCGCTATGAATCTGTGGGGTGACTCAGGCTGCCTCTGCAGTCTCTTCAGGCTCTATGCATTTTTAATGTCTTAGTCAAAAATTACTTCTTAAGCTTGTTTCTGAAAACACAGCCAAATCTAAAAGGGGATCAACAAACTACCTATCTGAAGAACTGTCATTTTTCACACTTAAAAAGGAAAACATATGCAATATAAATAGGAAGCCAGAGGGTGCTCTTTTTGTTTACAAGTTCCTGGTTAAGAGTGGTTTCTATGGCAGCAGAAAAGGTTTTTGTTTTTTCCCATACATGCACCCCCCAGAGGAACTATTCAGCTATTGAATTTAGGAAGATTCACTTAGCTTATTAAAAACATTTTTTTTCTTCTTTGATGATATACCAAGACTCATAAAAGATCAGCTATTTATATCATATCCCACCTTAAACATTTTCTTCAATCTATTTGCAACCATATTTTCTTATTGCTGTTCTGTGTTTCAAACAAGGCATTTAGAGCTACAGCAAGGGCATTTGATTGTTCAGCACCAGCTGAAGTCACAAAAAAAATCACACTGATTAATGATATTTAAGCTGAGGAGAGTCACAAAACTAATTATAAATTTACATCAGGCCTTTACAAGCATGTAGCTCTAGGTTCATATGAATGACACTAGGTTTTGGATAAACAGCAATATAGTTGAAGACAATTTCTCCTATTAAAGGTGTAACATTTACATTTTCTATTTTTATTTCTGATAGTAAAAGCTATAATCACCAACTCATTGTGCAGATATGGAAAGTTCCACTCTAAGATGTTTGAGTGAGGTGATATGTTGCAGAAAAGAGAAATACAGTCCATTTTAATCTACCACCTCACAGCTATGCTTTAGCAGGCATGTTCAAAGACTGTGGTTTCTTTACTTTGCCTGTGGAAGACTAATATACTCTCAAATGGCACAAAAAGAAGATCCGTGTTAAAAAAAACAAAACAAAACATACAGCCTGGTATTCAGCTGCAGTGAATAACTGCAAGGGCACATTTAGGCTGTCAGCTCAGGACTATTTAGACAGCTAGGCACTTGGAAACTGATCTTATTTCACTGAAGTCAGCAATTACACTTCCGTTCACATCCATGGTGGAGATTTGACACTTTGACTAAATAGTTTCCATGTTACTCAATAGTCCTTCACAATAAAATATGTCAAGGTGCACAGCTTCCCACCACCAGAGGTATGTTTACATAATTAACAGTTAGTCAAAATTGTGCTCAGTCCATACTACTACTGTGTCCACATTGTCCACACGTTGTGTGGACACAGTTCTTGGTTTAGGACTGCAACATCTGTTGGTTTGTATCAAGACAAGTCAATGAGAAAGGCTGGATCCCTTGTGTCCCTTGGCACAAGTCCAAATACATCAAGATCCAGTATGGCTGGGACAGATACACTACATTTAACCTGGCTGCTACCACATATCCCACTCGCTCTTGCAGCAATGTCCTGTCACTGAAGTCAAGAAGACTTGTCATCTACTAGGTCTTTCCTGGGACCCTTTTTGCTTCCACATAAGCAAATATTGCAAAGACTCCTGCACTCCAAGTGAGTGCATGCTATAGGCAACAATTTACACACACAGCATATGCACAGCTCTAATTTTACCTTCTTCTCAGGTGTTTGCACAGCAGACTCCCTTAAATTCACAAGAGAAACAGCTTTGATGCGGTGAAGATTATCTACGCACATCCATTCTGCTCTTGGTAGGACTTCTTCCATTTTCTCTGCAGCACCAGATTACCTTCTGGAATGTGGCAAGTAAATAAAGTCCATATAATTTCTCTGGTGTTTTCAAGAGGATTCAGTCACAGAAAAATGTTTGCATTAGCATAGTCTCAAGCAAAATAACATTGTTTTATGGAATTTGCATCCTATATTCAAAATTCTTTGCAAACCTGGCCTTATAACCTTCAATTCTGATGTCACAAATATTTACACAGACCAGTAGCTTCTGGGATAATCCAGTTTTTTTCAAAATGCAAAATCCCCTATATGGAATACAGTTCAGCTATGTAAATATTTGTGTAAATAAATGCTGCTTAATTTGGAGCACTACCTTTACCACACCACTGTACTTAACACTTAGCATTTCTTTTTTATTCCAGGACGCCATACTATTGAAGTGTGCTCCATGTCTGTTTCAAGAACTCAGCACAGAGAGGGAGGGTTTTGGTCCGGATCCTGCCATCGTGCACCTTCTTTCACTGACCTGAACGCGAGCTGCATGAAGACTGGTAGATACAGCTTCCACTGAGAAATTCTAGTAGACAGTTTTGCTTCATTGAAGACCTTCAGTTCTGCGACTGCTTCAGTGCAAGACTCTCCAGGTACAGAGAGGAGTGACACCTCACTCCCATTGACTGCAGTATGAGTTACACTTCATTCCTTCACAAATCTCTCTCTTCCCTCTCTCAGATGGAAATTGCCCAAATTCTACTGAAGGGAGAAGGAAAAAAAAAATGCATTAAAAAGGCAGCAAAGTGTATGGTGATTGCCTTTTTTCCTATCTAGTTAACGCTGTCCCAAAGCTGTTCTCCTCAAGTCAGATAAAACTGAATAATATATTTTAATACCACCACAGGCTAAGTTTGACCTTTAAATATTAATATTTAAATATTAATGAAATAGCAGGAGGAAAGCAGACTGACAGGTGTAATACAAGTCAGACAAAATAGCACATTAAAATCATATGCTGCATTGAAATTCTCATTAGTGATAATGAGATATGCACATATAATCCATGATCTGAAGATGTACTCCAGAAAATCCAAGTAGAATAAATGATCAGAAAATTTTGCTAAGAGTAATTATTCTTATTTTATAACTTGGAGTGCAAGTCTTTAAGAGAGGAAAAGTCAGACACCTGCACTTAGGCATATAAGTGGACTTTTTTTCTTTAAATTGGACCCTTGTTGGATTTGTTTCCTGAAATTTCTTACCCAATGACCTCTTTCCATTCCAACAGTATAGGAAAACCTTAGTCATTACACAGTTTTTCATCGTAGCTCTCTAGTCTGTTCTTTATTAATCAAAGTGTATCTCTCAAAGACACCCTGAGTACTGCTTATACCACTAAAGCTGTCTGAGAATAGTGGAAAATTGCATGCTGAAATTATAAACATTTTCCCATTAAGTGCAGTATAACAAGACAGAGACAAAATTTTGAAGTAGGATCAATTCTTCATTCAGCACCTTCACTGCAATATAAAAATGCAAAATAACACAAGTCAGGTAGGGACACTGTAAGCTTTCAAATAATTCACACTTACAATCCTGTGTGCAAATCTACTAGACAGTTTTGAAAACGTGACTGAATCTGTCTTAAAACCAATGAGGACAAGACATTAATAAAGAAGGAGAGTTTAACAGATCCACAGCTGCCGCCTCACAAGTCTGTGTCTCTGCTAAAGCTGAGCTGTTTAATGGAAAGATAATATGATGTTAGAAATTATGTAATTAAAAAAATATTTACAACTAGTTTGTTTATCCTTTCTGAAGATAGTTAACTACCTACAACGTCTAAAGATGTAAAAGGTGCAAATGTTTAGAAATGCATGGTGGAGGTGAGGTTTAACTTCCCTGCAAGCAGTAAATATTCTACACCAATATCAGGCTGGCTAGAGAATTCAATTTATTATATCTCCTAGTGTCTCTCAGCATCACCTGCAGGGCCAGACTTATTCAATGCTTTATCTTCTCCTGTCAGAAAAAAAAGTGACTAACACTAATTCTATGCAACCCCACAAACAACTTACTTTCACAGGTACATCCTTATCCCAAGCAGTCAGACTCCAGACAAAGTGTCATAGCGACCAACAAACAGCTGTGCAGTATCAGCCAATGGGAGAGTACTGCAAGACCATGAAGTGTAGAATGCAACTGAGAATGCTGTTTTCACAGGGCATGTATATTTTGAGGAGGCTGAGATCTGTGCATGACCTAAGTCTGAGCTGCCAGCATAGCAAGTTCTATTTTAAATAACACCTGTACCACCTACTCCACCCTTACTGATCTTCTGACATAGCCCTTACAATACTTACATCACCACCACCTCACCTGCATTGTGTGCAACTCCATGGCTCAGCGCAGAGTCCAAAAAAGTGTCCTGCCAGCTCCCTACTCTCCCTAATGATTTCTCCTGAGTTTATTGTGCAAGAATCCTATAACGAGCTCATGAAATTCAGGGACAACTTGAGGGAGCTGAGACATGGCATCCAGCTTATGCCAGGTACTACACTGCCCAAACCCATGTGAGATATGGGCCTGGATGAGGCAGCCTCTAAGCACAGGGAGCATGATTGACCTCATGCCAAAGACATCTCCACTGTTCTTACTAAGCACCATCTATCAGCAGAGATAGCATCCTTCTGAAGTGAGATGATCAGGCAGGAGCCATTAATTTCAGGATGTAACAGGGCTCTTGAGAAAACACAAGCTTATCTTTGAGGATACATAATGTGTAGATGGTGGTGACTGAAATGTGGCATATGCTTGGATGTGAGACATTGCATTTTGGCATCATCAAAGGACTGTCCCACTACTGTTGTTAGGGTAAGTGAGGCAATGTGCTCTTTTAGTAGAGGACACTCAGGGGACTGCAGGATATAGCAAAACCAAATCTTCTTGTTGAAGTTGACTATCACTTCTTTTTTAATCAAAGTTTAGTTCTATGGCACTTGAAATATCATTTTTAAAACAGAAATTTTGCTCCACATTTGGTGTCTAGACAGAAGACATTCTTTGAATGTTTACGCTTGCTGGGGTGTTAAGGCTTAGAGCCTAGGCAGTCACAGAGAGATCTGCTTCATTCACCAAAACCTGATGCACATCTGCAAAGTATAGGCATGTCATACTCCAGGTCTCCATGTGCATCCTTGCTTTATTTTTCTTGAAATGTACTAACCCTAGCTCAGGATTTTTTTTATATTTTTTTTTGCATTTTGCCATGTAAATCAGTTAGGCATCTCTTGTTATTCTTGCTTTCTTTTGTGAAATTACATAATTGCAGATTAATGCATTTTGCCATTCAATGTTGAAGGAATTCAGGCTTCATTTAAAGCCTTAAATTGCCCTTTTACCCAGTGAGTACATTTGCTTTCTGTGCGGAGCTTCTCTGTACTGATTTGTTGCCTTGTTTTCTTTGCTTTTGATTATCTTCATTCCAGACAGACATGGACGGGAAAGGGTAAAACACACTATTAATCCAAAGGATGGACATTATATAGAACCAATGTCATTCTGAGAGTAGAACAAAATAAAAATCCTTTCCATTTCACTCAATCTTACTTTAAAAAACCTTCTTTTCACTTCATACCCTCCAGAAGAGGAATAAAAGCATAAGCACAAAACTGCTGCAAAGCAAGCTGAACACCAGGACTCCCTCCTGTGTTGTGCAGAGAGGGCTGGGGGAGGACAGGCTCTCTGAGAGACCAAGGGCTCACCAGAATGACACAGGAATAGCTCTAGGCCAGACCCTGCCTCTGACAGTAACAAGAGCTTTGAAGCTCTGCATACCCTGGACCTGGGGCAAAGATTGATTGCTATCACGGATAAACAAGTATAAGTAATTAATGAACTCTGTACAAAAGGGTATGAAGAACCCTCTAGGGAGGTCCAGCATTTCAGCCCAACCAGGTAATACTTAAAGCCTACAAACCCAGATAAACATCCAGCACTATTTCCAAAACTGCACTTAAGGATCTTGACCATGTTAAGAGCCTGTTCACACTGCACTCTCAACAGTCAATGAAGAGAGACAGACACCACTATGGAGCTCATGTGACAGCTGGACTGCTTTCTGAAGTGAGTGCTTTAATACAGGACCTCTGTTAAAGCCCATAGTTAAATGGCAGGAATGTGAGCATGAATGATTTATTTCAGTCATGCGGGATGTCTGTGGCAGAGGTAGAAACTCCACATGTATTTTCTGAGTCCCAGTCCCATAACTGAATGACACTCTGAAATAATTTTGGTTATATTATTAATGTCATTTCTTTACACCTGCCAATTTACATGATAATGTTCTAAGCTGTCAGAGTATGGGCGAGTGTAGAAACTAGCCTGCATGCCATGGCTGAACACTGTTTCAATCACCATATGCTTCCTTCTTTTACTAAGACATATCCTTTAATAAAGGTCTGTTAATTCTCTTCAAGAAAATTCCAATATCTGCTGTGCTGCTGCATGCTTGGTAGAAGACTTGTGTTTTACCATTATGTAAGTAAAGACGGAACATCTCCCTTTGCATGACTCAATGATTTAATAATTATTAATGAGACATTATGCCTTTAAACATTTCTGGCAGATGATTAAGTGTAAGCTAAATGTTTAACATAGGTTTTAGAGGCTTCTATTACGATGTTGCACAGCAACAGAAACTTCACATACGCTGCTAAGGTAAATTCTATGACAGCTATCTGGGAATTGTTGCTGAGATTTTGTGAAGTGGACAAAACAATAAACTTTGGTCAGTATAGTCAGTGTTATTAGCGTATCAAGCAGTTTTGCCACGCCAAGGAGTTTCGCACTCTCAGTGTACTCCTATTCCAAACCTATATCCTGATACTCCTTACTGTGTACACAATTCTCACCTGCTGAATCCTGGCACACAATTCCAAAGACATTTGTCTTCTGCTAGATGTGAACAGCTCGTCTTCCTGCATGCCAAGCTAAAAATAGAGCTCTGCTGTGAGAACCAGTCATCTGCAGGATGACTACAGGCATGAATGCTCAGGAAAACAGTGGCAAGACATTGAGTAACGTGCATCAGACTGAACATGGTGAGCTGCATAGGAAAGGCTGAGGACCTTTCTGCACAAACATGACATAGAGGTCTGTTATCACTAACTTCAAAAAACCAAAAATCTTTCCTTTATAATACTGACAAATATGATGAGTGAGAATATAGCTGGACATTTGGAACAATTTATTGGTTTCTCCCTTTGCTTGGTTCTGCAGCAAGCTCAGGTAGCAACTGGAATACTTAATAAACATTAGCTAGCTTCTACATCTGCTCAAGTCATTCAGCATTGCCTAAAAGAATTTACTTATGTTATTATTATTATTGCTATTAGTCAGTGAGGGGTTGTTTAAGACAGTTTGAAATGCTTGTAAGGTACAAAGCAAGAATTTGCCCTAATAGAAGACAAAGTGTTTGTCTAAACAATGTATAAGCCTGATGTGGTCATGAATAATACGTGCTCTTGGTCTCTATACACTTGCCATTCCCATGCACCTTACTGAGGTTAAGGGAAAGAGTGGTAACACTGAGAGGCAGCTTTGGGAGTCCAAAAGCCATGACAATTATGGAGATGCAAGATTATTAGTTTGTTAGAATTAAATCTATCACTTGGTTCTAGTAAATAACTGAAGGCAGATCACGGCTTCCCTATGCTCTGTTTGAGTTGGACTGTGACGATAAGGACAAAGAGTCAATTTAAGCCACTTTTACGCTCTCCTGTCTCAGAGTTTCTGGTGCTTACTCTACAGAAATACGCATAGAAAGGTAAGTAGATTTTGCTCATGCTTGCAGCCAACAGCTCAAAAGAAACTGATGTCTAATACTACCATGCAGCAATTATTTCTCCAATAAGAACAGACAATAACATACCTTAAGACAGTGATATCCCACTGGGTTATAAGCTGATGTGACACTGCCTTTTGTCAGGTTACATGAGCAGAGACCAAAAGCACCGCACACAGGTAAAACCATCTTGATCCCCTGTGGAGGCTCTGAGTTGTCTGAGAATGGTGACAGACATGTTAAGGAGTAAACTAATAGACAGACAGACTAGGTCATACAGTCTCTGAATGACCACATTTTTACAGATCAAACAGATATGAATGACTTGTGTTTTGTTTCTAAGATAGTTTTCTCCAAAATAGCCTACCTTCAGATGAAGTACACAGTCTTAGGAAGGTTGCCTAGTCATTGCCTTCTCCTGTGTGCTACCAGAGAACAGAGAACTGCAGTTCAGGTATGTTGAAACAGCCAGGTAAGAAGACTGCACTAAGGCAAATCTGAAGACTGGGAAGACCACAGTTCCCCCTGGATTTATGTGATTGCCCAAGACCTGACACCTGAAAGAAAAGGCTCTGGAAGATGCCAGAGGGGGCAAGCATGCAATGACTTGTTGTGCCAACAAGACGTGTGGCTCTTCCTTCACATCATTTTAAATTTTTACCTATTCTGGAGCACAAGAACAGAAATTGTGATCACCAGTAGATTTTAACTCCAGTCCATTAAGAAAGACTGCCATCTCCTGGTTTCTCCAACAACTGTATTAAACAAAAAAAAAAGAAGAGTTGGTTTAGTTAAAGCTTACAGCTGATCATAAAGTTATGCTTGCATTGAACCTTTAAGGGAAAATGTCATTGATAATAAAGGACAGGCAAGTAAAAGTTGGAAAGGCTAATGCATTATGACTACACTGTATAGGTTAAGCCAACATGTGCAATAATTATAACTATCACAGCTTGACACAATTTATAAAGGCTTGAACCATAAAAGCTCAGAGTCCAATAATACAAGCTATTGAGCACCCTCTTACGGAGTGCTGACTGTCCGAGCTCCCACTGAGTTTCAATCAAAAACAGCAGTATTACATAACAGACTAAGAATTAACCATTCTCATTCTCAGGAATACTAAAACTCCTTTAAATGGCAATCTGAAAGGAGCTTAAAAGTAAAAGTAGCACTGGTTCTAAGGACATGCAGAACGAGATAAAGTAGAAAAGTAGTGGAAAACTATGGATGTCGGAGCATACTAACAGTATTGGGCAAGTGAGGAGTGAGCCACTTCAAGGAAATCACTAGTAAGTACATTCCTGTCTGTCTTGGAGAAAATGCGAGAATGAACTCATTTGATATTTTCTTCAGGGTATTCTGTTATTCATTATGCATCATTCATTCTTGTTATTCAAGGCCAGGTTGGACGGAGCTCTGAGCAACCTGGTCTAGTGGAAGGTGTCCCTGCTCATGGCAGGGGGGTTGGAACCAGATGATGTTCAAGGTCCCTTCCAGCCCTTACCACTCTATGATTATATGATTCATCATGGGCTAAAAGCACACTGAGGTAGAGGTATCACAGATAATTTGACATACTCTGTGTTCACTATTTAGTTTCCTCCTCTGCCCAGGTTGATGAGAATGTGGTCCGCTAAGATGTACACTTTGTAACAAAATAGTATTTTACTATGACTTGTATATTTCAATTTTGGTGGTGAAGACTAATACACTTCTGTTTAGTTAGTACTATAATGGTGCCCAGAGCTCCCTGATGCGTACAGGCCTTCTCTGTTATAGGTCCCATGCAAAGATATTTTTAAAATCAGTCCTAGCTTTAAGGGCTTTCTATCTAAATACAAACAGGCAGTGGGAGTAAAGAAATATGGCTATCTTCATTTTACGGATGAAGATATTCTCACTGTATGAATGAGATCAATGAAATGAGAAGAATCACTTAAGGTAACATGAGCATCTGAAGCACAACAAGTTCTGTCCTCACAAGTCCCAGACAGATGTCTTCATTCCAAAATATTTTTTATTATTTTATACAGGAAGAAAACAAACATATAAAGCATAAATGTAATTTTGAACATAGGCCTGCTGTCCGTATTACTGAAATCAGGGGCCTGAGCTCAAGGAGTTTAATATTTAAGGTATCTGTTCCCTATCCATAATCAGAAGAATGATAACACCATTATTCAAATAATGCTTTGTTTAATTCAAAATTTTCAGCCCTTTCTTCATTGAAGAAAGAATTTTGCGCTGTTAGAGCAAAGATAAAAGGAATTTCAAACTGTTCCATAAAGAAAACGTCACTCTTCAGCACAAAAAGGTTTACACATTACAGGAGGAAACATAACAATTTAACTGTGCGATGTTATCTGAAAATTTTTCACAATAGTTGCTGTTGCATCCTTCTATAAGCTTTTAGACTTCTAGGTAAATGTATAAAAATGAATGAGACTGAAGAAAACAGAAAAGTATTGTGCTCTGTTCTCCATCACCTTTCTCACTAACAATAAAACACATAGGGCTACGATTCAAGGAAGTAAAATCCGACTTCAGATTTCAGGAACCTACTTTAAAACAACAGTTTTAGAAAATCAGAAGTGGCATGATAGAATTGAATTAGAAATGTTCAGCAAGGTGTAGAAAATTTTGTAGTGAAATGGTGTTCTGTGATAGTTAAATGAAGGAACACAAAAAAAAAAAGTAACCTCAACCCTTCATTCTCTTTCCTCTTCATCCAATGGCATTTTTGTGTTGGAGCTATCTCACAGCTAGGGTGACATCTTGTGTTCATTCCAGCCACAAAAAGCCACAGATCTGTCTCCATCCAGCTGCCACGCACCCAGAACATCCAAAGCTCTACCCCTCCCCTTCAAATTTTATCTTCAAAATAGTTAAAAAGAATTTTAGCTGACCCTATGTATTTCACTTACTGTCTCAGATTTCATATTTTCTTTGAGTTTAATTGTTACATTATAGCATTTGAACAGACCTATTTTAAATGAAGATATGTAAATTGTAAGGCAATATAAAAGACACACTCCTGAAAAGAAGACAGTAATGTATTCACTAGGATTCTTTAAATTAATGAGGGCACCATAAAAGGAAAGCCTTTTATGCCTGAGAAAATTATTATTTTAAAGATTATGAACCTGTCAGTCCATAAGTTATAAGCTAGCTGCTACATCTATAGTTTGATTAGTCTGTTCATTAATCACTTCATTCTATTTGTAGCATTTGCAGTATTTTGAAAAACCTTCACTAAGTTTTATAAAAACAGGAAATTATTAAAAATGGATCTTCGTATTTAAAGAAAGAATATTGTGAATGTAAATGCTGTCTTAAGAAAAGTGACTGCATGTTACTGTCATGTGTAAAACAGGCTATTTAGCAACACTTACTAGGGATGGTAGAACAGTAAACAGCCTCCTAAAATACAACAGAAAATGTTTATTATTTCATCTAATTCAGAAAAGCAGTTTCTGAGTACCCCAAAAGTATTTTGTAAGTTTAGATTACAAATGTCAGAAACAACTTGCTCTGTATTGATAAAATATAACAAAATAGAAACAAAACTGTTCAGCTGTGTGCCATGTATGCTTTTACCCCACAGTTATCCTCATGGTACCCTCCTGCTTGCCAGCAGTACAGTACAAACTGTGCACTGCTCTTATACTACATATTATTTGTTCTTTCATTGCCTCTGTGAGGCTAAAAATGTGTATAGCACCTTGTTTTCCTAGAGGATTTTTTGTTTACAGTGTGTAGGCATTAAATATAAAATGGCTATATATTTATCTCGGAAATGGCAAAGTTTTCTTTGCAAAAAGAGTTATACAATTATAACAGAAAATCCCACTGTGACAACTGTGACAAACAAAAGCAAAGTGATCCTTCCCTCTACTCGGCACTGATGAGACACATGTGGAGTACTGTGTTCAGCTCTGGGCTCCCCAGTACAGGGACATGGGTGTACTGGAGTTCAGCAAATGGCCACAAAGATAATAAAGGGATTGGAGCACCTGACACACAAGGAGAAACTGAGAAAGCCAGGACTGTTCAGCTTGGAGAGGAGAAGGTTCAAAGTGTATCAGTACCCAATGGGAGGGAGTAAAGAAGACTGTCTTCTGTGGAGTCTCCGTCCTTGGAGCCACTCAAAACCCGAGTGGGCAGGGTCCTGAGCAACCTGCTCTAGCTGACCCTGCTTGAGCAGGGGAGTTGGGCTAGGCAATCTCCAGAGGTGCCTTGCAACCTCAACCATTCTGTGATTCATGATTCCAGCTGTCTTCTTCAATTCAGAGAGATTTAAGCAGTTTTTTAGATAAGCTGGGCCCTAGTGATGATGTATTTTGGAGACGAGGACCAAAATACTGACCTTAGCTTAAATTTCTGTGGCAAACCAGTGCATAAACCCTGTTATTACAGGGAAGAACTACAGCATTTTATACCAGTTGGTCTTTCCTAAACACTGAAGATTTTTTGCCCATAAATGTCACATAGTTTACCTGTAGTCACACCTATATAGCTCACCTCAGTTTAAGCTAATCCCACACGATTAACTGATCTCCTTGGTAGTTGCAGAGTTGATGATGTAGTCATATATTGTAACGAATACACATGGCCGGGTATTATCTGCAAATTGCTAGCCTCTGAGTCCAGCTGCCAATGTGGTTGCACTCCATTGGTAGAAAAGGACACAAGGAAATTGATTTTAGGATCCGGTTAGGATCAAGAGGGGCAGGCATGCAGCTGAGCATCACTATCTGCTGCGTGCATCTCTTCAGGGAGGTTCCAGACTAGTACAGTAACCTGGACTCCTGCCATCCAGCTCATACGACACACCAGGATTTCACGATCAGCCACACTGAACTCTGCAGAGAGGTCTAAAAGAGTGAGATGAGGCTTTGGTCTTCTATGTGTATAATATGGAAGACCATTCATTAGAAAAATTAAAATGCTTTCAGTTCCTTACCCTGGTGTGATCCAGGTTATGCCAACTCTAGAATATTGGCTTCCATTTAACGAACTAATAAGGGAAATGCTGATGGCCTAACACTTTGAGATATTAAACTGCTTCTCAGAAACACCTGAGCAGTTGTAAGTTCCAGGAAATCCACAAGAACCATGCAAAATCTACAAGGCTTTCTATAAAATGCAATTCAACCCATCTCTGCTTTCTCATCCCAGCTGCAGGTCTGCACTGGTTTTGATTTGGAACACGTGCAGGTACACGTACGTCTGCATTTGCAATTGATACACAAATAGCTTCAGTTGTAAAATATGGGGTAAATGACAAAATTCCTAAAAAAATTCACAAATGTGGTTTGAGCCCAGCTGTACTCCACATGCTACACAAAGTGTTCATGATGTTATAACTGAGACAATACCCCCACGTGACACAAGGGAGACATTATTTGGAACCAATATTAAACAAAAACCTTAAAAATTGCAATTATGATAGCCTAGTTTGTTTCTTCCAAGCACAGATATGTTATTCTCATTGTCTTAAACTCAAAGGCATATTTTAAATTCCCACACAGATTCCATGAAATTCAGTGATATCCTATGGAGATATGATTTGCACCAGCAGTTTCTAACCCCTGTTAACATTAACATGTTCTATAAATCAAGTCGCCTGTTCTCTTTGTGCTATATCTTGAGACATCTGTATCTACACCATTTACATCAGTTCAGATGTGGGTAACTCGTCTCTTCCAAAGTCCAAATCTCAGAATTGCGTGTCTTAATTAGTGGAAAATTTATCATTTCTGCAGATACCTTTGCATCCATCACTTGCACACATACAGACTTTTTTCTTACATAAGTTAGACACATTTGAAAAAAACTGGTATCTGATACTCGATTTTAAATGGAGTCCCTTACCATCTGACAGACAAATTTGATCTAACAGGGAGAATCATAATCTGTTAAAAATCAAAAGATGGCTCTGAAGGGTTTTCTGGTTTGTGGCTGTAAGCAATAAAAGCTCCAGTTTTCTAGTTCAAAACTTTTAGCTTAATAGTGCAGCTGTTCATAAATGATATCAGTGGTGGTTTCTTTCATGTCCAACCTAAGACATCAAAAAAGCATCTTTCCAGAGATTCTGCTTCCTGGAAATGAAACCTGTCTGCCTTATCTCAGCTCTGTACCACAACCCTAGCATCCTTTGTTTTGTGATCTTTTCTGTGTGGGATTATGATCTCTTTTGTACAAATTATCACCATCTACCTGAAATGATACAACTGAAATCTACAATAACTTTTGTGTTACATTGTTAATCAACACAAGTTATTTAATGGTAAGTGGGAGCAAAGATTAACAATTTGGCTTTAATGAAAAATTTACTTTGGGAGATAAAATACTGACATTGGCACCCCATTAAAAACATTCATCTTCAGAGATAAATTCAGAGTCTCTATTATGGACTTCTTCAGCTCTATAAAGGCTTTGCTAACCCCAAACATGATTCCCTACAAACCTTCCCGAAAGATCATGTGTAGAGAATTTGAGACATTTTGACAACAACTCAATAACCACTTCAGAAAATCCTATTGTTAGTAACGATTGCCTGATAAGTCAAGCAATTAGGAATGAATCTATTGGACAGGAATGAGACATGTGCCACGGGGAATTCATATGATATCTAAAAAATGCCAAACTTCAGAGAAAAAGTATTAGCAGGAGTTAGTGATTTAAACTATTGTCTGGACCTGTCACAAAGAAATTATCATTATTGCCTTCTGAGTCTTCTTTTTTGTGACTTTCCACAATCGCTGCTTGAAGAAAAAAAAAGACAAAAAGAAAGAAGCTCATAAAACATGTTTCAAATTTTCCAGAGAAGCATACTTCTTTGCTAACTCTAAACAACATCTTTTACAAGATATTGAGACAAAGCAATGATCAAGCACATGATATTTTGCCACCTAACGAAATCTGTCATTGCTGAATTCCTATACATAATGCCACGACATCTGTTTACACGGATTCAAGACCATCATTTATCTACAAACACAACAAAGTCTTCCTTGTGCATCACGCTGACAACAGCCAGCTGATGTGGCCAAGATATTCTGCTCAGTGGGATCTAACGTACCTTCCCAGGACAGTTTATCAGTTTGGGCCTCGTGCCACACTAATGCAATTTCGTGAAGACTTGCCAAGTCAGCCGGGACCCAACATCGACACAGAGGTGAGTTCTTCATTTAGGGTTTTACCTGACCAGGGTTTCCAGGTCCTAATTCTTGGCAGAGCTGCGGGTGTGATGACATGGGTCAAAGCAGAATAGTGATGATCCTGGCACTACTGGTTCAGATAGGAACATGTGGACTGTGCCATGCCCAGAGGACGTAATTTTCTCCTCCTTCAATGTTAGTATTAGGCTCAGGTCCCTCCTGCTCAGATTTTTAATTCACTCCATCTGCAAAATGACCACATTCCAGAAAGGAGCACCGCCTGGGTTAAATTTGGATCCACATAGTAAATCTAGTCGCAGACGTATAAATCAGCACAGACTCTGAAGAGCAAACCCGTACCTACTTAAAAATATATTCTGCAGATGCAACATAAGGTAGCCAGGAAGAAAATACTTCCAGAACCTAAATTACACTGAGTTGCAGTAAGGAACTTCTAGCTGCTTAAAATTCAGCCTTGAACTGACTTCCCCTGGAGTTTTGTATCAAAAACCTCTCTTGCTGAGGATGCCTCCGTCTATTTTCAAAAGACTGCAGCTGGAGACGGCAGTTGTCCTTTCAGCTTACTAAGCCAGTGGCCAGACCTGTTATCCAGCCTGTGGAAGTCTGCGTAAGATCACAGGGTTCATATTCTGAAGTCCTGGTAAAACAAATTTAATTCTCATCCTGGTGATCTACACGACCTCTACAAGACAACAATTACAGATGGTGAAAAATGATTGTGAACATGAGCCGGCAGTGTGCCCAGGTGGCCAAGAAGGCCAACAGCATCCTGGATTGTATCAGGTGATACCCGTAAATATATAAAAAATACCTGGCATCACAGGAGTAGTGTGGCCCACAGGAGTAGGGAGGGGATCGTGCCCCTGTACTCGGCACTGGTGAGGCCACACCTGGAGTGCTGTGTTCAGCTTTGGGCCCCTCACTACAAGAAGAACATTGAGGTGTGGGAGCATGCCCAGAGAAGGGCAGTGAGGCTGGTGAGGGCTCTGGAGAACAAGTCTTAGGAGGAGCAACTGAGGGAGCTGGGGCTGTTAAGTCTGGAGAAGAGGAGGCTGAGGGGAGACCTCATTGCTCTCTGCAGCTCCCTGAAAGGAGGGTGTAGTGAGGCAGGTGTTGGTCTCTTCTCCCAGGTAACTAGCGACAGGACGAGAGGCAATGGCCTCAAGTTGCGCCAGGGGAGGAAAAATTTCTTTACTGACAGAGTGGTCAGGCATTGGGACAGGCTGCCCAGGGAGGTGGTGGAGTCCCCATCCCTGGAGGGGTTCAAACGACGTGTGGATGTGGCACTTGGGGACATGGTTTGGCAGGCATGGTAGAGTTGGGGTGACGGCTGGACGTGATCTCAGAGGTCTTTTCCAGCCTTAACGATTCTGTGATTCTGATTCTGTGATTCTATGACTGCACGATTTTATGACCTTTGTTTCATCTCTCACATGAGTAGCCCTTAAAAGCACGTTACACGGGATGAACCCTCTGCAGCTCACACAGCGACCGTTCCGCGGGTAGCTCTGCGTGGCAGCACGGCGCCGCAGGCCGCGCCTCCCACCGCCCGCAGCCTCCCGGCTTCCCGGGAAGCGGGGCAGGGGGGGGGCACCGGCGGGAAGGGCCGCCCCGCCCGCCGCCGGAGGGCAACGCCGCCGGGCAAACGGGTGCCGCGGGGCGAGGGGCTGTCCGCGGCGGAGGCGGCGGCCCGCTCTCTCAGGGAGGAC
>Ga0065711_1028922_pt1 | contig 38516 bp, 16 predicted proteins | sample Hoacrofraction12_FD_59098 | JGI IMG/M metagenome (GOLD analysis project Ga0065711, IMG submission 59098) | Hoatzin crop microbial communities from Cojedes, Venezuela - Epithelial fraction 12 v2 (version 2) | ecosystem: Host-associated > Birds > Digestive system > Esophagus > Crop | place...
ATGGTGAGGGGACTGGAACATCTCTGCTATGAGGAGAGGCTGAGGGAGCTGGGCTTGTTCAGCCTGAAGAAGAGAAGGCTGCGAGGGGACCTAATATATACTTACAAATATCTGAAGGGTGGGTGTCAGGAGGATGGGGCCCAAGCTCTTTTCAGTAGTGCCCAGCAACAGAACAAGGGGAAATGGGCACAAAATGAAGCACAGGAAGTTCCGTCTGAACATGAGGAAGAACTTCTTCTTTCTGAGGGTGACGGAGCACTGGAACAGGCTTCCCAGGGAGGCCGTGGAGTCTCCTTCTCTGGAGATATTCAAGACTCGCCTGGACAAGGTCCTGTGCAGCCTGCTGTAGGTGACCCTACTTCAGCAGGAGGGTTGGACTAGATGACCCACAGAGGTCCCTTACAACTCCTACCATTCTGTGATTCTGTGATTCTGTGATTCTGCGATAAATCTCAGTATATTTCAGTGCTATGGCACTATGCAAAATCAATGGGTGCTGAACTCAGAAAACTCAGAGGCCAGATTCTGTGCATGTAGGAGAGAGGACTGTAAAAATCCCTTATTCTACAGGAGATCCAGATAGCCTTCTTTGAAGTTTCACTTATTGGTAGCCTGAAGGTCCAATTTTTTATTTATTCAATCTTGGAAGGAGCTAACTTGGAATTATCATTCAATGTTAAAAGATCTTACAAAAAATCTGGGGAACTTTATGCATACTCATTTTCCAGTAAAGTTGTTTTCAGAGCTCACATACCTCTCTTCTAAGTGCCGTAACTTTTCACACATTTCTCTGCTGTGAAATGGGATATGTGATAGCTATATTTTTCTGCTGCCACAGGTTCATTTCTTGCATGAGATCCTTAGAATACAGCAGCTTTCTCATAACACAGAGAACTTTACTTTTCAGTTGACCCCCATTATTTTCATCAAGTAGTCAGGTACATTACCATATAACACATACTGTGTGTCTACCGATAAGGACTTATGCATTACAGTTCTTTAGATCTCTCTCTGTCCCGGCCTTCTGCCTCAGCGTTCATAGCATAGTGTTACACTGTAGGTTATGATCATTCTACTACCTGCATCTTAACAATACTCTTGTATTTGCAGATTTCTCTGTTGTGTATGTTAACTAGTAGGTTTTCAGTCAATTATAAAGATCAGCTATAAGAATATATAGGTGATTTTGAAGGTATGAAATGAAAACTTTTTTAGCCCCAATTACATGAGTATAAGGAAAAATAAGAGCTAGACATGTGAAACAGAAGTTCAATGTGGTGCTTCCTTACTAGCACTTTTTCCCCGGTGCTGAAGCACCTGACCCATGATTATGGTCCAATTGTAACAGTAGTTTTAGGATATAAGTTCCTTAAAACTCAGGCTGGAGACATTCCTCTTCTTCACATAACTAGTTAGTGATGCCTGTCCTTTCAGAAGAGTAAATGCTAGGGAACAGTCCATTCAAAGACCTTTATGCGTTCACATATATAAATCTGTTACGGTATATCATGGTACACAGCTGCCTTTTTGGTATACAAAATAGATAGATAATTCCCAATGGGGGGGGAGGAAATCAGTGGATGGAATCCAGTGAAGGTCACTACTTGTAAACTCGATTTTAACTTTTTATAAAACCTGGCCTACTATTGAGCTAAAAGGGTAGATTCACAGTTTCACATCTGAACTAAACCTAGCAGTAATTTTTTCATTCTGCGCAAATAATGTTAGAAGCTTTTTAGCGTTCTCAAGATCTGGGCAGATAGTGTGGCAAATGCCAAAATTTTATAATTTTACTGGAAGAAGTTTATATATACACTAGATACGCATTAAATGTGGGTTTTTTTTTCCTTAGCTCCTATTTGGCAACGCAGAATTTGCATTTTCTCTATTTCTTGTTGAAACGGTTTTAAACATGACTGGAAAAACTCATTAGCTCAAACTTCCTTTTCTGCTGAAACAACTTCATGCAGCCAGCAAACACTTGAGTGTTCTTTCACTGGGCAATGGATGTCAACTTTCAGGATCTTCCTCCCTTTCTTATGACAGAAAGGTGAAAAGTCTTAAATACATAAAAAGTCCTAAATTTAACAAGTATAAAGTTCAGGAATCTCTCCTTCAACAGATGGCTGAAAATTGGACATTCAGAAAATAATATTCCATTACTACCATTGTATCACAGGTAACACATAATCTCATAGATGTCTTTTAACTTTTGCTTGATGTAATGCATTTAAATTGTTGGTTAATGTTGATGCTCTGAAAAGAATTTTATCAGAGGTTCCATCAACAACTCATCTTCTTTTTTTGTAATCGTATGACATTGAATGACTGTAATCAGAATAGCTTTAGAATTATCATGTGAGTGTGTCTGATTTTTACCATTTATTTTTCTCTTTTCAGTTCTTTTCACAAGAATTAAATTAATTTTGTGTGATTTCCTGGGCTGAAGACTGTCATGAGAATCTTGAATCAAAACTGCAATGCTTAGATGCTACTGTTGACAACTAATCTGACAAAAACAAATACATGAAATTTATTCACAAATTTGGGTTGCTGCTGTAAGGGACACAGCATATGTAAGAGCCAAAATCCCTGCTAATATTTTGGTTGTATTATCTTTCTCTCCTGATTTTGTTCTAATGATTATTCTTAGTACTTCTATTCACAGTTGTATGGAATTATAGATGCTTAACAGTGTTAGTCCCGTACTAGTAATAACTAACAAAATCTGTATTTTGGCTTAACTTTGTGAAGTCATTTTTGTGTTATGTTTTGTCAATAGCACAGAAACAACCCACGAAATAGTAGGAAACTGTAACCTAAAACTTTCTTTAATGTTGTCAGAATAACCTGAGCAACACTTTTGCACAGAGTGATGGATCTTCTAACCTAAAGTTGACTTATATGTGGCAACCAGATAAAAATACATAGCTTCACTTGCAAAGCTAAACCCAGAAAAGACCTGATTCATACAAACTTAAAGTCTAGCTCAAAACAAAAACAAACACATCCCCTAAAAAATGAAAACTCCAAAATAAGCTAAGAATGGATCTATTTAATAAATAAGGTTTGTTTTGTTTTTTAATTTCTTTGAAGTAGTAAGGCTCATTTTGTCTCAAATGACAATTCGAGCACTGAGCAAGTTTGACCAATCAGATACTAGCTAAATGAGAATGCCATTTGTCTTGGGCAGGATGATTACAATTAATAACCAACTGATTGGAACATAAGGCATTCAAATGTTTGGTTTGAAGTTTCATATCTAAGTGTTTTTAAGGGTTACATCATATCTTTGGGACAAATGACTGATTCTTATTACTACTGATTTAAGTATTAATATGATAAAAAAAGAAGAGTAAAAACCCACTTTATGTCATGGAAAACATAACACTTTAGAGACTATTTTCTTCACTTACATTATGAAGATAAAGCAGCCTCACAGCCTGTCACTGTTTTCCTGACTCAGGCCAGATTTTCAGTGGTATCATCTCACTGCCTAAAGATTAATTGTTTTCTCTTCTAAATATATTCTTGCGGCAAATAGAGCATTAGAGGACTCACTTCTTATGAAATTATTTGAATAAGAGGCTAAAGAATTCCCAAATCAAACAGGTTCTGTGGTAGTACCTGACATCTGTACAAACCAAGGGTATTCAGATACATCAGTACAGCCGAGCTGATTACTCTGCAAGGCCAGGCCACTTGAATGTCGACTGTCTTTATCTGTGTCTCCTATGATAATATAATCTGTGTGTATAGAGGAATTTCTAAACTTGGGACAATGACATTTTGCTTTGAACTAAAAGGCTAAATGTGTGTTCTTTGCCCACTTGCAGTACAAGCACTTTAAGACTGCCTAATGGGATGGGGAATCTGGTTCCTCTAATGTTCTTCCACAGGATACCTGGTGATAATAGTTGTAACAGACATAGCAGCCAAGGTGCTGTACTGATAAATGAGTTTTAGATCTGTTTGCTTGCACTCAGTTCCTAGTTAGTGTTCACAATGCACGTAACTGAAGCCTGGTTAATGTAAGTAGTTATGGCATGACACCTTAAGCCTTGCATTTAAGTGTTATTTAATAAAGAAAATTCTTTTGCTCCTTTCAGGTAAAAAAAAATTAGAAATTTTTTATTGCTTTCAGTTAAAACCAAAAGCTCTTTGTAAAGTTAAGGGTCCTACATTGTATGTTTACATCCTTAGTGTGGACAGATGTGTTCAACCTGTTATAACAGAGAATGATGGAGAGACTTAAGTGCATACATACATTTAGGAATGTGTTTCAGTGTTTTCCCAGTTAAAGAACAGTGATGGAAAAAAAAGAAGAATTGTGCATCAACTACCAAACATCAAAAAAAAAAAAATTAATTTAAATCAATATCTATGTGGCTTAGCTAGCTGGTGCCAACAATATATCTCCAATATGTTTACACAATTGATTTATTAAACAGTTTTAATTAACACATATGAAAATCAATATGCAGAAAAAACCAATACCTCCACGAAGTAAAGTGCTCTAAATCTGTTAATCAACACTGATCAATAAAGTACAACATTTTTGCAACAATCCCATTCTTTGTCAGGAAAAGCCAATAGCTTATTAAGGACATTAATCAGTGCAGGTCTCTCCCTGCACCACTACAATGTGCACCTTTAATAGAAAATGCTAAAATAAAATATTTACTGTCAATGAAAGTACATGCTTGCCATGGTGTATAGGACTCCTAGCTTTCTTTTCATATTTGCTCTTCTGGTACCTGAAAGAAATCAATAATTTGCAATACATTTTGAAACAAGTTTATCCATCACACATTTTTTTATTTGCTGTCTGGTACAGTGTTATCACAAAGCACAACTTTGTAAATAAATACCTTCCTCATCAAGACCTACTCTTAGCAGCTAAATGTCCTGATTCTTAGCATAATGGATTTCACTACAACCCTACAGTTCAAGTAAATTGGATTTTAATTCTAACAGATACAGCAGCTTAGGAAAAAGGAACAAAATATGTCCTGCCTCTCTAATGCAAACTTCTCAGTCGCTCAGCTGGATTTACCGGATACCATTGCAGTGTATCCCCTGGCACTCTTACATCACTGCACGAGCTCAGAAAACAATAATTTGAAAATCAACAGGCCCTTAATATTTTCTCAGCTTTTAGCTGGACAGACTTCCATTGCAACAGGGACATAACCCAAGAAAGGCATGAGGATAATGATCTGACAGTCTATTCCTTCCCACAGCAATTCAGTGAGGAACGAGAAGATTGCAAAAATCTGCCGGGTTCTGTGAGAGAGTATGCTATCACCTGGATTGAAAACCAAATTAGATCAAAAGAATTTCACTCTCTCTAAGAGCATATCTACCCCGATGATCACTCAGGTCAAGGTAGTGTTTGCAGCCCATACATATGTGTCTGAACTGTTCAAGAGTAGTATCAAATACGCACACTTGCTGAGACACTCAACTGATGTTGCTTTCTGTACTGCTATTGATACTCAAGCATTTTTAAAACTAACTCAGGTTTGTCTTCATGCTACAACCAGATATCTGGGCCACAGCAGAAACAAAGGCAGCTAAAGAATGGAACATCTGTGAAAATTAAGTGTGGAAGTAGATGTTTCAAATCAATCTCAGGGCACGTTTTCACTGGCAGACTGTAGCATGATGGAGAGATACTGAAAATAACAAAGGTTATTGAATGAGAATAGTGACAGCATGTGAGAGTATCTGCATGGATGATCACTGCCTAGTAATGTAAATTTTAATTCTTGCTTTTAATGTAATTTTAACTGTATTTTTCTGTGGGTGATATATCAGTAAGACTCTAGTGAGGAGAGTTTTAATGACTACAACAAGTCAACGTCTGAGGAGAAAAAAATCTTCGGAAAAGAAGAATCTGAATGTGGGAGAGTATGGGCCGAGAGAGAGCTGGGCCCTGGTGCCACAAAAAGACTGTGGGTTCTCTACAGAGGAAGAAGACTATAAATGTTTTGCAGAACAGGCTTTATGGGGAAGTGGGATGAAAAATAAATGGGTGGGAAGAAGAAAGGGGAATATCATACATCTTTTTACCAGATACCATATTCTTTGTTTATTCCTCCCCCTCATTGTTTCTGTGGTGACTGGGTCACTCTGGTCCACAGAGCAGGAACTTAATGACACTAATAATGTAGTTACAGCTTCCTCTGGACTCTTTATCTGGCTCCCTCCAGCAAAACTTTCTGTTAGAGGGCTGTCTTTTTGGCATTTCAAACTCTTTTTGCTATTTTCAGTTTCACAATTCAAAATGGTTAAAGTTTCTGAAAGGCAGCTCATGAATTTGAATGATGTAGTTGCATCCTGTAGGCTGATAGGGTATTGTTTCTGAGGTGTTCTTCCTCTGAAGCTCTGGAAGTTCAGTCATATTAGTAGTGAAGTCAGGACTTCTGTGAAGTCCCGATAATCAGGGTGGGCAGTTGGGAGCATGTTTGTAATAGTTTCTGAACTCTTGATAAATCTTACTGTTACTCCAGGATCAGTGCATATTCTGGGCAGAGAGAAAAACCAGAGAATTTTCCAGGCAATTTCCATTATACGTGCAGTAAAAAATTTCATTTTGAATTATCAAGAGAGCAGCTAGAAGGATAGCATATTGAGGATTTTATTTTTGTAAATTTGAAGAGTAAATGACTAATTGAATTTATTTTTTTAAAATGTAGCAACTCATCTATTTTGTCCTCCAACTTTTTATTAACTTCCAATGGAGTCACTAGCTACTTGCTGATCATCTTCATGAGAAAACCGTACAAAATTCCTCTGCTCAGAAAGCTCTATGAGATGAAACTGGCTTAGAAGTGACAGGAGGAGGTTCTAAATAATCAGAAGTCAGAAGATTTTTTTAAAAAGACTTTCATGCTTCATGTCCAAACATACTTGTGAAGATCAATTGGAGGGGAAAATTATGTCCTCTAAGATGCAAAATCTTACTCAAATCAGTGCCATGGGACAACACACATATGTGAGACCATTCTTTCATATGTGCTTTGAAGCTTAAAGACACCAACAGCTATGTTATAGGGGTATTCGTTAGTCTTACCCACACCAATGTGTTTCTTCTGGATGAACTGCCACAAAACTAGATCACGAAAATTAGGTTAGGAACTAAAAAGGTTAAAGTTTAATCCATTACTTTGGCTAGCATAGTCTTATTTAGATGCATCACTTCATCTAAGTTTCCGAGTAACTTTACAGATGGGCAAACCATTTGCACTGTCAGGGATTTAAGTGCTTGCAACAGTGAATCCAGAAGGAGAAATCATACCTCAGGGACATCACTGAAGTAATCTTAAGGTAATCTTTTCAGAGAAGAAAGACACCAAAAAGAAATTGCATGTGATGTTTTAGACTTCTCTTTCTTCTGTCTTACGCTTTTTCTTAGGTTGCCTCAGCTAGATCTGTCTGCATCATTAGTTTATCTTTGCCGGTGAGACTTTGCTCTCTTTGTGAGTCTACTGTAGTCCACAACTGCTACTTAAAAACTTCCCTGTTGCCACTCCTTCTGCTACAGATGTAAACAAATTGATCAATTATTTTACTAGGTTAGCCACCTTTTAAGACATTCTGTAAAATGAAATTCTTTAACTCGGCTAATGAAAATAAACAAAAAAAAAATTTTTTCCAAAAACTGAACTAGTTTTATTTTTGTTGCTGTTTTTGCACAATGAGTAGATAGAGGCTGGTTGCAATATGACTGAAGTGGCAATCTGAGTGTTTCTCTGATTTGCTCTTGCTTCCCTCAACATGTTTTCTAAAACACTGGAAGCATGCTGGGACTGTTAACAATTGTTTTTTATGAATGGATGAATTCTGCTATGGTCTAGCAATCCTTAAATGTTACATCTTCAGGGAATAAATCCACCTCTGCTATTATTTTATAACTTTCAGTCAAGCTGAACTTAATGACCTCGCCAGTTATTTTCACTTTGCTCTCACGCAGACACTGTTGTAATCTATATAATTTATTACCTGATAAAATGGTGTATGCTGCATGGCTCCCAAAACCTTGTGTGAATCCACCTGTGAAATCACAGGAGAGCGCTAGGCTTAGTAGAGCTAAGTACACTGCCTTACAGCAACAGGACGTTTGTCCATCTACCATAGAGGAGCCCTACACAAAATTGCCTGTGAACCTCTCAGATATTCAGCCATGACAGCTCGTGAGTCAGAGCCTGCCTCATCTACACCAGGGTTACTAGAGAACTGCCTGAATGCTGAACAGCACAGCTACAGCTCTCACAGTGTGCTAGCCCTTTGACTTTTCAGTCATAGCTCCTTCTTTCACTTGGAGTCTTTCCTCTGACACTACTGGCAAAGCCTCAGGATAAGAACTGCCAGCAGACCCAAACCTCCCGGCTATACGCCACAAGCAGAGCCTGGAAAGGCTATGCCAGGCACAGTGGTCCAGCTGGCTGCCCGCACACATGAATGCTCCCATCGCCATCAGACTGCTTGGAATAAACCTCAGTATGGCTGTGCTTGCTCATCCAACTGACTCCTGCCCTTCCCCTCTTGCCCTGTGAAAACAGGCTGCTTCAGACAGCAGTTATGTTTCTGAGCTACTAGTGCTAGAAGAACATGCTAGAAAAGAAAAATGAAGGGAAAAAAACAAACAAACCAAAACAAAATAAAACAAAAAAATTCAGCAGGAAAAGTCTGTAAAGCTTACACTATCCTCCCATTATGTTTCTACTGAATACAAAACGTTCCTCAGGCAGTTCTCATCCTCTGACATAGGGCACACATTCCTGACCTTGGTTAGCTTCAGCAAGCTACAAGAGAAGCAAGGTAACTCCTGCAAGCTGGACCAGCCACTCTTCAGGCTTTGTTCTTGCACAATAGAAACTCAGTGCAGCCTAGGTTGTCCCAGTCAGGCATAATTTTAGGATAGACATGATCAACCTTATGGATGACCCCACAATGCCTTCTTAGTTGTAAGAATGCTTTGTTACCTTGTTGCAGTTACATCCTTGATCTCTACTGTGAACATGCCCACTCCTAGGCTGGTCCAGATTTCACACGTTTTACACTGAAAGTAAACTTTTAAGAAAGAGATGGGGCAGTGATGTTGACCTAGTGTGAGGCAACAAAAGGAGGCACAGCACAAGTCTTGTGCTGAATATGTGTTGCTTTCTCTGCTGCAATAGCAGGAACAACTGAACCTTTGCTTTCACCTGTTTCAGAAATATACCTAAACAGCTTGATACGGGCACCAGGTCTACTGCCTACCCAATGTCTCCCACTGTGAAAAGGTGTCTGCAAAGAGAGCAGCAATAGCAAACTAGCAGCTAGAAAGTGGGTGAGTTCTGGAGGAGAACAGAGTGGAGGAAACATCTATTCCTTCTGAAAAAAGGGTGGACACACACAAACATTTCACTCAAAGGTTACAACAGCTAATCAAATAGTTCTTATTTTCTCAGAATTCTCAAATGTAACTTTTTTGAGTCTGATGAACTTAGGGGCTAGACACATAGAGGACAGTGATAATTACTCTTCAGGCAGCAATTCTGGCACTGCAATTTCTTTGTCCAAAGAACCTAATCTCTTTCCCAATTCTTGTTTTTTTTTATGACCGTAATCAGGCTACTTCCAAGCTAGTGATCTGTAACCTACCTCTTCCCAAGTTTCCCTGTACCAGGACCCCATCATGGAGGGGTCATGCTGGAGAAAAAGAAGAGGCAGGAGACAGGTAGATGTATTCGGTCACACCTTACAGGATTTCTCTTCCCAAAAGAAGGGCTTAGTTTTTTTGCCTCTGAAAAAAATCAAAGAAATTTTTAAAGCATTTAGCAATGATCGAGACAATCATAAAGAAGATTTCCAGAGCTGCTTTGAAATACTGTCAGCAAGTATGGGAATAGGGCTCGGAAGACTCAAGACCTTGAGACTGGAAAAAAATCTTGGAAGGGGTCAAACACCAAGGCCATTATTCCTTGAGGAGTGTTTGCCGCACTACTGAACATAGATGCTCAACAGTCATTTGAAAGTTAAAATGGACAGTTGAAAAAGCTTGTGGATTTTCTGACATTTCTGTTGGTTAGTGTTAGAAGATGTTGGCACTTCAGTAGACTTAATTTGATGTGGAAATTCGTGTTGATATCGCCTATCTATGTCTACCATTGGCACAGATGGTCTAAGCCTGACTTGATTTGATTCCAGAGCAATGAAAGAGATTGTGTCCTTTCTCTCAAACATCTGGATTTGCTTCTATAGGACTAGAAGGTATAGATCCTACTGGAGCACCCTTTCTTGATGATCGTGAATGCTCTTGCCAGAAATAAAGTTGCAGGTAGCTGATGTTTGCTCATGGTTTGATCCCCGGGGAAGAAATATTTTTTGTCCATTATACTCAGATGCAAGAAGGATCATTCTCTACCACCCTTGGTGTAGGGTGATTTTGCGACATGGAAAATGCCTCTCAGACCTAGGATGAATGGTAAGGAGAGGTCAACAACAGAGAACAGGGTGTTATGTGTGTGTATTTTGGCGGTGGAATTTCCTGGAAAAATGAACTGTCTTACTATGTCCTACCTGTTGTCTATCCTCAGAGACACCTGAGGAGTAGTGGGAGAGGCTGAAGACCAAAAGGTTTGAGTTTCGTCTCACTCAGGCTGCTAATTTTGAGAACGTGTCACAGACCTTTCCTCTGTCACAGCCTGGGTTCTCTGCCTGACCAGGAGTTGAATCAGAAGGGCCCAACACATGCCCCGAGAAGTGGGAGCAATGTGTGCTGTCAAAAGGGGCTGAAGGTCTGCAGTGTGGACACGTATGCAAGGTGGGACTTTCCTGCTGGAAATTGTCTCATAAAAAAAGTCACAGAGCAGTATATTTGTAACCATACTTCTTCCTATATCCTGGATAGCACAATGGATGATCTTATCTGCAATACCTGACGCTTTTTGAAAGGCTGAAAGTTGTAACCATCTTAGCAAAGTTTCTGAAGTGATGAGATTTTTGGTCCTTTTCCAAATGTGAACAAAACTCAAACTCTGGTGATTTGTCTATTATTAATTACAAAAATTTGTAAGGCAGTACAAACACTTAAGGTAATGTTAGCCAGTGATGGACAATACTATCAAAAGAGATGATGTTGTTTAGCAGTTAAATGCAATTTGATTCTGACAGGTAGTCAGTTATAATGTCAATTATAACTGTTTCAAAATGTGAAACATAAGTAAAGAAAACCCAAGCATAACAGTTATCGTTCTTGAAAACTGCATGGCATTTTTAAGGAGAACTATTGCCTTTCTAAATTTCAGCAGCATTAAAGTACGGAACAGCTGCTCAGTAACAAAGTGTGCTGATTTGTGAATATTCTTGATGGTTTTGAACTGTGGAGGTGTTTATCTATCTAGCTAGAGCATATCATAAAAAGTATTCTTCCACTTAGTTGCTAAATGCAGTATTTTGGAAGCACAATCTGAAAGTGAACTCACTAGAAGTAATCACCATCTGTATTTTCCCTTCACTTAAACAGAAAAAAAATCCTTTCCATGTTGCAATTAAAATCATTCATTCCTTTTACATAGTAATAATGGATCCCTCTTAAACTTCTTTTTTAGTTTCCTCCTCTGCAAGCTATTACATTACTCAGAACAGAATCTACTGAAAAGCAAAATAGTAATTCACTTTTTATGAAACTGCTGTTCACGAAAGTGATGAGGAGGTAACCCGCTTCCCATCTGCAAGCACTTTGACACAAAGCAGACAAACACAACACATAGCTGATAATTCATCCAAAGGTACATACTGAGCTGGCAACAGCAGTTACCAATACTGTGCTGTACTTTGCAGAATATTGCCACTTCCTCTAGCCAGTCACGAAACTGGGTGAGAGAAGAATGAGATTATTATCTCTGGTATTTTTTTTTTAGTAATGAAATGGGTCCTTGGCTTGTAGTAACATGTCATATGAAAGCTGAAAAGAAGGTGTGGTGAAATGGATGATTTTCTTCCTATTAATGTAAATGCTTTGCTTCTAAGGACCATGTAATGATCAAAGCACATTACAACAGAAGAAAGGTTGTTTCTGATGAGACCTAGAGCTTTTAAAGGCCTGAAAAGAAGGCAGGTGGCTAAACTGGGACTTGTACAGAGGTTCAGTATCTTAGTCAAGAGCCATGGTCTGAAAACTGTAGCCCTACGTGCCTTTCTTTTTAAAGTTGCCAAGCACCCCAGTCTTGTAAGAGGCAAGCAGCTTGGTGTTTTTCTTATAGCACAATTGCTCTGGTTCTGACCCTGATCCCTCATCCAGCTGCTTCTTTTGAGAGGTTCATTGCAGCAGGTGAGCTGTTTAAACTACTATTTTCTCACTGTAGTCCAAGTCTACAGGTTTCACATGCTGTTAGATTCAGCACTTGCACAGTAGTGGAAGTTCCAGGTCATGTCTCCATTTGTTGTCTTAAAGGATGAAACCTCTGTTCAACACTTCCATGGGGAAAATGATACTCATCATGCAATCATCCATTCTAAGAATGCAGCTCTCCTGTATTTGGTGTTTTTTTAAGTTTCAGTTCAGTGCAGAAAGGAATTCAAAATCTGTAGATTGAGAGGAAAGCATGATGATACTCTCTTAAGTAGCCATCAGCTTAGAGTATGTGGCTAGAATAGAAGTAAGGAATTTTACTGAAGGACTAGTTATGGACTTCCCTCCGTTCCAGGGTCTTTCTCCATCTACTAAGTTACCTGAAAAGATGATGCTAGTTCTTGTGTTGTTTCTGTTGCAATGAATTTATAGAAGTTTTATCAGAATGGGAGAGCTGTAGCATGTATTTTGCGTTTCTGTTTACCTACAGATATGACCAAGGCAATACCTTCAAAGACATAACAGAGATTCTTCTTAGTCCTGCAAGAAGAAAGGGAAATACATTGCAACAAGAGTCAGCCAAAGCAAGCTGCTCTGGAAGGTAAGCAAAAATGATTGTGCTATCCGACAGATGGTAACTTAGTCTCATCGCTTTGCAGCAGCATCCAGTATTGTACCACCAACAGAATGCTAATGAACTTACACATGTTTTTTTAAGCTGTGGTGTGATGGAAGATGGGTGAAGTTGGGTGGAACAGGGGAAATTTCCACAACCAGTAGTGGTAGGAAAGCTAGATTAGGGACATTTTAGAGGGCAGTGAATCTCTCTTACTCAGCTACATTGCTCTTCTGTAGTCAGTTTGAGTTCATATGGTGGATACCTTCATTGGGGATATTATACCTTGGTAGTGGAGCAGGCAATATTAGTGGATGTGGGGTTAGGGCACAAAAGTATTTCCCTACAACCCTGAGCACATCATCTAAATCCCACAGAGAAGTGGATTTAAGATACACCGAACTCCTCAGCACTTCATTATTGCTTAACAGCAGGTTGCACTCCTGCTTTCTGGCTACTTTCAATCCTTTTTCTGAACTGATTATCTCTCTACAGGCACTATGGAGAGAACCTTACACTAGATTCTGTTACTGCCCTTATGCCCAAATATGCTATCAGTATGTCCTTTACTTTCTATGCTATAGTATTCTAAAGTAAAATAGCTTTATGTTGTACAGGGGTTTCTTTGTCCAAGTTCCTATGAAGTAACTAAGAACATGCTGAAGAAAGTGTATTCTATTGACAGCAGAACTTACTTTCCATCATCACAAAAGAATCCTACTCCTAAAATCTCTGTGAAGCCAGGAAAAGAAAATCAGCAGATTAACATCTATTAGGAGTAAATAAAGTAGTCAGTTAGTAAGTAGAGACAAAGCATTTCTCTGCACAATATCTTAAAAAAGTAAGAGGATTCCCATACAAAGAATGGAAAACGCCTTGTACAAGTTTTCACTGATTGCCTCTTTGGCCTTTTATGGAAAGAAAGCAATAACATAAAATCTAAACTTCAAGGCTACCTGTAGATCATTTTACACATTGTTCTTTAGAAAATTTAAACTCAGCACTGTAATAAGTTGATGTCCTGTTATCTAGCCAGATTAAATCGACCTAAATTCCCATTTTTCCAGTCATAATGGTAGATCTGACTAAGATTTCCAGGGCAAATTACCTTAATACTAGCTTGCATAGTGTAGCATTTTTTTCTGCACAGCTGTTACTGTTTTTGTTGAACTATTACAATACCTCTGGATATCCACCTAGGAGAGCACAAATGCATTCACACATGCAAAAAATCTGTATTTTTTTTTTAAATACAAATATTCTGAAGATGCATATTTGGCATTTAATGGCCAACTTGATCTCATGTATGAACCTTATGTGGGGTACAACCTATACAGACATGGTTTCTTGGTAGATGAAATGAAAATTTAATAGTTTGTGTTTTTTTTTTAATTGAAGGTGGTAAGAAGCTGAAGAAGTTAATACATTTCACCATTCTATCGGTCTTCTCTGACCCAGCAATCTACCCAGTCTAACATTTGCAAAACATGACCGCAGATTTTATCTAGCAATCCTTGCATTAAGCTTAGCTACTTTTGGATGAATTCAGTCCAGAAGCTTTTTTTATCTGCATATGAGTCTTCAGATCTGGGTTTAGTCTTCTTGTGTAAATAAGCTCATTGATATTATCTTGGCTTCTAGTGGACACTTATCCACACTGCAAAACTTGGCTTTGTGACATGTGATTGGGAGCCTGATGAAGAGAAGTCCAGAGCAGGAACAGCAGGAGTTTTGGAAGGTCAGGATTTGCACTGGCTGAGCTGTGCTGGAGATCTTGTACAGCACATTTTCATAATTTATTGTGGAAATTACTCAGTTCTCACAAATATTTTGAAAAGAAAAAGCATCTCTGGATATTAATGCATTTAGAAGAAATACTCACTAATCTTAATTTTGAGATTTAGGTTGATCACAAAACACTGGTTAAATAAAGGGATTTTACTCATTAAACCCAAGAAACAGACTTTGAATAAAAATGTAAGGGCTTTTGTTCCCACTGTGTAAAATCAGGGTGAATAGGACATGTTTCCAACCTGAAATATTATTATAAAATAAGAACTTATTTTCAATAATTATTTTATTAAAAGATGGATAACAAGGAAAAACTCGGAATGAAAAACAGGAAGAACAGTACAGCAGGAAAACTAGCTTATAGCCTTTTGCTGCCACAGAAACTACTTCTGAAAACTAACGTAGATTTTTTTAAAGCTAGCACAGTGTCTTATTCAGTACACTCTTCAGGAACTAACCTGGGCACTGCTGACATGGGGGATCACGAAGGACTGGCAAAGAACAGTCATTAGATTGAGGAATCTGTTGCTATGAGCAGCTATGAAGGGCAAAATACAAATTAACTCAAAAATATGATAGGGAAAATGACAGCAGAAAATAATAGTGGGGATATTAAATATCATGGTTTGGATGCAAACTCCAACTCAGGAAGTTCTTAAATGGGTGAATACCTGAAGCTCTAGCAACAGTCTTGGGGAGTGGTTTTATTTCCCATTTCTAGTAGATTTTTGCAAATCACTTGTGCCTAGCCACTGGAAGAGACCTAATACGATAGTTCTTGTCCTCTCTATAGCTTTTTAACCTCAAATCAGGAAGCTTCCTAGTTAAGCTAGTTCTGATTTCTTGTTTGTTTGTGAATGTGTCTGCAGATCTCTTTTAAGTCACATGTATTACAATGTATTCATATATTCAAGGCAATATACTTTGCTTATTTTTATGTGGTGGGAAAATCATACTTCCCCAAAAGAACCGCATGAGTAGCAGAGAAAAACATTAACTCAAGGAGGATTTTCAAATTATTTTCGTATATGTTGCCGTTATCTCTGGATTCCAACCCACAAGAAGAAAAGAAGTTAAAGTTTTCTGAGTGTACAAAATGATACCATCAAATAAGCGCTAATAGGATTCATTAGTTCTGAATCAATCTGTCCAAACAAGGTGAAGCTCTTTGCCAAACAAGCACGATCCCAGAGTTTATTCTGCAGCAAAACTTGGAAAGGATGGAGTTACGAATATGTTGGTAGTGGGACAGAAGATACAATAAGGGGAAGATTTTGGGCATTGTTTCAGTCTTTATGACGACTTGTAATTTAAACTTTCATTTACAATTATATAATCTCTCCTGTGTGCTGCAGCAGGCTCAGCCTCTCTTTTCTCCAAGGTTACAGTTTCTCTGTATGTATGCACAGATGCAGCTTGGAATGTCAACCCTCTGTTTAGGAGAAAAAGTGAGCTGTAATTCTAGCTAGCTTCTGTACAGATATTTGCTTGGAAAAACCTTTTAGACCATTCACTTTTCAAATCTATTCTTTATTTATCACAGAGTAACCACAGAAAACAATTAATTATGAGGTATTATAAAATAACATATAGGACATCAGAAAAAAGTGAAGCTGGCGCTACATCACAGACACTATATGAGAAGCAGTGCCTCGAAGGCAGGTCTTTCCTTAGACTCTGTAGCAGTGAGCATTCTACATTTGCACATTTACTGGGGATTGAGAGATTGTTTCTGTGCAGCTGACTTTCACAAGATGCTTTTTTCTAAGGTTGGAATTTTTTGCCTTCTTCTACATCCTTGAAAGTAGCTTGCTCAGATGATCCTAGCAGGCATCTCTCACCTAATCAATCCCCTAGCACTAGAGCAGCCATGGCAATTAATGGCATATCAGTCTCCCCTGGTTTTGCCTGAGAAATACACTTCTCTAATCTTCCAAGGACTGCAAATGGCTTTTGTCTACCCAAAATCTGGTTCCGAATAGAGGTAGGTAAGGGAAATGTAAGAGTCTGTGAAGCATAGGAAGTCAGATTTGTGGCCCTCAACCCTTTTGCAGCTATGTTTTGGGGAAGAGTCAGAGTAAGTTTTTCATTTGTTTATTCTTAGGCAGAGATACTTTATACAAGAAAAAGCGAAAGTTGTTATTTTGAGGTAGGTAAAAAAAGGAATAGAGCTGTGGGGCACCTGAAGTGTCAACAGATGAAATCCTTCTGGTTATTGTGCAGATGGAGGAGCATAGTTTTGACTGCTTGACCTTTTGGATTCTGGATCTGAGAGTTTCATAAACATCATAAGCAGAAAGTGCCTCTGAAAGCACATGGTGAAAATCACTGATGAGACACAACATATTTATTTAATCATCATGGATTATATTGGATATCTGGGCTGGAACCTATAGCTTGAAGAAATGCCAAAAGGAGAGAAGTACATTTATTTAAAATATTTACATATGCCAGGGGTTCACTGCAGGCACGAGATTCTTCTGTGGATGTGGAAAGGCAAATTGTAAATTATACGTTCTAACCCTGTTGCTCTGAAAAATTGTAACCCCTTTTTAGCTCTCTGGCTTTAGAATAAGGAAACTACGCAGACAAGGCATCCTTTAAAGATGACAGTGTGTCATGTCAGGTAAAGTCATGAGAAGGTTGCCTATCAGACAAATTTGTATAATCTCTCACTACATGGAATATACAAAATGTAGAAATTAAATAACAAATTATATAATTTGAAGAATCTTGTGCTTTTGTGTGATTTGGAAGCACACTTATTTCTTTATGCTGATTTTTTTCCTTAAGTGTTGTAACAATTTGAATCAAAAATAGCCCTTTTATTTCCTGAGAATATAGATTCATTTGCAAATAAAAATGCATCTAATTTTGAACATAAATAATCCTTTTTTTGGGGCAGAAATATCTTGGCAACTGAAAATTTGCCATTTTATCTAATCCTGTAGTAATAAAACTGTAATAAAACTCCGAAAGTTTGCAAATCATAGAACATCACATGGTACATTTTGCAAGACAAACTTCATAAAGAAACTATTTTACTGCTTTATTCATTACTTTATGTGTAAGAGATCTGAAAACCAGACATGAAGCAGACCATGTCTGGTACACTCTACAAGAAGTGGACTGGGCCTGGTGGTTCATTTTGTGCATTCAAAAATCCAGCAAGGTGGGTGACCACCTGTTGATTCTTTACAAAGACCCTCATTCAAAACACTACACATCTGAGGCTTATGTGCATACTTATGATCAGAATGAGATTTGTATTTACAACTGCTATCATTCCCTCTCCAGTTACCTGAAAATTATTCTATTACACATTAAAATACATATTTCATGTCTCATACTAGTACAAGCTTTTGTGTGCCACTGTTTTGTTCTTCAGCGGTATTTCTGTATGTACCACGTAAATGACCATGTGACTCACACAGTGTAGTTAACATTTTGAAGTGCCGCATCGTGAGTACTCATGTTTGGTTCTCATGGGTTTAACTGCAAGTATAGTAGAAAAGCTTTTTTTACTGTCTTTGTGAAGACCGCAGTAATGAAGCAAGAGATTTTGTGTTACTTGTGGAATGCCTTTTGCATCTTTTAAACAATGGTGACATGAATTACTGGAAGAGTTGTCATTTCCAGTTGTAATTGATTTGCATGGCTGCCATGGTGTAACATGTAAAATCACAACAGAAGGGAAATATGGGAACAGGCAAGTCACCACTGTGCTTAATCTGGGATTGTTTGTTCATCATATTTTAAAGTTTAAGTTTCACTTGTCAGTTGGGATCATGGACTGTCTGATCCACTAACTACCACCAAACCTTTCACTTTGTAGAGGCTGATGGCATTGGCACTGTGCAGTGAATTTACAGGAGGACATTCTTGCCCTTCAGGGTTATGAAGACTGCAGGAAACCCCCTCTTAGTTATTCTTGTTGAAGGTTAAAGAAAACAGAAGTTTCAGTGTATTTTAAACACCTTAAAAGAGAAGTGGGTGTGGATCACTGGCAACGTTGCTGTTGCTAACATGTCAGTCACTCCATGAAGTTTCCTGCCTTGTTTTGAAAATGACCCTATTTCCCACACATTCTTAAATACCCAAACTGATCCTGCACTTTTCAGTATGGAGTCAGCCTGACCCACTTTTTCCTAAATATGCAGTCCTAATCTGTCTGACTCCCTGCTACATAAAATATCATTCTGGCGTGTATTATAGTAGTATCAATCTACTTAGGGTCAAAGTGTCAGTAGTTGGTTCTGTTTGTAGGGATGCATGACTAACAATAGCATTGATAACAGCAAGCCATCCATGCAAGGCAGATTAAAGAAGATGTAATCTATTTATATACATATACATTTTCTCTAGCTGTACGCATTCTTACCAGGGAGATCAGAGAACTTCCCAGCCAGAACTCAGGTACTCCCAGGAATTTGGCAAAACAATATGGAGAAAAAGAGGCAGATGAATATTGTGAAAAATTCAGTTTCACTAATTTTATTAAAATATAAAAATTCTCTGAAGGAAAAATAGAAGGAACAATTAAAATAGGGCGATCCAGGCAGTGCTGCAGTGTTCATGCGATATTTATGCCTTTAACTAATGTTTTAGACAGATCCCATATCCTGTGGTGATGGACTTAGTGGAAATAAATTCATAGATAACTACTTCAGTCAAGCACGTTCTCTTTGCCAGGCAGCACTGACTTTCATCCCCCTCTCAGCTCCCATGTTTGCTTGTTTGTTTGAGTTTCTGTACCACCGCTGACATCTATCAACACAACTTCATAGTTGGCTGTTCAGTGATGGTTCAGCCACCTCCTCACTGACCAGCGAATCCATCGAGAAACCCTCTGGCAGCCAGGGGTCCTGCCTATGGGAACAAACAAACAGAATATTTGAAAATATATCCTGTTTATTTTAATTTATTAAAAAATTTCAACAATTATGTTGAGTGCTTTAAAGAATTAGGTACAAAATATGAAGAATAAAATTAATTTTTAAATTGCTGTTGACTCATTAAATGAAGAGTTACTTTGTGCTCCTGGACAGTCGTTACTACAGTACTAAAATCCCTGCATTTTACATGGTCATTCATCCCCACAAAAAAATTAAAGCTGAACTGTGCAACACATTTGCCATATTTAATAAATCAAAAGATTTGAACCAGAAGCAGGTTCCAGAGTTGAGGACACCAAATGGAGTTTTCCCTTGTCTGACAGGAGTGCAGAATCACACAAGAAACATGGTCTCCCACATAAGCGGATTTCAGAATTACTGTATCTGTGAAATTTAAAATCAGCACTCTACACTGCAGCTAGAAATATAAATGGCATCCAGTGACAAGCAGGTGAATTTGTTAAATAGTCATGGTGGGAAAAGTAGCCTGCAGCTTCCAAATGACAGCAAGAGGTAATTACATGTAAAACACATGAGAATAAGTTAGCTACGTGGTGACCAAGACATGGGTGGCTTGTATCTCAAAGAATGAGCTGCAGTCATCTCATCCATCACAAATGAGTGAGCTTCTGGATGAAGAGCTATGGCAGCTGCACTTCCAGCAACAATTAGGGTCTTAACAGGAACTTCAGAGTCACCTGGGACTTGTTCATATAAAAGTATATCCATAGAAGTCAAGAGATACTACAATAAGTGTCACAGTTTGGTCTAGACCCTCTTCAGTTTTTGGACCTATTTTTCTGGGTTTTATTTTATTTTCTTTTTTTAAAAGAGCCCTCAGCGACAAAATCAGAAGACTTCCTAAAGACGCAGTGGAAATTACTGGTTTCCCTTTCCTTTCTTGTCTCCTCCCTCCTCCAAACAAACCATCAACCTTTTTAATAATCTCCCCTCCTGTGAGAACTGTGTTTCCTTTCTGACTCTTCTTCTCTTTGCCTCATGCATATCCTTTGGGTTTACTGATAAGAGTTTTGATCCCACCCTGAGGACTGTGAAGTTGTACTCAATACTAAGGCAGTTATGAAGGATATGAATGATCTGAGAAGACATTGTAACAAAATACAAAAAATATTTAAAGTAAAAGAATTGAGAGAGATCTGAAAAATAAGCGGAAAAAAATGTTAAACATAAGAATTGAATAAGTGCAAAAAATATTTTTTTGCCAAAACTTACAGCCTTTTTATCTAGTTTCAACATGAACCAATATGAATCTCTCTCTACATTTCTTCCGCCTCCTTTGCAGCTTGTTGTACAAATCAATAACACACAGAGAAAAAAATCCAGTTCTGGTTATAATCTCTTCAATTCCTTCTTTTATAATTTACACCTGCCTCCTTGCTATTTGGTCTCTGGCAGATGCAGAGGTGACAACCAGGCAGAGAGCAGAACAGACTTATTAACTGAGACTTGATACTGGTTTCCTCTGAATTTGCTTGTACTCAGTATTTTGTAAAAGATGCCTGTCTTTAACAATAAACTAGCTCAGGAGATAAATGTTTTTTATTTCTTGCTAATATGTCTGTATTTGTATAAACTCACGTTATCATCTGAAAAGTCACAATACAAGGTATAGTGTGAGAGGGCAATGAGACTGTGAAATCATGCTTACCATGTTTGCACTCAAATAAATTGTTTCAAATATTAAGTCCACAGGTTTATTTTCATTTTCAATGATATGAAAAAGTCAGAAGTGATAAGCATATTTTAAGTCATATGTACAGTCTTTCTCTAAGAGCTTTGAGATGGTTAAACAACTGACATTGTTCTGTGCAACAAAAATACTGTCTATAATGGATCAACTGGATAATGGATAATGCATATTCAGTTTGTCTACATGATGCTATGAATTCGTCTCCTTTTTCTAGAAATATTGGTGAAAGGATCATGATTATTTTTCAAAGTATTTGATAGCCAAGGTTATTCACTGAACTATTGAGCTTTTTAATTAAACTTCTTTGAAACTTTCTTTTGTGACTGCATTATTTAACTGAGACTGACTCAAAAAGTTTTGTGGTGTTTCCTGAATAATTACAATGAATAAGCTTTTCCAATATGGATTGGAAAATTAGTAGTCAAAGTAAGCGATGATGGAAAGCGACAACATGAAAATCCACGTATTTCTGCCTAAAATTTTAACAGTAGAACTGTCCCCTTGGGGGAAGATATCATAAGGAGAACAGGCAAACTAAGAATTTGGGGATCATATGGATTCTGTTCTAAAGGCTGATTGTTAAGATCCTTCAGCATGTTACAAAAGGCACTTGGCATCTTGGAAAATCAAGTCTGGCTAGTGGAAACCCTGTTCTGTTGATCACAGTCTTCTGCCTTGGAAGAGCCAGTCACTGAACAAATCTTTAAGTTTTCTAGGAATTGCTGACATTCAAAAGCAAGTAGGCTCAAAAAATTACTATAAAAATTGACAAGAAAAAAATAATCTTTTACTTCTTTGCTACATGAAAATGTTTGTGTCAAGATAACAAAAATTTGTTGATCTTTCTTGGACATTGGTCACACCTATGCTAGTATAAAAATTTCACGAAGTATGGAGTGTAGGTAGAGATAACCTTTTATGAGACCAACAGGTATATAGATAAACTTTTGGTCTTACACTCTTTAAATTAGATCCTCTAAATCCAAAATCCTGTCTATTTTAAATTATAACAGTTGATCAAATCTCAGGCATGCAATTTACAATTTCAAATTGAGAAAATTGAGTAAAAGCATAGAATATGTAAGTAATTTTCAAATGGATTATTTTGCAATTTTCTGATAAGGCATGGCAATGTGATGATATTTCTTGAAGTATTCTTTCTTAATGTTCAGAGAGTCAAACTAAAGGACTAAAAATTAACTTTATAAATGCCTGAGAAAGGCACATGTATTATGAAAGTGAGAGTTTTTTAGCCTACTGAAAAAAAGAGAGGAGTTTCTGTTGAAAAAAGTGTACATTTGAAATCACATTATTAATTAAATTAGCTTTTTCAGTATAATTCCTACTTTATAATCAATTTGCTTTAGAAATAATTTCATAACATTGTAATTTCAAGAAATTTTGGTTATTTGATTTCAAAAACCTCAACATTTTCCATGACTCTCTTTCGAAAGTAGTAAAAAAATAACAGACAGCTTTTCAATGGGCCTAAAATATGTCTTTGAGTTTATTATTTTTTATAGTACTGTGTCTTGAAACTGTTTTTTATTGTGTCTTGAATGGGGAAAGCAACTGAAATCACTTCTTGTGTGAGAGCGTCTCTTTTCCTTTCTAAAATAATACCAGGTAATACAACTAGTTTCTAACGTATTAGGTTGCATTGTAATTTCTACCTGTGTTTCTCAAAGAACATTCAGAGAAGTTTAGAAATAAATACACAGAATCTAATAAAACAATTAGTAATAATTATGTCCAATATGAAAATGATTGCTCAGGTAGTTCCCTAGTTTTAAGGATGAATTGTCACATAAAGTTATTCTGAAGCGAGGTACATGAAGGTATCTTTAAAATACTGATTCTCAGACTTGTGTCTCTAACAGCTTCAGCTTCATCAACCAAAAGGTTATCTGGGGCCTGAACTCAGGCACTGTAACATACACACAGATGCCCATGGGTAGTGTTGTCTAATATCTAGGAGCCTCTTAAGGCCTAAAACCTGCCATTGAATTATTAATAGTAGTATTTTGGAGACTTTCGGCTGTGGGAATCTGAGCTGTAGAGTCTAGATGATATTGGGATATGGATGAAGGCCCCCTGACTGACACACAGTCTTTAAAAAGAAATGGGTAGAAATACAGTGAAACAAGTGTTTGGTTGTGCTGGCAATATGTTGGTTGATACTTAACCCTGAGTTGTTTTGAGCTGATGCCTAAATTTTCACAACACGTTAATGTGGGAGAAATTGTAGCTTCTTCCAAGGTCAATGTACTTTGCCAACGGTTTGCCAGTACCTGCCACCATTTAATATTTCCCTTCACGCCCTCCTTCCTCCCATCCCTTTTTGATGCTAGCGTCCCCCAGTTACACGCATGGGTAAAATCAACACTCTACTTATGCATTTGTCTCTGATGTACACCATTCCAAAATTATCCTTGTCTTTGTATCCTCCAGATTCTGTTACTGTAATTTATTCAATGTGGGATTACACTTGAAGGCCATTCAGAAGCTACAGCTGGTGTGCTATGTAGAGGCCAGGTAGCTTGGTGATGATAGCCATAGAGAGAATAATAAACTCTGTTGGCTCCAGATTTGCTTTCAAGATGTTGCTGTGGTCTGTAAATAGTTTCTTGGTTTGAGTATATAACGTCCGAGAACCTTCACTCTCCCTTTGCACTGTTGTCACAATTAAGAACAGCTGCCTATGTTTGGGGACGTAGTTTCAGGCAGGTCTTCTTTAGCAGGGACCACACATACCTTTGAACACTTTCGTTTTAGACAGGTACAACCATACATGTTTCCTAAATCTATCCAGCTGGTTTAGGACAGCTTTATTTCTAGGAATTCCAAATTTTGTTAGTGCAAGTTCTAATTCTTGCTTGTGCTCATAGGAATAAATTAATCTTTTATTTTTTCTTTTAAATATCTGTGATTGTTAAACTATGCCCTACTGGTGTTAGCATTGTAATGTACTGAAGTATAAACTTCTTCAGGTTTATAAATAGGGAAACCGCTGTTAGTATTGTTAATCTTCATGAACTTCGCACTCTATGTAATCTTAAACATGGTGTTCTTAGTCTTACCAACAAGGGTCAAAGGAAGCAGCAGTAACTGATGCAGACAAATTGCTGTATGGATGTTATAGTTGGCAACATGTTTTTGCATCATTGGATTATACTGATGACTGAAAAAAAAGTCCACAGAACCTTAATATGATCGGGCAACCCATCAACTTTCAGATCTTGTGTGGATATTGATTTCAATTTTCAAACCAGTCAATGTTTTGATACTAATTCAGGAACTGTTGCACTTGAAAAACAACAAATTGGGTAGAAGTACCCCTAAGTCCCAGTTTGTTTATTTAACTAGGCACTCATGCATTCCTGCCAAATCTGGTTTTCATGAAAGTCAATTTATTTGTTCATTATGTGACATTTGAAACCATTCAAACAATTGTGAGATGGGATTAGAGTCTCTGTTGAAATGTTTCACTGATTAGAATGTTTTGGCTGTTTTTGGAGGCAACATAAGATGTGGTGTTAAGGAGTGAAAATACACTGAAATATTAAAGCCACTTCATTAATAACATTGTAATTTTCTTTTGTTTGTATATTATGAGGATTTTTTTAGGGGGAATGTCCCTGACTTATTTAGAACTTACGGATCTGGAAGACTGAAATTTAAGTCATTTTCAAAAGAAAATTATCTGATAACGTTATCTCTGTTCCCCTGCCAAATAAAATTCCATTAACCAGCTGAAATGGGACTTAATAACAATCAAGTAAACCAATTAGTTTCAATTTATAACTCCATTAGGAGTGTTATTCATCACCACATGACTTTATAGAACTGTGTTTCCTTCTGCCATTAGGCAGATTAAATAACAAATACGGCCTGGGGTGCTAAACAAAAATGTAAATGCAGACTGCCTAAGAAAGATTTACATCTCTGAAAACAGATAATTTTGAAATCTCATACTTTTTACCCATTCAAAAGAGATATTCTACACTTGAAAACCAAAATATATCTGTCTCTAGAAGTATAGACAGCAGCTGGATTAATAGTTTCACAATGTTTAAGATCAGAGGGACATTTAAATCATCTGAATGTTGTCTATATCACAGGCCTTTCACTCAGCTACCAACGTACCAATCCTAACAATATTAGCAAGAAGAAAAGATTCATATCATCAGGAGAAGAACGTTTGTGTGTGCATAGAGAGAGCTGTTACTGCTGCTCCTGGGAATAGATTAGTCTTATTCTGGGATGATCTTAATGAATTGTGATCCCTGTTACACTAGAAGGTAAAAAAATACTCTTTATGGATTCCTGCCAAACTAAGTGAGGGACCTGGACTGATCTGGTTTGATTCTGACCATATGATTTAGATGGCTAGATGTAGATTTATTTGTACTAGCTTGGCCAGTTTTCCCATTCAGTTTTGCATCTGTAGCCAATCACCAATGTTCCACACAGGAAAATTAAAGAGAGAGGAAGAGAGATTGAGAGCAGAATTCTTCCTGGATGGTGAGTTGTTGCCCTGAAGCACAATGGTTACTCACAGTTATTTTCTAAATGAGAATACTGGTATTCCATTCCTCCTTAACTTTTTTTTTTTTTTTAATGTGCCTAGTGAAGAAAGGAAACATAAGGCAAGTCATTGTTTTCTTGAAGTGTAAGGTCAAGCAATTTAGTATAATCTGGCATTGCTTTAAGGAAAGGTACATGTACAATTCTCAGTTGTTCACTCCAAGTGAAAAGAAGGCTTGATGACTTTTGAATGTGGACATGGCAAAGATGGATCAAAGGCTCAGAAGGCCAGGGCCCTGGGCTCAGAACTGAGCCAAATGTACAATTGGATGCTCAGATGCTTAAGCTCACATCCTAAAGACTTCTTTTTCAGCCTAGTGGCCATTTCTGTGATACTCTTCAGAATATGTTTATATCTGTCTTAAAAGTATGGGCACAAGAAATGCAGATAGCTTTCCGATTGAGTTGTTAGTAGTGCTTTGTACAGAATCAAGATTTTTTTCTCTGCTCCTACACGATACTTTCTAGAACTTAGTTAGCTCTTACTGGCACAGATTTGCGCTGAGTCCGTGTTGTGGTGTTTATCTACAATGACCTACAAATCCTTTGCTGATTCAATGTTTTTCAGAAGAGTCTTTCACCCTGTAGACATAACCTGCATCCTTTGCTTTCAAATAATATGTTTTATGTATTCAAACATATTAAATTTTGTTCTCTTGGCCTGTGACTAGTTATCTGAGCAATGAAGACCATGATACGAGTGAACTGTTTTCGTTATTTACTACACCATTCAATTTTTGGTTATTTGCAATCTGTACAATTATTATCTAGACCAGGGAAACACTGAATCAGTCTTCAGCGGGAGGGGGAACCTCAGAGAGACTTTGATGCCCTGCCCTGCCTGAGACAACTCTCTATTAAAAATAAAAACTTCAGATCTATAAGTCAGTTTTTTTCCTGTGAGATCCATAGAGTTAAATATTTTGGCTGCTCTTGTTCCTTTAGATTTTACTACAAAAATTCTGAAACAAATTGTCAAAATAGTTGTCTGAAAACGTTTTTAAACTAAACATTGTGTATACTGTATTAACTTCAGTGTTTTAGTGAAGATGTAGAGGACTGTGAAATTATTTACTTCCCTGTTGTAATAGTTATTTGCATTCAGAAACATAAAAAATGTCAAAAAGATTTCTGTTTGATTTATTACCATGAGATTTTTTTCATTTGAAACATGCATATAGAGGTATGTTTGGAAAATGCTCTTAAATTTGTGTGTTTTTTTTAAATCTGACACTTATTTCTTTTAAACCCATCAGATCTTCATGAGACAGAAAGAACTGCTCATTTAATAGTGACATAGTATCAAAGAGTTTTGAATATGGATTTTAATGTAAGCTTAGAGGGTTCCTTCAAAGTGATTCTGCATTTTAAAAGTATTGTTTCTTGAGTTTTAAAGTCATTAATGTCTGTAGTCTATAATTTAATTACTGTAATGTACTCCACCCAAAGCCTGTTGATGGCATTTATGAGGTAAAAGGAAAGTTTCTAAATAATTGTGATTGCAATGGGAAGTCACATGCATGGTGTTCTGAAGTGATCTATTCATGTGGAATAACTGAAGGCTGTGGACATATTTACTATTTTCCACTGGGACTGTTAGTAGGTATTTGATAGATTCTTAGGATATCAAGATTAGCCCTAATTCTGCCAATAGATACTACTTGTCCAAACAAACAGACGATCTCAGATGAAAAAAAGGGAAACTAAGAACTAGAACAGTGAATACTGATGGTTTGAAAAAGTGGACGTTAAATAATGATCAGTATTTTCACCCAAATTTTCTGACTTTCATTGCTATGTATTAGAGAGACATATGCAACAAACAACTTAAAGATTGTGAACTTTCTTTAAACTTGAGACAAGCAGACCTAAATAGATTTTTATCTTCTTGATATAAAGCAATAGGGGTTTCTTTGACCTACGTCCACCAGATGGACAAAAACTCTTGCTGTAATTGTGTTTCTTCTTCTGTCTCTTCTCATATGGCACAGCTCAAATAGAGACAAAAATGCATTTTTGTTTTAAGGAATGTAAGATGCTGTAATCATTTAAAACAGTACAGATGAGAAAGAAGGACCACCTCATCAGGAGTTATAATTTTATTCAGTGCTATGTCAGAGCAGCCTCATTTGATTCAGCTCATGGATGACTGGAATGGAATGAAAATTAAATTACAGTATTTTTCAGCAAGTGGTGTGTGATATGCAGGGAAGGACACAGAGATCTTTACAGCCACCATGGCTGAAACAAGAGGAGACTATGAGGGCAGGATGGAAGGCAGCAAAGACTGTGGACACAGACAGTTAGGGAGAATCTCGGGTGCTGGAGGTATTCCCAACAGCTTTGCTGTTCCTTTTACACATTTTTTATGAGGACATCATATCTTACCCACACACAAATGTGGATACAGAACATGTATGACCTCCAACTGGGAATTTCTTTCAAATTAATCAGTACTGGTCTGTGTTTCAAACTTTGCACATGGGCACATAGAAAATATAGATCTGGAAACATCGGTTTTCCATGATATGGAGAAAACTGCAGGCTTAGAGTGAAGAAAACATAGCTGGCACTTTTCTCAGTGTATTTTGGGGAATTTACATGCTTCAAATTTTTTTAATTTTTGTCTAACCATATCATGAGAGAGCACAGACTGTCACATGCAGTACTCTTTGTACTAGTTAATACTCCAGCAATGCACAAAATACTTAAAATATCTTGAACTGAATATTTTGTTATCTGTGTTTCCCTCACCTGTGGTTTTAACCTCGTAACTTAAACAACTTCGGGTCTGCTAACCTGAGCTAAAATTACAGTGATAAGTCAATGCCTTTTGAATTCAAAACAGGTTGGAAGTGTGAATGATATTTCCCTTAATTGAGGTGTCCAAGGATTTTTTTTTCCTCCTTTGCATTTTATGTTTTCCCTTAAATACTTAATTTTATTTTCACACTAGTATTTAAGAACTCTGCCAGGTAATTTTCCTGAGTAGTGCTGTTTACAGCCATGAAGTAAAATAATGTAATACTTGTTAATTTCAGCTTTTGTTTTAGTGATGCGAAGATTTACCGCTTATCATAGCGGATGATTTCTTTATACTATTTTCTGTTCTTTTTTGTCTTTAATGTATCTGTTCACTGAAAGTCCAATAAAGGATTTTAAATCATAAGGATAATTTCTGTGTTGGACTAACCTCTCCCTTGAATGTAATTACCTCGAAACTGGAAAAATCTAATGAATGAGTTGAAATTTGACAAAAAAGCATTTTCTTATTGCTGTTTAAATATCTGCAATATATTTATGCCATCTACTTTTAGTATCTATTTGGCCATGCTGCACAATCAATGCCATAGTCTGTCTCTTCCAAAATACTGAACTCTTATTCCCTCCCTGTTTCTAAATAATTTTTATAGACAATGAAACGTAAGAATCTTCCCAAAGAGCTAGGCTATACAATTCCCAGTTTTTGGATATGTATGCATTTACTACATAGGGGTTCCCTGAACATGTTCTCTTTCAAGCTAGAAAGTTCATCGTGATTTAATTTAAAGAAGGCATCCATTTATGTATAATCTCCAGCCATTCACATTCGTTGTTCAGCATAATACAGACACGGCAAGGACAAGTCCAGCAAAGCCATCGATCCACAATGGTACATTTGTGCACTTGTAAAGGAAGGACGCCTTTCTCCTCAATTTATTTCTTGCCTTCTGGGGAAGAAGTATTCCAACCTACCTTCTCTATTCTACTTCTCCTGACAGCTCCTGTTCAGTTCTCCTTTTAGACGGTGATGAATTGATGCCAATTGATTCACTTTTGAAAGTGACAAGTAGGAATAATCCAGGAATACGATTCATGTTATTATTCACATCTGAACTATTCACTTTTTATTTGACCTTTTTTTGCAATATTGCCTTTAACGAGTAATTAACATTCTTTTGAAGTAACATAAGATAGTCGCCTCAATTAATAATTTTCCTGGACTTTGTCGAGAAAAGCTAAGATAGTTCTGGGAAATCAGCAGTTACTTTAATCAGTAATAGCATGAGCAGAATAAAATGCAACCACAATATTTTTTTTCTGATGTTGCCTAAGACATAGACATGAATAATGATACACTTGAGGTGAAAGCTACTGTTTCTTTTTGGACCTGATCCCAAAGTGAATGACATCAATTAAGAAACTCTTTCCTTTTATATCACACTTTGGAGCAAGCCTAATGACATCAATTAAGAGACTCTTTTCTCTTATATTACGCTTTGGAGCAAACCTTAAACTATAAAAAATGTAATTATTCCAGTTTTAATTTGACAATATTGAGATAAAAATCAGGCCTAATATATTATCAAGCATTCTGCACTTCTGGATCTCAAAACTTGGTGGACACATCCCAGCCATTCATTGTCTCTGTCAAAAAGGTAAGTGGTATGTTCATCATTCTTATTCACAGGACTATGAACAAAATAAAGAGACTTTAGGTAGGGTGAAAATTACTGAATATTTTTTACAGATAAATCAGAAAGGGTCAAATAAAACAATGGATTTTAACTTGGTTGGACAGTTAACTGGATCATGGACAAAAACTGCATAGTTTATTGTCAGTGGACTTGTCACTCAGTAAGACTTTATTGCTTAGCAGTAATGAATGGTCTGAAAATTACATGTATTACAATTTTACTTTCATACAATAATGCAGCAATATTTCCATGTCTCTTTACTGGACAGTTTATGGCAACGTATTTCTTTACCATTTTAGTTCCTTCCAAAACAGATAATGCCTTTGTGCTAGGGTGCCTCATTTCCTTTTTGTTTGATGATAGAAATGGGTCGTATAGACAGGATAACAGAAAATAGATGGTAAACCACTGATGTATCCGCATAGGAGAGAGGGTGTAGAAGCTGCCTCCTCCCAGCTTCATGTCCTTTCATGCACACTGTTCCTATAGTGTCTTAGGGCTTTTTTTCTAGACATCACTCATTGCCTCTTCCTGGCAGAAGGACCTATTTTCCCACACACAGTGGGCAACCTTTTTTGCATGTCCCTGAATCCAATGTTCGAGACAGGAGATTCAGCTTCAAAAGCTGCCTTTTGCAATGCAGTTGCCTGCAAGCGGCAGCTGTGCAATTTGCACTTGCTCCGTTAAGTGTCTTCTTCGTTGACATTCTGAAATTGGTAGCACAGGCTCAGGTGAAAACAACCCCTAAAGAAAAGAGGGAATGAGCTTGGGGATCCTGGTGTGTAGAATGACAAGAAAAACCTCTTCTCTGTGTCTTCAGTCCATATAGGAATGTTGAGGAAGAAATGTGGGAGGAAGTGACAGGCTTAGGGACCAGTTGTGGAATGACAGAGTTTGGTGTGAGTCCAGCAGTTTGTGGAAATATTTAAGGATGGAATCATGACCTGTACTGTACAGACTACACAGCTTGTTCTTCTAGAAATTAAATTAATAAAGTTATGTCTTAAACTCATGCCTTGTATCTTGACTTTCTTTCTGTGCATCTAGGACAATGAGGAGTTTTGCAGAGCAGTAATTCCAAGTCTGAATTGACCCATGGGCTGAAATGCAAATTTAGAAAGACTACTTGTCAAAAATAGCTTCTCTGCAAAACAAAGGTTTGTTGTTACATTTAGTTATGTTCAAACAATAAAGCAAGGGTAGAATGACAAATGTAGCAATGTTTCTTTATTCTTGCAGTGAATATTCTCTGGTTCTTCTAAACCAGCCTGTGCACAGGCTCTGAGTCAGCATCAGCTGAAGTGTGTGGACCATCTTCATTGGAAGCTATTTTTCTGGGCTCTTCAAATGTTGTTATGTAATTTCTGTGGGTGGAAGTGTAAATTATGCAGTAACAGCCACTGAGAAATTGAGCCAAGGCTGAGTACTACCTGAAGGTAGCAGCAATAAAGACACTTCTGACTTGTCCAGTTAATGCTGGCAAATTCTGGGAAAGCATTAGTAAGTACTTTTGTAGACACTGGTTTGAGGCAGTACAGTTTCTTGGCACTTACACTGCTAGAAATAGAAAGGAATACTTGAATCCTAGGAAAGACAAATAACCTTTTTTTTTGTGGTGAGCCTGAATTTTTAGCAACAAATTTTAATACAAACTCCCTTCTCCCATGCTGACCACAAAGTTTGTGGATCTGCTGAACACCCTCTTTGTTAAGTATAACACAAATATATAGATCAGACAACATCCATCCATGGTGTTTTGTATGGGCTACTCAACTGTTCAGTTATTCTGACTTGCTATGTCCAGGTTCCCTTGATGGCAAAATCAAAAACAACAATAAAACCCCAAAACACCAAACTTCCAATGACGGTTTTAAGATGTGCTTGAATCCTTATGTAGATGACTTTTGTTGTGCTCAGTGAATTTCTCAGAATTTCTATCCTCTAATAAGATGCTTTAAAGCATTTTCCCATGTATTTTTTTCTGCTTGGAAATGAGCACCTTAAATACCGGAAGACCAGGTCTCATCAAAATAGTGCATACCCACTGCTGTTGGCTGGTGAATGACAGTACTGAACATATTGTTCATAGAAGGTGGTGATACTTTGCTCTCCTTATTAGCTTCAGTTTTATCTTTTTAATTTCCTGAAAGTGCAACAAAGATCACATGACCTGACAATAAGTGATATAAAGGATTAAATCCTCAGTGGCTATTGGAGATGCTGCAGTTACGAAAACTGGAGAGCAGACACTCATTCTCACTGACAGCGCTAATATTTGATTTTCTTTTTTTGGGATACATCTGTGTGGCCTACAGCACAGGTGTTGTTGAAACTCAGGTACAAACATCTTTACTAACTTTTACTGGGTTTGATAGCAATGGTGGAAGTACAGTTATCAAATCCCAGGTTTATCCTGGAGAGCTTTTCAGACTGTGTTCAATTTTGTGCTGTCATAACTGTAAAGGTTGTGTTATTATTCCTATCCAACACTCGTAACTCAAGAACCGCACAAGATATCGTTCCACTTTAGACTGCCATACACATATCTGTAATTAAAATGATCAGTAAAGCAGTTAATAAAAAATAAGAATGCTTATGCATTTGTTTTTTACTTCAAAGCACTAATATGTGATATGATATATTTACTTAGCTACAACTGGTAAAGCTATTCTGTAGTCATGTCATTCATTTACAACGTGTTGTAGAGAAAACAGAAACTAAAGATGAAAATAAAGAATGCCACGTCTGTGGGGAATCATGCAAAACAAATTTATTTTACAGACAGTTAATTATTCATTTCAAACAAACTTTGGAAAAACTAAATATTTCTGTTTATAAGAAAAATCAAATTAAAGGATGACAAACGAATAAACCAAATTTTGGTCAGAAAGGCCAACAAAGTAGTTTACCTAACTTAAACTGTGAAACAAACTTATGTCTATATTCTAATTTGGTAGTCTACAATACATATAACACAGCTATAACATAACCATTCCCATGCTATCTTTATTGAAAGTGTATGATCTCATAAAATGTTGCAGCAATTTTCAGTCCAGTCTTTCTGATCTTGGACTGATTCATAGTGACATGTTAATGATTTTTGTATTTATTGCAAAGAGCTAAAATAGAATCCAGAAAAATTGTCATGGATTATCCTAATATAATGGTAAAATATGAATTCCTGATTGAAAATGCAGCTGCAGAAAAAGACAAAAAAGAAAAAAAAGAAAGAAGAAAGTTGAAAAAAGAAGGAAACAGAAGAAGAAAGAAAAAAGAAGAAAAAAGAAAACATTAAAAAGAAAAGGAAAAATGGAAAAAGAAAAGAAAAGAAAAGAGAAAAGGAAAAATTAAAGTGAATAAAAATCAAAAGCTAAACAAAAAGCAAAAGCAAGAGAAAAAAGAAAAAGAGAGCAAAAGAAAAAAATGAAAACATGGAAAAGGAAAAAGCATATTTAAAAAAATGGAATAAATAAAAGTTTAAACTGGTAAGTAAAGATCCACGTAAATTGGCTTTTAATATTATTTGCCCATAATCTGGTGGTTTGCTTTTTTTAAAAAAAAACACAATGCTTTAAATTTATCTGTAAGAAGTATACCTGTATTAATATATCTGTATTAATCAAGCACTGGATCTTGACCTCTCCTCAGTTAGTTGAGTAAAACAAACCTTCCTCCTCACTTACTTAGGTAGAACAAACCTTCATATGCATTTCACAGGGACGTAGACAAGAGATAACAGAATATGCCAGGCAGGCAGCAGCTGTAATCATGATTCAGTATTGCTGCTTAGCTGCTGGCCAGGCTGGAGACTGCAATAGGAGAAATGGAACTGTGCTGCTCTGAGGAGCGTAGGTGTTGCCTTTTCATGTGTCTTATCAGGACTTCACAGAAACAGTAACAGTCAGATCCTCCTAAGATGTGTTACTGTTGGGATGTTTCTTCATACATTCAAATACAATTAGGCATTGTACAATCCTAAAGCTAAACGATTACAGTTCAAAAATAAATTCTGTGATTAGAAAACCTGAAAAGCTTTTTCTTTTGACTATGTAAACTGTCTGAAGTGTTTGCAACAAAAGAGATCTATTATAAACTTGGCATTCAGACAAGGGCAATACAAACACTTGTGAAGGTCTAGGCAAGCCTGGAAGGTACTGATCATTTTAAAATCAAAACTATATGGCCACATAATTTTGTATTGTTTTGACTCAAAGCTAAGTGGAGCTTTATGTTTGTTACTGAGCGTGATGAACCCACTAAATTCAACGACATAAGTTGAATCTGAATGCCTTTGAGAAGAACTAATTCCATTAATTCTGAAAGTAATCCATACCTAATGTATTTCTTTTCACTGTACATAAAAATCTTTATAATATATATCCCTCTAAAAAAGAGCTTTATAATTCTAAGCAATGTTTCTCAATAAAATACTGTTAAATCTACTTTCACAGATAAAATACAGTAGGAAAATATAGTTGATTTTATAATTTAGACCAAAGTATTTGAATTTTTTATTTTATTAGACATTTTCTTTTTGAGGGGAGGAAGATAGAAAGTACAATAGAACCATAAAATGGATCTCTTCATCCATAGTTATTAATAACTCCATTTTAGTTCTGTATTATTCTTAATAAACCTTTCTTCCTACAGCACTCCTTCTATAAATCCCATGTGTTTAAATAAGATGTTTCTTGTTCTTTCCTAATTGTCTTCTGGGATTAAATTAAATTTGATATTTTCAAATTTCCCATTGATCTGTGACTTTTTTCTGAATTTCCTCCTTTTTTTTTTTTGGCACTGAATCAGCTTATTAAGACAATATCTCACTGAGCTGACCACAAAAAACTTGTTTCTTTACTAATTTCATATTTAATCAAATTCAGTGTAATCTAGGTTATCAACGTCAGAGCAGCTCAGTGTTTCCTTCCAGTGAACACCGATGACATTAATTTCATCCTCCTTAGCTCTGCTAATTAATGTAGAAAAATTCTCTGAATTTTTCAGTCTTTCTGGCCTTAAATATGCACCACAGCTATGACTTTTGTTACCTCATAATCTCAATTTCTTGCATATACATGCCTAATTACACAGTCTTTTCCCTATTACCGCCCAGTTGGTGCCCTTATATCTTTTCACATTGAAAATTACCAATTTGTCACAGTGTTCTTCATGTATTTTAGTGTTCCTAGTGCATAGCTACTGTTTACCTCTTCTTTTTGTGAAAATGAGATAGAAACCTAGCTGTGAGTGATTTTTACAAAAGGATTTAGAACACCTTAACACACTGTAACTACTTCGTCTAATTATCCCCTGTATTTTTTATTTCCTCAAAAGATCTTGTTGGAAAGAAATAGTTTTCCTTTGCAGTTTTTATGTATCTCTTGATGTTCTGCAAATTCTTTTCTGAAGAATAATTTTTCCTCAGCAATTACCTTGTTATGAAGCAAAACATGTCAGTGAATAAGTTATTTACCTTAGTGCAATTTTTCAGAGATTCATGCAATGAAGGGGGATTCTCACCTTCCAACACAGCACTTGATCAGAGTATTTTGAGAGAATAGCAAGGTTCAGGACTTTCAGATGGCCCTCAAGGACTCCTGATGACTTATCGCAAGAAGTCACTGCATGTTGTTTTAGCAATATCATTCATTCTATCATGTTTCTGTTAAGGTGTAATAGGAAAGTCACTCACTATAAATTTCATGTCCTAAAGAGAGTATGTAGCATAAAGATATCCAAGAGTGTAGTGAAGTTGTGCCAAAAGGTGTGTGAGGTCAAGGTTTTCCATACAGTATCTTGCAGAGCTTAATTGAGGGAACTCTTGAGTGAATGGTGTAATGCAGACAAATCTGACAAAGGTACCTGCATTCGTCTTTGAGTTTGGCATTGCAGTTGACTTCTGGCTTTGAATGTTTTAATGCTGGTATAGAAGGCTTTGCTAACACAATGCTTTCTAATTTCGATCCAAAATGAAAGCAAACACCTAATGACTATCTGGCTTGTAAAAGGCATTGCTAGCAATTAATTACGGGAAAGAAGGAGGGGGGGTGAAGTGTTGCAGTTTGACTGTGGCCAGCAACAAAGGGCCACGCAGTCACTCTATTGGCCCTCCCACCACTGGGGTGGGGAGGAGAATGGAAAGAAAAAGGCAAAAACTCATGGATTGGGATAAGGTCAGTTTAACAGAACAGCAAATGAAGCAAACAGTAATGACAGCAATATGGATAAGAAGAATATACAAAACAAACAGCGGAATGCACAGAGCAACTCACCACCCGCTGCCCAGTGCGCTTCCGAGCCATGATTGACTTCCCCCAGGCCAGCTGCCCCACACAGAACCCAGCATGGCGGCACATGGTATCGAATACCCTGTTTTGTTTGGCCAGTTTGGGTCAGCCAGTCCAGCTGTGTGCCCTCTCAGCTTCTGGTGAAAATTAACCCTGTCTTGGCCAAACCCAGGACATGAAGCTAACGACAATCCTGTATAGCACACAATGAAAACAGTATGTTAGAAGGTAAAAAAAAATATACACTTTCAAAATGACGAGCTGTAAGGATGCTGAGGGTGAAGTATTATCTTCAGATAGCAAGATTAAGGCTGATTTAACAACTGACAGAGGACTCAACCACCAAACCACTGAAACTATAGAAAATAAAATGTAAAGGCTGGAAACCAAAACCCAACCCAAAACCAACTAATCCTGGAAAAATAAAAGGCATTGGATGGCAGTAATGGGCAATTAATCTACTGGAGTTCATTCAATTCCCCATTTCTGTTTTTAACCCAAGAAGATAAGGGACACATTAGGAATATTTGCTGGGAAGGAACTCTCAGGGGTGTATATGACCAGATAAAAACGGCAATGCAAAGCTGTTATCTGGAGGTGTTCTTAGTCAGAGGACAGTCATATCACACAGCAGCTCTGACATCATATGCGTGGCAGCCTGGAATATACCAGACCATTTACACATTCAAGAGTGTAAAATAAGGCAGGAAGGATTTAAAGTCAGCCTGTTCTCATCATCCCTGAAACACCAAGCTATACAATAAAACAATTGTAACTGTAGTTTTCCCATACCATCTCCTCATCTCTGACAAAGCCTCATTCTAAATGCTTGCAAAAGATTGGATTTGGTAACAGCTCATCACCTTTTTGCTGAAAGCTGAAATGAAAAAATAACACTGTTGCTTAACAATGTCCTCACTTTCCTTGAGCGTGCCTATACACCGCCCATTATCTCTTAGGCACCCTATGGAATACTAAAATATTTTTAAAGTATCTCTGGGTATTTTTTGAGTCATTTCTATTTCACTCACTTTCCATAGCTTCACATTTTAGCTGATGTAACTTAGATTCCTTCTCACCTGTTCCTGTGTCTGTTCCCATTCTGTTCTTCACCAGCCAAAATTCTGGAAACATTTTTTTCATTTCTTTTTCAATATTATATTGTTAATTGCTGTATTGTAATAGCTTTAAGCGTACAGAAACGTTTTAGGATTTTGAATATGATATGAACTGTTAGTAACATTCTTTGCAAACATAATCTGTCAGTGAGTCTTTATTTCTCCAAAGATATAAGCTAAGTCATAAGTATTTGCAAAATCATTGTGATGTATTAGCGTCAGGTTATTGAAAAGTCTCCAGAGGTTCCCTTTGTTACTAGTCATAATATATTGTCTACTGCTTGACTGAACACAGAACTTTTTGACTAAGTAAATTAGCAAAACTAGTGAATGAGAAATTTGGTTCATGAACCTATGTGACACGATATTGTCCAAATGACTGATCTGGTTGATCATTTTCATGAAACTCACTTACAGAACAAAAAATTTGTTAATATGTTGGGGGCCAAATAAACCAACAGGTTCAGGAAGGCATCAGGAGAGGAAAGATGAAAACATTTGGTCACAGCTAAATACAAGATCCTGCTAGAGGGAGGAACAGCAGGTAGCTGGAACATCTTCCAAGAAAGTAGCTAAGTGGTTGGGCTCCCCAGTTCAAGAAAGATGAAGAGCTACTGGAGAGAGTCCAGCGGAGGGCTACAAGGATGGTGAGGGGACTGGAACATCTCTCCTACGAGGAGAGGCTGAGGGAGCTGGGCTTGTTCAGCCTGA
>Ga0065711_1002821_pt1 | contig 38507 bp, 14 predicted proteins | sample Hoacrofraction12_FD_59098 | JGI IMG/M metagenome (GOLD analysis project Ga0065711, IMG submission 59098) | Hoatzin crop microbial communities from Cojedes, Venezuela - Epithelial fraction 12 v2 (version 2) | ecosystem: Host-associated > Birds > Digestive system > Esophagus > Crop | place...
CCATACCATAACATGGGAGTTCTCCCTCGCAAACAGGGAAGTTTCCCTCACAACAACAAAGTTTGAAGGGGTATGATGGATTAACAGGCTCCTAAATAGTATATACCATGGCAATTAGAGGAATAGACAGGACTCCATGAAAACTAATTACTATAGTTTCTGTCCTTCACAAGGACTAGGGTAGAAGTGAAAGGGATTAGTATGCAGAGGGAAACGACAGATCAATTGTCCTATCATGTCAGATAAACCCAGTGGGCCATCTAAGCACTCTTATGCTGCAAAAGTAGCAAGCACCCTCAAAAAAGAGGGAAGATGAGAGAAAATTTAGTACTGTTGCTGTTTTCTTGTAATGAGAGAAAAAGTGAGAATTTAGAAATGTGTCAAATATTCTTCACGATGATTAGTGGGGATTCTGTACAGTGCTAGTGGACAGAAATTAGTGATCTAAATATGTATTTGAACTATTTGTTTGTTTGTTTTTTCCAAATTTTAGTATCAAATTCTATTGCTTATTCATTTGTAGTGGACAACACTAAGATATTTAACTCTTTGAGTCTAACCTGTTACGTTTGATTCAAAACTCTTTAGAAGAATTGGTTAGTTCTTCATGCATCCTAATTATGTGAAGTTTGATTAAGTGGCAAGTGAAATGAGCTATGGAAAATGTAACAATATTATTCCAGGTGTTGGAGGCCTCTCATCCAGGAACACACCACAAGATGATGTTCAAAAGAGGAAAATCATAACTGCTGCTCAAATGAAGGAGTATGGGATAGATTTAGACAATTTCACATCATTGCATTAAGGTCAATCACATCATTAATATGTGTTCCATTTAATCTATTGTTTTTGACGAAATGCCAAGTAACCCAAGCTGAAGGGAAGCTGGATTGTAGTGATTTCTGTGAAGGACGGATAGATTTCAGTGGTGTTTAACCAGGTAGTTTCAGATTTATAGGGAGATTTTTCATGTCTTCGAATTGTATATTTTCTCTAATTCTTACTGATTTTTGTAGACATTCCAAGAGAGAAGGTACATATGGCAAGAAAACAAAGATATTTCATGCTTGAGATTTGGTACTGTAGGATGTTAAGTACTCTCATCTCTTCCTGGAGTCTTTAAGTGCTGGCAGAGTTTTTCAAATCACAGGTTCACAGGATAATTCAGGACGGAAGGGACTCCAGGACTCCACTAGTCTGACCTTCTGCTCAAAGCAGAAACAGCTCTGAGGTCAGACCAGGTTCTGCATTTCTTAAGAGTTCAGTGGTTATGCTGAAGAGATTTTACACAATTTCCTGGATATCTTTCAAATTCCATGAAAGAGAAGAACTGAGGGAGGAATAAAAGACTGACAGGAAGCAATGGGAAACATATTTTCGTCTTTGCTATCTGCAACCAGGAGCACAGAAAATACTGTATGTTTGTGCCTTTTGGAACCGAGTACATGGAACCACAATGTAATAACAAATGATGCAGGTTCAGTGACCCTGTCCTTAACAGAGGTCTATAAAGTGTCAACAATGTCACCAATTGGTCTGCATCCATTGGGAAAGAATCTTCTAATCCATCAAGTTTTGTACATTTCAAAGGATTAAAGGAATAATTACTGTGTAGCTCCATGCTGAACACACGTCTTTGCTACTAGTTAAGGCTCAGGGTTCTGTTAGCTCTTCAGACAGTAGCTACCTTGCGAAGATATTCATTGTGGACGCTAATTCTTCTTTTGTCTACATTTCAGAAAAGAACAGAGTGCCATGTTTTTAGAAGCAGGTCCTTTACTTTCATTCTAATACTGACTGCTGACTAAACACATGGGTTCTGCTAATGAGTGTTGACTGGGTTTGATCTCAGCTGGGAAATTTCATTTACTAGTTTCTTCACCCATCATGTACGATGCCTAGGGATTCTAGACGACTACTGTTACATGGTATCAACTGACTTTAAAACGAATTGCAGAATGTTCGACATGTATTAACATGTGCATATATCTGTCCTTTCCTGTTTGCTACAGCTTTGGTGATCCACAAAGCATTTTAGTTAAAACATTCACAAGGAAAATTGATAAAGAAAAAAGGCTTATACAAGCCATTAGTAGCTGATCAACAAGAGGACATTGTTGAAGCCTATCAGTACTTCAGCCAATTCTTACAGCTCCAGTCAGGTGAACTTTTTGGTATGTTATCTTCATGTTTGTGGTAATTGCATTTTGGAAATGGTCATGCTTACCATACATCTTTTAAATTCTGTGTTTGACTGACAGGAAAGTTGTACCAAAGACAAGAATTTCTACAATGCAATATACACTTTCATATGTTTTCAACTCTAAAGCTGAAAGAACTGATTTTGCTGATATTTTCATTTCAGTCCAGTGCATGAAAAGACTGATGGCTGTAATCGTCATAGATATCACAGTGAAAAAGATTAATTATTTTATGAAAATAGAGAATTTGTCTGCGTACATTATTTTATCTTCACAATCTACTTAAAAAGTATTAGAAAAAAAACACAAACATTTGCCAATGCAGACTATATCTCTGTGATAAAAGATTGTTGTTGCTGTCTAAGACTGTTTATGTGCTGAAAGAGTTTTTGAAAAGATTTGTATACAAGCACATTTAATGATCTTTTACATAAATCAGAACCTGGTGCACGATTTCAGTCAATTCTGGTACACATGATCCTTAGAAGTGCCTGCAAAGCTCTTCTAATAACAGAGTCTGAGATCTCGGGTACATGATCAAGTTACAACACCTTAAGAAGGTATCATCCGTTAGCTGACCCATGACAGCTGATAGTCATACTCTGCTCTAAATGCAAAGTAACGTAATTCAAATCATAGTGGCGGCTCATGTTGACTCACCTGGCTCATGGTAATATTTAACTTGTTGAATATACAGAATGCATCCATAATTAGCCTCTCATGAGTTGGGTTGGCCTGTCCTCCCTTCTATGGGTGTCTTGTTTATATAGATCTATGTGTTTCAGTGGAAGTGGAGCTGAGATCTGCTGCAGTCATAAAAAAGTTATCAGTTGCTACGGCTTTCCTCTTTTTTTCTGATTAAACATTCAGTTTTCTGTTTGGTTAAAAATTCCCCTCCCCCCAGCTTACAGAAAAAGCAGAATTAGAAGTAAAAATGGGGGTGAAACACCCCCACACACACAGACAGAAAAAAGACTTGAGGACCCAGAAGGAAAAGACAGGTAATATGTTCCCATCACTAAGGACAATTATGAAATTCTTTCCATTTCATCAGAATGTTAAATAGTGGGCTCTGAAGTTAGACACTTTAAGTCATAAGACTATAAAATTCACACCTTAGATGTTTAAAACATCTGGAAGAGGGTCATTTTAGAACTTCAGTGATATTTTAAGAGAAGTCTTGGAAAGTGGGAAGTGCCAGAGGGCTGAAGAAAGCTATTATTTTTTCAATATACAAAAAGAGAAAATATTAGATACTGATAGCTAATTGGTCAGTGTAAGAGAGAGCAGACAGATAAGTAGATGGATAAGTAGAGCGATCTTACCAACAAGAAATGAAAGGAGATTACCACATGCAATGGTACTTGTAAGAGATTTATGAGAAATAAAATATTAGACTTATGCAATGCCATTTAAAATGAGACAATGAGTTTGACAAAGTATGGAACAAACATGATCTAATCCTACATTACTGCAGGACCAAACACACTCTATCTGTAAAAGATTCTCCTCNGACTTGATTTTAGAGATACTATAATCCTTAAGTGTTTCCATTTCTGTAATACCACATGCCAGTTCTCAAATGTGTTACTAAAATCTCGTTAGCAGTCAAACGGATTTTGTCTTGTCGTTGCCTTGGTAGATTTTCTGAACTGATCACTGCCATCTTATAGTGAGACAAGGTTCCTTTTTGTATTTGTCTTCCCTATGTTAAAGAATACTTGGGCTTTTCACTATTAACGTATGTCATTTATTCTTAATTGCTCTCATCTTTCATGTTGTTGTCCTTGGACCGTTGTCTGCTGGTCTCTGTTCAGACCAGCTATACCTTTCTTTTAAGACTGAGGTTGAAGGGCACAGGAATCCCAGCTGAATAGATTACAGTGCGGTGAACTGGAATTATTTTTTCTAGTGTTTTATGCAAAGTACACAGATTTTTTGGTCCATAATAAGCTTGTTTTTCATCTTAAGGACCTTTTTTTATGATGGTTTACTGGTATAACCTGCCAGGCACTATTCTGAGATTTTTGCATCCCAAAAGCAAGAATTTATTTTCTGCTTCCTACATATGGCACTGGTCTTTTCAAAATTCTATCTTGTTAAATTTGAACATTTTCTCAACTTTCACTAATTTATTTTAAATTCTGATCATAGACTGTTAAATGCAGATAGCCTGTGTGGCCTTGCTGTTATCTGTGGATGCCATCAATATAAACTCTGCTCCATAACTGAAGTTGTTATTGCGCAGAATTAATAAAACCGGGCTCAGGGTAGACTTTTAGATAATCCTATTCGAAATGCTCTGCAAGCTTGAGATGGAAATATTGATAAGTATTCTTTGAAGCAAGATACACACATTCTCCCACTCATGATTGACTGAACTGGATCCAATTTGAAAATAAACTAGCTGCACTCGCATTGCTAGGCTTCTTTCAGTATCAAGTTGGTGCATCAGCAGGGGGTGGTACTGGAAGATAGATTTTCACAGGCTGTTGCCAGTAAAGGAATTGCACGGTGAAGACCTGCCCAACAGGTCTGAAAAAATTAGGAAAAGTTAGAGTACATGATTATTTATTGCAAGGTTGTGTAATTTACTGAGTTTTCATAATCACACTGCCTTGATAAAGGCCTTCTCCTCAACTTCATGTACCTGCCTGCCTGCCCCATTAGTAATGATTTTTAGGTCTATCAGACGAGCTATATGGATCTTCTATTTTCATAGGTTTCCACAGAGACCAAAATATCTGTGAAGGCCTCAGATCTCTGTCTGAGCTGACCTTACACTCTATAAATCTAGAGTATTAAAGTGTAAAATTAATGAAAAAAGTAGATCCAAGAAAAACCAATTTCTATGCAATGTGTGAAAGGTGCTAGAGGTTCATTTGGGGAAGGGTAGTACCATGGAAGTTACACCTTACTCTTTCATGAAAAAAGTTTTCTATATCAAAGAAAAAGGTTTATTTCTCCATTGATTCATTGCTTAGAAACAAAAATACACTCCTAAAAGACCTTCCTAGTCAGAACAGAACCCCTAACCATAGGTTTTAGATGAACAGGAAATGGATCTCTCAAGTCAGTCACAGAAATACGAAGCTCTGGAAAGTATAATATAGTGTTACATGGTACAGGTGCATTTCTGATATGACTTGCTGACGGTAACTTAGGTGAGGAAGATCTATTCTTTTTCACAGTTGAAGAAAGAAATTTGTCAGTGACAAGAAGGACGGCTTACATGCTTCACATTCCTCAATGCTGAAAGTAAAGGAGGGAGGAAGGAGAGGAAAAAAATCAAATTTCAACCAAGGAATCAGCAGTGAACTTAATGCAGGTGCAATATTTCTTGAAACAAAGGGGTTTTTGTTTCACCTCCATCTTATTCCGTGAAAATGAACCCCTCCCCTCTCCCTCTCTTTATCAGCACAAACTAGATTAAAATATTGATACCCTTTCCTGGCAAAGACATTTTTACAGTCTTTAGTCAAGTTGTTGAAGCAGGATTAACTTCCTACAGAACTTAAAATACCTTCACTAAGTGTAGCAGAGTTCCACATAGGTTCACTAACCTGTCCAGTTTTGCTAACTACTTTGCTAAATTACTTTCTGCGTCTGCTGCTGCACAACTGTAACCTTTTCCAGACTGAATCAAGGCTGTGTTTAACCCTTCTGTTACTGGAATTCATAGTGTTTGGTTCTGACCAACAGAAAATGTAGGTTTTCAGTAGGTAAACATTTAATATTGTTGGAAAAAACCTTGTTGCTCTTACCAGGAGTTATTTGAAGTGCATATTGATAGTAGAATACAGCTTCACTTTGCCATAAATCCATGGTTTAAGAAATCTGTTCAGTACTGGGAAGAAAGTGTCAGATTGTGCAAAAGTACAGCAGATACTGTCACAGCTACTAGGAACAGGACAGAAAAAGTGAATTTACTTTCTTGGGGAAGTGGACACAAAAGTAATGACCTTTGGTACTTTCTTGAAGGTATGTGATACATAGTTCTGAGGAGGGTTAAATACAAAACAAAACAAAACAAAAGACAACAAAAAAGACATACGCTTCTGAACAGCAACAAAAGAGGTACGCAGACAATTTTCTCCTCAGCCAGCAAAGAAATAGTCTGAATTCTTGCAACTTTGTTTGAGTTATTGAATGAAATGTAAAATCCTACTGTATTTAAATTGGGAATCATTGTTCTAACAAGGTTGACTGGAGAGGTTGTGCTGTCTGAATCTTTGGAATTTTTCCAGGCCCAACTGAATAAAGGTCTGATCAACTTGGTCAGATGTCAGAGCTGCCCCTGCTTTGAGCAGGAAATTGGACTAGAGACGTCCTGAGGTCTCTCCCACCTGATTTATCCTATTATTCTTTTAATAATAAAATTGAAGAACTAACACAGTTCATAAACTGAGAACCATGAACAGAGGTAACTGGTATATGAAGTGAAAAAAAAATAATGCAAGCTTTACTTTTTGCGGAAAACACTGAAATATAGATGTTTGTTGAAGCAGCATTTAAAAAATGAAAGTCATCCAGAGTAAATACATTTGCAATACAGGTGTCACACAAGTAAAACCAGACCAGCTTTGCTTTCCATTTAAAAGGCTGTCGTGAAAAATGAGAGCGTTAGCAGCCTCAAGTCATTTGTCATCAGTACTAATACTCAGCATTTGCACAGTACCATTCGACATGAGAGTCCAGCTTGCACCAAATAGCCCACACCCACCCAGCCAAACTCTCCACCTGCCAGAACCGTAGGGCCTGTACGTAGAGTGCTCAGTGGAGGCATTTTTACCCTGTCCTATCTCCCAGATAACGTGCAGAGATTGTCTCGGAGACTATTCTTGGCACAACACAAACTTCAACCATTTAACAGGATAAATGAATTTCAGAGCCCGGGAATGCTTCCTGGTACTGTTTAAGACAGCAAGGACAACAATTTGACTACGATCTTCATACAATGCATTGAGAGAAGTAACTGCTTTGCAAATGGACAGAAGTTCCTTCTAGATGTCTTGCAAAGTCCTGCAGATACTGTAGCAAGTTTAGGCCCTTACTGTTTGAAAACAACTTCAAAGAGTTCTTGAAATGCAAGCATGTTAGAAGTCTAAATTGATTACCTGGATCCTTTCTCATTAACTAGGGCATTAATATTAACAGATGGAGAGAATTCAGAGGTGCCTGGCCAGCTGAACAAAACTGAGACTTGCAACTCCAAAATACATAATGAATTACAATTATACACAGACATGCAAAGGTAGATTCTTCCATAAAAAGAAGAGTGTCCTTCAGCACGCATCTTGATAAAGAAAAATTCTTAAAATTACTCACAAAAGAAAACCCAGAAAATATGAAATTCAGTACTGATGCAAAATACTTGTAATTTTTCTATTTTTCAGTTAGAATGAACAAAATGACAATCCCCCCCCTCCCAGATTAGAAGCTTATATGGGACAAGAATTTCAATTTATGCTTATTCACTTGAATCATGCAGAGATTATTTAACAGAATTGTACACATTCAACAGAGAATCTTTACATTAATTTTGTGTGCTTGTTCAGTTAGTGTTGTGAATGACAGAATACATAACAGAACACAGTTTGTGTGCCTCTGCTTAGGTACATAGTATCTTAGTTTGAATTGGCCTCAAAACTCAAATGAACAATCAGCAAGTATAATAATATTTTGCGTGACTGAGAATTAGGTTCCAATGCATAATCATATCTTAACAAATCTGTGTGACTTATATTGGTCTAAATGAAATATTAATCAGGATAAAAGCAGATCTGAGTCCTTATTTAAAGAGAAATCCCAAATTGAAAGCATTCCTTGAAATATCAGCATGCATTAATATAGTCATAAAATTGTCCCTTCTATAATACAGCTTCAGGTGCTTAACCGAAGATAGATCTCAGTCATTGTATCACCTGTTTATAGATACACAACTTACAGTTTCTAAACTGGCATAGTGGCTGATTACATACAGCTGAGAACATGCATAACAAACATGTAATATAGTGCATATGCAGACAAAAAATCACTGAATATCCAGGCTAAAAGGAAGACTTCATGATCTAAATCCATCTGAATTTTAACACTTACATCAGAAAATGGTTTCTATTCTATTTAATCAAATGGTTAATAAAATCATCAACAGAAGAAACTGGTACAGAACAAGCAAAAAACAATTTTTGCCTTGACAGCTTATATTTACTACACGATGCCTCCTCCAGCATCAAGGGTGATTCAGAACTTGTTTACCATAACAAGCAATTCTTGAGGAAATGCTATATCCAAGTCTCCATGTATCATTACTAGAGGGCAGAATAGTGGTTAGAAATTTTTTATTTTTCTATGAACTCTTAATTCAGGCACAATTTGAAGACCGAAGGATATATTTCTCCTTAATTTGTCACACTGTAACATCATCTTTGTAAACAATCTCAATGTTCCTACAAGAAGGCCCACAGAAACATTGGCAGAAAGTCTAAGAGATGCAAACGGGTAGGATCTGGAGAAAGTATTTATACTGGGCTGAGTAAATGTGTACTCAGGCCTCCTGACAGACAGTCTGACACTCTCCTGGACAAGAAGGGGATCCTTTTTGCCAGTATCAGGGATGTAATGATGTGTGTGACACAGGTCTTTGGTCTCACTCAAACTCATCTCTGTTATGTTCTCAGTAGATTAATCTGGGTACCCTACCATGGAGCAAAGTATCTTTGATAATACATGTATTTTGAAGTGTGAATAACGAATGGATTTTAGTCTATACTTTATTTTGTTATGCTGACCCATATCCAGCCTCCTCCCTGTGAAATCAGTAGAACAATTCCAGATTTACACTATTATAATGGTGGGCAAAATCCAGTCACTTCACTTTTTACTTGTTTTGAAAAAAACCCTGAATAATCGTGACACTCCATAAAGAAGGAAAATTATTATGTGAAATCTGGAGCATACAACTTCCATTAAACAGGCGGAAAGAATGTCTACTATTTCACTTTGAAAATACACCAGTAAGAGTTAAGTGAGGTGGGAATGATAGCCCATAAAACAGATCAGAACAGCTGCACTTCATGTCCACTGCACTTCCACAGAAAGAAAGAAAATTAGTTTTAATTGTATTTCAGTCATTGGCTTAGATGATTTGGCGGCAAAACAGGAACTTTGGTATGATTTTGTTTCTTGGCTGTGGACCACTTAGCCTTGACATTAACATAAAGGAATGCAGCCATAACACCAGAAACACCCTGGAAGAGGCTTATCGTCTGTCCAGGGGACAAGAGAATTCTATATGTCTGATTTTAGCTGGAAATGCAATTGCCAACATGTGGAAGTCTTGAAGTGTAAGTGAGAAAAGAAAGGTGTGATTAAACTGTAGGGAAAGCCTTGCTTCCTTACAGCTATCCAAAGCTGCAAGAGAGAGCCAAGTATTCCCCATGTAATAGTGAGTGCTTGTTGTTGTAAAAAAAAAAAAAAAAAGTATATTTAAATGTATATACACAGGAGGGAGGGTGTGTTAAACATTTAAGACATAGTGACCTTATTTCAGAGAGCCAGTGTAACCCATGATGTGTAGGGCAATTATGAAATTTAATAAAATTTTCTCAATAGATTAACATAAACATTTCAATAATAAATTTTGTAATTTCACCATGGACAAAACACCGATCCAGGACCCATTTCTTTGGTGCAATAAGTTTCTGTCAGTATCACTAGAAATGTCACATCCAACTGTTTTTTTGAATTCTAATGTAAGACATACTTTCCTTGTTATGGTTTTGTATTATCCGTATCTTTCCCTATGTTAAAGGTTAGCAAATAAACAATGCATGTTATGCTAGTGGGGTCTCCAGAGTTTCTTTTCCTCTTCTCACTACAGAGAATTTTTGTAGTTATCTCTGTCTATAACATTTAGCTTTAGCTATGACTCTAACTTAGTATTTTTCGTAATGAACTGCACTGAGGAAATACAGCAAAAGCCAGTGACTCAGATGGTAGTGCTGTATTTCTCATCTGCTATTTTCTTGATGACAAACTTTACTTTCAGAAGCAAAGCTGTTTTTGGAGAATAACTTGTCTCCATAGTTATGTGTGGGAAACATAATAGCCACTCCATATTTTCAATTCTCTTCCAGCGTCTTTTTTATGAGCTAGATTGTGACCTGTGGTAACATCATCAAACCTAAACAAATCCTTCTGAAATGCCGCAGGTGTGATCATATGCCAGAAAACATACTATCCGGTCAGTTTGAAGCAAATGAAGCAAAAGCATTTCTGTCAATGTAAGGGTTCAAACTGAAGTGATCTCACATGAACATTTTTTCTGTTTTCTCTCTTTTTTACTTGCCAAAATTTCAAAATGTTTGGGCCTGAAACCTGCAAATCAGTTTCATTTTGTTGGACAAAGGTAGAGACAAAAGAGCAGTGCCGTGGGGCTGGCCTGGAGCAAAAGAGGACGGTGAGAGCCACATGAGAGAACAGTAAGCTGTCTAGCAAGGTGTGTCCTGGGAATAACAGAACACAGCTCTCGTTCCACCAGTTTTGGAAGCTTTATGATAGGACCGGAACAAGAGAAAACCTCTTAATGTAGTTTTTTGTTGTACAAGGAGGATCTCCTTTTTGGAAGTATTCTCATGGAACTACTCACACATATCTTCCAAAGCTTCTTTATGCAATCAACACTGAGAAAAGGCATATTAGCACACCTGAGAGTTAAACAGAAAGCAAAAAAAAAAAAAATTAAGGTGCTTTCTAGACACCCTAACACCTTTTTCGAAACTCTCTTACCTCTGCGTCTTTCATTTCTGTCCATTTGAAACGTGACAACTGATCTTTGCACAAAGTAAAGTAGCTGAGGAAGGCTGAACTACTTTGGAACCTTAACCACTGAAGCAGTATCCACTGTTTATCACTGTCACTGTTGCTTTTAAGATGAAATTATATTTTTCAGAGTAATTCTTATAATCTATGATATAATATGTTTTATGATCTCATCTCAAATGATTTTCATGCAGATCCATACCCCTGGTGAGTGTGAAACAAGGAAACTAAGTTTGAGGGTTGATTCTTCTCTGCATCCTTCTTAGATTTGGGAAGTCTGTTTTCACATCAAGTAGCATACTAGGGTTTCCTTAGCTATAGATTCTGCCTCTGGGTCTTCTGAGGAATTAGTTGCGTCTCATAGAGCGAGCTTTGGTTTATACTCATTAAGCAGCTGAACACCCTCTGAACAAACATCCTTTCATGGATGGTAATCTTCATTCCAGGTTTTGGAAACCAGTCACCAAGGAAGGAAGGAATATATTTTCATTTCCCATACTGTATACGTAGGTAGGTATATTAAAAGAACTAAACCAATACTGGCCCTCCTGTTAATATCTCCTCTGTGCTGGAGGAAGGATATTAGTTGTCATGGTTTAATGGTCTACTGTAATACAAAAAACCTCAATAACATTCATTTTTCACCAGTTCTGTAATTAAGCCTTTTTAGTGCTAGATTTCCTAAAAAGCAGTTAAGGATAAAAAGTTCCTACCTCAAAAATCTTACCAACATCTACATTACCTAATAAATAACGTGCATAACTTTTGAACAAGATAGTCACTGTATTCCAGGTAGTCTACATGTCCTGTTACGGATCAACATTTATTTCAATCAAACAAATCTCTGTTTCCCCCCAGTAAGCAGTGTTATATGTCTGTGCCGAGTATGAGATTAAAAGATCACAGGCTGCGCAAAACAATTAAAGATTTGTTCTACCATACCCCTGCTTGAGAAAGAAGAGCTTCTCTGTGAGAGAAAAACAACAAATTCATAGGTATTTTTGAGATAGGATGCAGTGATCTGACACAGATAAGATGCACTCTTTTTTCCCTTTTCAAATGTTAAGCTATCTAACTCAAATATTATTTTCCAGTAACTGAAATAATTGCTTTACCCACACCTCCAGAAAACCATGAATGCAAATCTCTTTCAGTTACTGAGGTAGCTTTCAGTAGCTTATTTTCATGAGACACTAATGGCTTTGTATTGTGACTGTTGTTTTCTCCCTATGATAATGAAACTTTTCAAGGGCTGAATGAAAGCAAACTGTACTTTTCAGTTTATTATTTTTATGTCCCCATATTTTAATATAATATTTATATTAATAGTCTGTATTTTAAGTTTTGCTGTTACATGTGCAAATCCATTTCACTAGAGTTTATAGCTATTTTTAATATACATACTTTGGATACTATATGTTATGTTATTATTTAAGTGCTGTTTACCTGTAAAGTCCATCCTCTATCTTATACTTACTGTTTCATTTATCTCATAAGTCTTTCGCTGTTCTGTTTTGTGTTGGTTATTTACCATTAACTTTTCAAGACACTCAGTATAAAGTATTTTATATGCCTTTTACTCTCTGTATCTCTGTAAAAATTAGTAATGATTTAAAGCCTTTAAGCAAACAGGAATAACTTTGCCGTAAGAAAGAGAAGCCAGGGAACAAGAACCACTTCACAAACATAAGGCAAACAATCCGTCCTTAAACTCCCTCCTATTGATCATGCAGAGCAGCCTCAAATTGATTGAAGGGACTCAGCGAAAATAGGAAGTTCTTGTGGTGAGACGGCTGATACGGTCAGGCTGGAAAACCTCTCAACTGCTTCCTGTGGTCACTCAAATTCCAGGGCCTTACCGAACCGGAGGACACTCTGAATAAAGGATTTCTTAGAATTTGCTCTGCCGTACTCAGGGTTTCTGCAAACGACATGTGACTCAATCCTGGATGATTTCAGTTCCTTGAGCAAACTGAGATAAAGTAAAAAAACTGTTCCCCTGCTTACCCTGGAAAGATTCCCATGAATAAGAGGTACTGCAGTCAAGGGAAGTTTGCTGTGTAGCTTTCCTGACATTTTGGTGGTATGTAGCAGTTTCCAGCTTCAGCTGGCTTCAGCGTAAACAACAGAGAATCTCTACTGACACCTGCTACTGCCTATTCTTAATATTAACATGTCAACACTTTGAGTTTGATGACAAAAATCGCATTCACCCTGAAAATTCTGCCATAAAAAGGACACAAGATGTAACTTGCAAGGTATCAGGCGCTATCTCAGAGGACTCCACACGCTCAAGTTTCCAGTTCTTGGTAGCAGGCCTAGGTGAAAAGGGAATGATCCTCACCTGCCTTGCAGAATTAGACTCTGAATGAAGAAATACCTACTACTCCATTGCCAGGATTTTGCTGGAAAGACCTGATTTTCTTTACAGGTCCTGGGCTGTAGCATGTTCAGCTCTGTACCTTGGTTCACAAGCATTAGACTCTGCTCTAAACAAACAAGCAGAGCAGGTAAAGGTAACTTTATAATCTCCTCTATGCAGGAGAGGAACTAAGCTCTCAGAACACTTCCCTGTAGTCACTCTGCAGAGCTGGAACAAAGCTAGCCTCTGGGCCTCCCAGGGAAGGACTGTCAAGACCTGCTGTTTCAATGCTCAATCTCCAACCTATCTTAATGGATTCCAGCAACCTTTCTGGAAACGTCTTCCTTTGTAGACCTATAACAATAACAATATATCTTCCCCTTTCTCTAGTTTCTTTCCGTCCTACCTTTACTGATCCTGTACGAACTGCATACAGATCCCTTTTGTCTACTGCTATTATTTTGTTTTCACTACATGTTCTCAGCGTATGAAATGGAAAATAAGATGTATTTAAGTCCAGCATCCAGTGTGACTGAATAAGATGCTGAGTTACTTAAATTTTAGGCATCTAGCTTTGATGAGGAAGAGATGAACTAATCTTTTTTGAAGCCGGATGCTTGCCTGAGTGCTGATAAAATCAGTGGAGCAAATACACAAATCCTTCAGAGACGTTCCATTTCACTTAAAACAACTGCTTACACTAATCACAGCAGCTCTACTGGTAAATAAAAGAGAATGCCAAGGGACTGGCTTGCTGCCAAGAGCTAGACTCCTTCAGACAGATAGATATTAGAGAAATCTAGATGGAGAGGTTTAGTACAGAGCCAGAGAGATAGGTAGTAACTAAGCATTGGGAAATCAGAGTTTCATTAACCAACCTTCTCCCTGACCCTTTTTCATTTAGCAATGTAGACACACTCAGTAGGTTCATTGCCTGTGTTCCTAGGTTTCATTTCATGGCTCTGACAGATGGTTTTCCACCCCCTTTACCTATGTGTTCAAAGAAAAAAGTGAACCAATTGCCTGTAAATCCAAATTTAGATGCTCTGAATTACCTCTTGCAGACTGTTCATTTTCGGCCAGTGTGAAATCCATGAGTCCTCAAAATAAAGTTTTCTTCTATATTTTCAGACATGCTTCCTACTTGCAAGAGAAGGTGACTCATCATTTGATGCGATGATTAGTGTAGGTCCCTCTCCTAGGAGCCTAACTCTCTGCTGATCATGGTTCTTTTAGTTCTTAGGTTCTTAGTTCAGGGTTTTGAGTTCTATCCATGGAACTTGTCAGGATTGCTATGTTCAACATCACAATTTGTAAATCCCTTTTTGTTTCTGGTCTTAAAGATATATGTGGGCATTTAAATATGAGCAGTTTCTTATTTTTTTTTCTTTTTTCTGTGACAGCTTCCAGACATTTGAACCTTCAAAAAATCTAGATGCTTGTGTATGAACTGGCTTTCAATTGCTTTGAGTCTTCTTGTAAATATAGTGGCCATCATTATTTTTTTGTAAGTTATTATATGTGTGAAATATCCACAATCAGATTGTTCATGAGTGAAAAAATGCCTAGTCTTTGACAAGGGTGATTGATTTCTTTCCAGACCCTGTCTTGTTACAATTCTTTGTTACTGGATACAGTACTTAAAGAGAATTTTATGAGTATGGTTTTTGGCCTAAATCCTGGATTTATGGCTCTTGCAGTACGGAAAGGGTGGAATAAGAGAATTTAAAGAATCTGTTCAGACTCTGTAGTGGAAACTGTGTTCAGAAAATATACCAACGATCTCTGAGCTAGTTCAATTTGGCCAATTTAATTTTCAGATAGAATCTCTTGGGCTACTGTTTTTTCAGGTTATTGTTCCATCAGGAAGCAGAAGGTATCGGGGAGAGGCAAGTGGAAGAGTTCCAGAGAATGTCTGTGAAAACATTGCGTGGGGGAGGCTAGAAACTACACGAACCTGATGTGATTGCCATCGCACAGCAGGTGAAGTGACTTCCTCACTAAGTAATAAAAAAATTACAAGACCTCTAGTTTTCTTTATGAAAGCATCCTCTAAAGGTTGATATGAGGCAATTTGCCCTAAGGGAAATGAGTGGCCATGCTTGCTCAGCCTCTGCTTCCTGTAATAATTTTTGACAAGGGTGTGGTTTGCTGGAAGGCTGAATTGATGCTGATGAAGCAAATGAAGTGAGTGGAAAATATACACTCCAGCGACAAAATGAGAATCAGTTACAGCACAATTTGCTCTCTCCTCAATGTACCTACTATGCAAGTGATTCATCCTGAACTACAAGCTCAGTCCAGTCATTCAGAGGGAATACCAAGGTCTCGCTTCCAAATTATTACTCAGAATCGAGTAGGAGGAAATCCCTGTTTAGGAGTGTGATGGAAAATAAAACTGAGTGTCAGGGTGCTTTGGCAGGATAGAAACACTTTCACTTGGACCTAATTTGAGTCTGAAATATTTAATGAGTTTAGTCATATCATAAAGTAAATAAGGATGAGAAACAGATCATTTGGGTGAGGTCCAAAATGTAGCATGTCTAAATCTGGGCTTTGCCATCGTCACACAGAACAAGGCAGAGTTTCCCCTCTGCAAAGCCTTTTTTCTGAAGTAACTTTAAAAAGCCAAGCTTTCAACAAGAGTAATTAGAGGGGATCAGCTGCAGTGTATTTTTGCTCTTCTTCAGGAAACAAACTTTTTTTTGGGTTTTTGGGATTTCTAGGTTTGGGGGTTTCTGTCTGTTTTCCTTCTTCTTCAGCATCAAACAAACCCCAGTTGTACAGAATGATGGCAAAGGCTGAAGGACAGCTTTGGTCTGACACAAACACTGCATCCGCACTTCAGCTGGGACAGACAGAATACAATATTTGTACTTCTAGAAAAGTTATATAATAAAATATGTTGCTAGGTGTTTATCTGGAATTAGGTTGCCTTCAACAAATAGGCAATTGATCCACTGGAGTAACTTTTTTGATCACTGTGTTTTCGGGAAACCTGGCAAAAACCTTCTAAATATTCCCTTCTCACAGTCATTATTACTACATTTACAGTATTAACCTTATTTATGCGAGTATTTATGAGTACTTGGAGCACAATACTAAGAACCAGAATGCATGGATTCTGTTTTCCCCTATTACCAACTTATCATAGGCTTGGGCAAACGGGGTATCTTTGCTTTCTACACTTCACTTTCCCCACCTCTGAAATGGGGGATCCGAAGAAATATGGTGAGTTGCAAATATTCGTACCATTATGACAGGAGTATAGAAGCACAGCCTAGGTGCTGAATAACATTACACAGCCGACTAAGATTGAAGCTGAATTATACCAACCAGTATGTCTTACTTGGCTGCATGAGATAAATACATTGCTAGAATTAGAGGGCTAATTATATGAATTATAGACAAAGTCTTAAAAAAAACCAACCAAACAAACAAACACAAATTGCTTTTAATGGTGGTGAACTGTCTGGAAAGTGAGATTTGAATAGAATTTGTTATGTTGACTGAATGGGAATAATCACTACAGAAAAAAAAAATCCTTATCACGTGGGACCCCCACCTCATGGAGCTAAGCATCTGTATAGAGGCAAGTCGTTGAGGAGATTCCAGTATTACGTAGATGAAGAAAATGCTAGTTTTAACTAAACTGTGAAAATTCCCATACATAAAGCAGAATGATCGCAGTTCAGATCTGTAATCCACAAGCGAAACCATATTTACCTCATGGACCAAGGTCCAGTTTCCTGAAGGGGCACGTAGGCCTTATTTTGGAGCCCATGCTCAAGAGAGTATTCCTTCATGCTTTAAGACTGTTTATCTCTACAATATTTGTGTCTTCTCTAGTAAATTTATACCTGCTTTGGTGCATCCTCACAATAGCTGCTATCTTGGAAGGTGAGGGTAGCACAACTCCTATACCTATGCCCATGAGGAATCCTCAAATTAATTCTCAAACTAATAATTTCTTTACCTAAAACCCTGTAGGGCTCTGATAGACTTCATCTCAGCAAACAGATCTTATGATAGCTGCGCGAAGAGTTCCCCTTAGTTTGGCTTTAGCCTGAGCATGCTAACACAAGTGCTAATGTTCTCATAGCACTGAGCAGTAGAGTAGAACATGGGCCTTACTTCTCTTCTTTTTTTCTAGTTTTGCAGTGAGAAAAATACTTTAGTTTTGTGGTTTTCCCTAACACGTTGGAAAGATGCACCTGTAGGTGGAAGCCCAAGCTTGGGAAAGATATGCAGCTGCACAATCATGTTCCTGAGCATAACTGGCCATCCACTTCACTTTATACTCCAGGTTCTTCCATTCCTGAAGTTCTCAAAAATAATCACCTCGATCACATCTCCTTAGAAGCAAGCGGCATAGAAAAATAGAGAGGTGCAGAAAAAGTTCAGTATTTCAGTCTGCTTTGAGATAGTGTCTTACATGCAGAGAAGCCTTTTTGTCTTGTCACTGTACAAGCCTATTTCACTTTCCCCAATCCTTTTTGTGATATCACAGTAAGTGCCTTCCCAAAAGAGGTTCTTTTTCTCCTTTCCTTCTCAGTAGATGCAGTCTACCACTCAAATACATCAAATGGTAATCTATAAAAATTTACCTGGAATCATCACCAGTACAAATAAGGCTTTCATAATATATCCTCAAGCCCTTATATTTAAGAAGCAGGACTAAAAGGGGTATATTTATAACTTTTCTATGTATTTCTTCTCTTATAGTCTGCAAAGGCTCTAGTTGTAAATGCTTCATCATCTAACAGTTTTTTCCTCTATTAAGGAATGAATTCTGTTACATATTTTCTTGTTTAAAAGAATACAATGTAATGTTCAAATTAATGGGTGTTTTTACAAGACATAAAAATTATTGTGGCATATATTTTCGATAGTTTGTATAAGAAACATCTCAGATAGACAATTAAATTGTTATAAAATGAAATCTTCTGGTGTTTCTTATATTCAGACAAGTTTTTCAAGCTAAATATTGTGGCAAAAAAACCCAAAAATTAAAAAAAAAATACCAGCTTTTTGTAAGTTAGATACATGTTTATATACACAGATTTTTTCTAGGAGCTTTTACTTTTTGAAACCACTTTAATAACAACTCTACCAAAATTCAGCAAGCAAATGTCAACTTTATATGAAGTTTGTTTGAGACGGGGATTTATGAAACAGCTTATATAAATCTAAACCATGAAGGCTTAGCTTCTCGAAGTCCTTCCTGGACTCTAAAGAAAAAAAAAAGAGTAACCAGTCTCCTTTGCAGGTGGGGGAAGGGGAAGAGGGGACAGCAGAGAAGGATTATGTCACAAGCTCTCTCTGAGTATTTGCCTGAGGTCTCACTGTAAATATCTTTTCTAAAAACATTAATTAATGAACTAGAGTAGGACTGGGACAATGTGTCTGTGCTATGTGATTTCCTTATTTATATCTTTTTTGACTGAAATTTGCAATAAATGTGTCTCATTTTTTTTGTTTGCTTTTGTTTTTGTTATAGTAAATGTTCAGCATTTTGTGTCATGATGGGAATTTTAATGAATGCAAAACAAGAGCATTAGTGAGGGGTAATGCCCAGTATATGAATCAGGTAGGTACATGTATTCATTAGCACTGATTACTAACACTCTTTCATGCTATTGTACGTCGTAATGTGGGTCAATCAGATGCGCCACAAAAAGACTTATAAAAGAGTTACTGACACATTTCATGTTCACTTCCAACTCTGGATTGATCCAAAGTTTGTTCACAAAAATGCTGGTATAATCTTAGACCAGAACACCAGAGATTCCACTCTCTTTTTCACAAGTGCAGCCCTCTTGAGGGGTTTAGAAATGTAAGCGCCCAGAAGAAACAGGTCCTGAAAAGAGTCTGCTCTGAACAGCAACCTTTACACATGTCACAAGTGAAGGAATGTTTGTGCCTACCCATGGGGAATTAACTACTTCCACTTGCAACCTGGCCACTTCAAAGATAAAGTAGCAGTTTTTTTCTTTCCTTCTTTTTTTTTTTAAATCTCCTTCAGGATGCTAACATCAACAACAGGTACACAGTGCTAGTGAATGCAGCTTATTTTACAACAGACTCTGGAAATCAGAGAAATTCCAGAAGAGCTGTGGAAAAAGCCATGCATTTGCTATAGAATTTACAATATTGCTGGTATTGCAGCAATAATGACAGTCGGCAGAAGCAGCACATTATCAAACACAGAGACCTTTGTCAAAGGCATAACAAGCCGGAATCGTGCTTGGTGCAACTCTCCTTCTTTCAGTCAGATCATGTATTAGGTGAGTTTCACTGTTATCCGTTTGACACAGCTTCTTTCTGCCTGGATAAAACACAGCACTGATGTTCCCCTTTNGACTTTCTTTTCTGAATTGCCTGTTCCATCAATGAAAAACTGGCAATACGTTTTCACTTAAAAAGCAGATTATTTTTCTTAAGAAAGTAAGCAAGCAATCTACTCAATCAAAAAACATCTCTGAGTGTAAGAGTGTAATGGATTAAACCCTTACTGTAGCTAACTGGTTCCTCAATGGTGTTCACTGATATTGCTCGTTCTAAGGCCATCAATGACATTTGATGCTGAATTCTAAGATGTGGTTTTAAATGGACTCAGAGTCTCAATATCACCAGATTTTTTTTCCCCTCTTCCAATTTTACCACTGAATATATCATGTTCATTGGACCTGGTTATCACAGAAATGTGCTGCTAAATAAGAAAACATTTTGGCTAAGAAGATAGGGGAAAAACATGCTTTAGGCATGTATAGATTCACTTTCTCACCAACAGTTCTTCTTAGGTTGAACGGGCTTTTCTGCTTCTCCCGGGGAGCAATCATTTCCTGACAGCCATTAGATCTGAGACCATGTCCTAGGGAATCAAACTCTTTTTAGCATCCTGCCTCTGGCAGTGGCCAACGTCAGACAAAGCAGGATGGCAATGATTACGGCTTCCACAGATCCATCAATTATGCAGTGTGGTGTAAGCACAGATGAAAATTCTTTCTGGTGTCCAGCTGTGTATTCTTCTACACCTTGATGTACAAATAAGGTCTTCGTGCCTTAAATGGATTTCTTGCGGCTTCAGTCACAGTGACCTCCAGCTGTAACTTTTACAAAGTTGTTCTGCAGGTTTTACTCATTTCCCACTCCGTTTTTGCTCAGGAAAGTTCCAAATTACTTCCTGCTGGATTTTACCCTACTGATGCAAGTGACAAACTAACCAGGAACTTCATGATCTAATTTTTATCCATTAATACCATTAAATATACTACTAATTTCTACTAATGTACTGTTAGAACTAGTGGTTTATACAGTCTATTCAGACTATATCTTGTTTGTCTTGGTTTTCTGCGGCAGAAACTTCAACTATGAGCTCTGTAAATTCTCAGTGCTTCCCTTGTTCACGGTTGAAAAATTTCATGTCTTAGAACCTTTTTGAAGAGAGAAATCTTCCTGGTTTTTTTTGAAATGCTTGTCTCAAGTAATAGATGCACACAGATGAGCTCCCTAAAAGCATGTAGATATTTCAATAGCTAAATCTCAGAGGTCCTGCTGTCAGGTTCTTGGACCTTATTATATTTCCAGGATCCCGTCCAACAGTAGTAGGGGAGTTGGTCATCTGAGCTAGCCCAATCTAGCCCAATCCCAGGTAAGCAGGAAGAAATGGAGGAGAAAGGGATATGGTTTTGATGTTTCAGCAGCTGATTAATGAGAAATAGGTGTCAATGTGTATTTCAAACTGTATACAATATGGGATATTTAACTCAAACTTGAACAACTGTCCAGCATAAAGAGTTGTCCATGTGGGATGAAGTGGAAGTCACATCAGAGCCTTGTGGTGCAGCATGGACTTGATCCTCAGCCTTCCATAGCTGAGGATGCTCTAATCAGACACTCCATCAGAAGAAGGTTTAGGAAGCATGTAATGAGCCCAAATTAGCTCAAGTGTCTGAGCATTAAAGAGGAGTTGGGAACTGTTGCTAATTATACTTCCTTTTTTGTAAGAAGACTGCATAAGAATTAGCCAGACTTTTGCTTAAGGCAGAGCTCTGGGCTTTGGAGAGCCAATTACCCTACTCTACCTGCACATTGGTGGAAAAATAGACATCTTAGAAAAATATATAGATAAAGACTGCAAAGCAGCTGACTTACACGCTGAAGTGTCTCTGAAGACCTAAGACACAGTTGCTGTTTGTTTCTGATTATTTTCAATCTTATTTCCACTTTAAGATTAAGGGATAATTGCATTAGTTCTCTAGATCAAAGCATGCCAGTTCCCATTCCTATATTTTTAATAATATTTACTTATTTCTCCTCCTTTTTTATGCACTTACTTATCCTAGTTTCTTTGTTTCGTGATCAATATATGGCAGAAACCTTCTTGTCTGTAACAGCAGGCAAATTTGCCTAAGGATGCAAATGATCCTGCTTTTTTTCAGTAAATTATTCAAAAGATTTCACAGGTATTCCCACAGGACCAGGCTTATCAAATACCGTAGAGTTTCGCCAGTGAGCACAGGATAATTTGAATTGCATATTCGACAACCTGTAAACAGAAATGCTATAAAAGGAAGGACAATAACAGAATCTTTGATACAAGTCAGCCCAGGCAGAATGAAAACAAACTGAATCCCAAATTGTACCATTTCTTTCAGGACCTCAGAATGATTTCTAGAAATCACAAGAAGGCAAGCATTGGTGAAATTTAGAGAAAGATTTTTGCTTTTAAATGATTGTCCACAATGAGACACAGTTCAGAACTTTGAAAATTCACCTCATTATTGTTCTTTGGAGGTCTGATAAATAGATCAGTGAAAAAATACAAAGACTGCTTTTGATTTTAGTGGACTTCAGATTGGTCCCTATGTGAACTGCAGGACACATCAGTGCATATAGAGATAGATATAAGCATCCAAATGTATCCATCTTTGCAAGAAGTTAATGCACCGATGTTTGAAGGTATTGAAATGGAATGCTGTGACATTTTATACTCTGTGGTTCAAATCTCTTTCCCTTATCAGGGTTTCTCTACTGTAAGTTAGTTCTGGATTGTTATTTGTCTGGTAGCCAGCTCTGACCATGTTCCTCTGTTCCTTACACTATTTGTGACAGAGCCAGTACCTGCTTTAATACACCTGATAAATGTGATTACCTCTGATGGCAACATTCTCTGGGTCATTGGGAAGAGATCTTCTAGCTTCTGTGAATCCAGCCTTGCTACGAAGATTTGCAACAGCATGTAAAGAGAGAGGGTAATTGAAAAAATTCCTTTCTTTATCCAAATGTCCAGACACTTCCGCCCCAAAACAAGAACGCTCTTCCCACTAATGCTATTGGGAAACTGGGGATGGGGCATACCTAAGAAGGGCAGGACACAGAGAGTTAGGAAGCACTATGTCTACATCATGCCTCTCGCAGTGAGGCTGGCTGAGGTTTGCCAATTACAAAAGTTCATATTGAACTACACTGGGTTTGAAGCAGAGTATAGCTGGTGGTATTTCCTATCCCAACCTCTAAATCTCACTTAAACTGACACCCATGAGGCTTCTTCTACGCATTACTGCTGCAACAAAAAGCATCCCATAACAACCTGACTATTTACAAAACAGACTGAGGCCTGAGAGGTCATTAAAGCAGGCCTCTAGGGGCCTGTGACGGCTCCCTGCATCTGAAGAGACCTCTGACACACACAACTTAAGGGATGGTAGGTCTGGGTACTGTAAAATCAGTTCATAAAGAAGCACCCTATGTAAATTCAGAAGGCATGGAAAAATGCCACTTATCCTTTAATTCACATTGCAGGGGCTATATTTTCTTAGAAGGAAGAGGTTGGGAATTGTTTCATTTTTTAACATTAGATGTAAAATGTCATTTCTTATTGAAGTTACTTGCTCTAGTGCATTTGATAATATATAGTGTTGAGCAAGACAGAATTAATCCCCAGACTTTGTTCCTTCTTGCTAGCATTATTCTTTATCTGTGGTTGACTTCAATTTGTAGAATCCTTGAAGTACATCTCATCTATTTGTGAGTATCTGGAGAGACCGTAATATTTTATAGATGTTACCACAAATAGCTTTTTTTGCTCCCTTGTTTTAGGTAAGACTCATCAAGAAAGTGTGGTTTAAGAGAAGGTAATGTAGCTGGGTCACTTCTTTTCCATGACAGTATTCCAAGTCAGGACTGCCCATTGCCTTTCAGTTCCTCAGATCTTTGTTAATCATTATCTGTCCATGTGAAAAGAACATATGCTACAATTACTGAAATGAGAAAAAAATAGTAAGGGTAAAAGAAAACATGCATTTGTTTGTCTTTTACAATCATTAATATGCCTACTAAACCCAAATTCCTGGACTAAGTAACCAGGCAATTTTGCTTATAGGAAGTAATTTCTTTATAAAACATTCAAGTCTCCTACAGGATTGGAGGTGGGGTGTGTGGGGGGTGTGAAGCATATATTTGGTTTGGTTCTTTTTCCCAGAAGAGGAAATGTCAATAACAGACCACTATTATTTAAATGTTGCAGCCTGCATACATTATAATTAGAGTTTGTTTATCTCAGAAAAAAAAAAAGGCTTTTCACTGTGCACCAGTTAAAAATTCAATTACATAAACTAGAAAATTAGAGGTTCCCTTTTGACTGGATGCAGATGACCACATTCACTGATCATGTAAACACTTCCTAACCTTCCTATGCTAACCAAATTTCTGCTTATTCCAACTTTCACAAGTGAACCCTGTCAGGGACTGTAAAAGGGATTATCAAGACTGCCATGGTAAACTTTACGTATGTGTGAAGTACTGGTCAAACTGATCAAAACTGACAATAGTTTTTAGGACTATTAGTAATCAGAGGGATGAAGTAATAAAGGAATTTGTGTGTGTGTAAGATAGTCATGTTCAGTGTGACCTAATTGTGATTATCATTACTCCATTTCTGGAAAGCATCTCTCTGCAGGACAGAACTTAAGCAGATGCTTAATTTGAAGTGTGTGTTTCTCCTAGAGAAATCCATGAATATAATAAGCATGTACTAAAAGTCAGTCATGACATTAGGTGTTTGTCTGAAAGCAACAGATTTCAGTGCAAATCTAAGCCTTTGCCTGAATCAAACCCATGACAGGGTTTAACAGAAGAAATATTTTCATCACTGTGAGCAAGATTTGTAGGAAGAACGAATGGGTTTTATTAGGTTTACTGTTCAAGTTAGACAGAACTTTCAGTTACATGGAGCTAAAAACAGCTTGCTCACCTAAAAGCCAACCTGCTCTTTAGCTAATACAGTAACCAAACAAACATTGCTGCAAGGATAAAAATAGAAATGGGACCCAATCCTGTTTTTCTTATACAACAAACCTACTACCTAATGTGTTCCCTACTGGGACAACAGCCCACAAAGGCAAGCCTGTTATTTTTGTGCACACATACCCAGTTAAGTACTATCCAGGTGTTCCAGAAAGAATTATATTATTATTTTGTTATACTCCATTAAACTTGATTTCTGAGCCAATCAGAGGTAATGTGTGTGGGCTTCATATCTGGTACACCTAAACCTCATCAATTAATATGTACACTGAACCCTTCTATTAGAATTTTTTACACAATGAACAAAAGAATGCCATTTCAAAAAACATAAGAACCCATTTCTACTGTATGCTATTCCATCCTCTCTTATCTAGCCACTTTATCCACATGGATTTCTTCCAGAAGATAAATCTTTCAATCAGGATTTCTTTATGAGCTGAAGCCCTTGTATTGTGAAGTGTATATCAAAATTTCAAGACAAATTTTGTTCTCTTGGTTTTCTTAAACAGTACAAGAGCTTAAAAAGCAAGAAACCTTAGATGTCTATTAATTTAAGTTACAAAAACTTTTTGTAGTTTTTTCCCACTCAACACAAGTGAACAAGGTTACTCTGTGTATTATCCTAAATATATAGAAAGTCCCAGATATTAGATCAATTTAACTATGACACTAAAAAGAGGTTAGACTGGACATAAACGTCTTAAATCAATTGGTGATGTATCTTGTTAGTTTATTTATTCATTACACTGAAGTGATGCTGCACAAAGGATGCTCTCTTAAAAGATCTATGAAAAATTGACATAGTGAATCTTTAATCTCCCTTAATGGAGCTTAAATTTAAGGCTCATTACTGTTTACATATAGGGTTAAATATTTCTTTCATCTTTCTTCTTCCATCCTTTCTATCAACCAGATTTTTTCAGTTATTTCTAAAGTTCCTGTTCATTGTTGCCAATCAAGAGGTAATTAATACAAATGGATAAATATAATCATTTCCATGCCATTAGAAATTAATGTATTTTTATCTTGCAAACTCTTAATTTTCATGTATTTAAAATAAACAGGAAACTTCTACAAAATCCAAACTACCAAGTCTTTCTGGAAATACTTGTACACACCTTATACATCCCATACATTTCTAAATTTTAATATTTCATTTCAGCCAAGTCTTAATGATTGATTAAAAATGCATCTTTCTGCATTTCTACAGCATTTCATGTGAATTATTGTTATTTCCATTTGTGTCAGGTGGGCTGTCCTTGTTGGCCAGGCAATGGTTACCACAACACATCAGCAAGCCCGAAGTCCTCATCACACACGTTGCTCTTCAAGAACTCTGACAAAGTCTTGTGGGGCAACAAGGTCTTCAGAACTCTGTATTTCCTTTTATGTAGCTCTTGAAGGCTTGAGTTAATTCCACTCTCATAACTGCCATGAAAGGCGTAACTGCCAGTCAAACCCTCTGAAATTATGGGCTCAGTACAAAAGCAAGGTGTGCACGAAACCTTGTTTGTATCATGTGTCTTCCTAACTGTGGGACAGTCAGGGTAAATTCAACAGTGTTTCTGCAAAGAAAGCCACAACCACCTATCAAACAATGGAGGAAATTATGAGGAAATGAATTCAACCTATTCTTGAATGATTTCTTACAAAGGTAAAAAGAATTTCTTTGTACATTCAGGAGAAATATTAAATCGCTTTAAAGCTGTAAATGGCTGAACCTTGAAAAGAAGGAATATTTGCATTGTATCCTAGTATGAAATTACACAAGCATAAATGGACATGGGAAGGTTTTTTTGCGGTTAAACAAATTCTTTAGCTACCCTAAAACCCAGCCTTTTTCTGAGCCTCATAGAATTTGGTCTCAGACTAAATTTGACACATGCTGACAACTACCACTTGGGGTTATGTTTTAGTGCAAAAGCTTTTGTTTAAAACAAAAAACTGAGAAATAACTAAAGATCTAATTTTGTATCTGTCCAAAGTGGAAGTATATTTCCCCAAATGTAATTACTTAATGACGACATTTTCATTTTATTAAAAATGGCAAGTTTAATAAGGTGCTTACAGTAAGCCACAGCAGAAGAATATTGAGTCTTTGAAAGATCTTTCAAATTATGTAAACATCACTTTATTTGCAGTGCACAGTTCAATCTTTCCTATTAATGAAAGATTCCTTCACCAAATTCCCATAGTAAAGTAATTTATAGTATTTTATAAATGAACAGAGCAACATCAGCTTTCAATGCAACAGTGTTACTTTGAACCCTTAGGAGTTTTTTTTTTTCATATTCCACCTGGGACCTGATTTAGGAACTGCTCTTTTAACAGCTATGTCTTTCTTAATATTTTAACAAGTTTACAGATCTCCTGGGGTGTTCAGTAGTAGTGAAGTTTCTTCAAGAAAATGTTCCTGTTTCAGTTTTACAGTTATTCAGGAAGATTTGTGAAATCTTACTGGACTGAAACAACGTGAGATAGATGATATGACATCATACCATGTCTGTTTCATGCCATTACAGACTTATCTCTGTTAGCTATTTCTTTCTTTCCACCTGATTTTCCAAACTTGTATATTTCCTCACTAACCCTAGTCTTAAAAGTTTAATCTTGAGCCTACTATTTTTTTTGCAGATCAGGTCCTGCTGAAATTCTCATTGATGTCAGTGGAACTAGACTGGAGTACTTCTATTTGTGCTCAGAGATAACATGACAACTATCCAATTTAAACTTGAAAACATATGACTGTTGTCTTTCTTTTACCACTTTCCATTTCCAGACTGTGTAAGAAATATGCTGTATAGGTGGGTAACTTCAAAATGACTTTATGATGTAAAATGATATTTAAGTGACAATGAAGGAATAAAGAAAAATCTTTCACCGATGGTCTTTAATGCAAAATATGCTCAGATCAGGTGCTCAGATCAGTGGAGAAGATACAATAATCTTTGCAGCTTTGCACACCATAGTCATATATCGTTGCACAAAATATAGTGGAAAATTATTATGAAGGCATTTTACAAATATATTGATCATATATACTTGACTGCACAAACAACAGGGTGTGGCTAGTCAGTGTGTTTTCAGACTTGAAAGCATATAGAAAAAGTGTTAAACTACATACAGAGTGCAAGAATTAGTTTCTTTCTAAACGTGGTCCTTTTATATGTCTGAAATAAAATTATATCATGACATACCTGATCAGCTTTTCTAATCATAAAATATGTACAAAAGGAAAATGAAACTTTAAATTCACCTCCCGGAAAATAAAAGGACCGATACTGTTCACAGAAACCATTCTCACTGTTATGAGAAGAAACATAGGAAAATAGGAATTACCCATCTCTGGTTTGGACAACATTGGGTTTTTCACCTCATAGATACAACAGAAAAGTGAGTTCACCTGTTTAATTACCACTACATCACTGAAAAATACCACTGTCTCCTTGCTTCTTCCTAACCATAAACTGAAAGAAATTCTGGAAATATAGATCCAAGAGGGGAAGGAAATTACTCTGATTTTCAGATTAAGAATATGGGAGTGAATTTCTTTGTTTCAGGCTCCTTGCTGAGAGAAACCACCCAGCAGTCCCCTCTCCTTCAGGTCACTACCCCCACTCTGAGACTCAGCTCTGATCCCCTGTGGCTATGTGGCACAGTGTTTGAGCCAAGTACCATGTCATGAAATGTTTTAAATGTCAGAAATTTCTTAACATTTACTCATAATTCAGTAACCAGCCATGATGCATCAGAGTATCGATGTCATACATACAGCAAGAACTGCCACCTAGTCCTTCACAAATGCCTTCATGTATTGCTCTACGATCAGTTTTTGAAGCTACCTGTAGACTTTTGATATCTCCCACAGAACATTTTTTATCTTTGCCCTCCAGACATCTTGATTGCCACTTTCTCGGATTGTGCCTTTGCTCTCACTGGAGGCACGCATTTGGATTTGCTCGGTATAGAAACTCATGTACATAGGCAAGGGTGGTGGGGTATACATATGGTATATACACACTGCATATGTATCTGTCTGTGCATTTGCGTGCAGATACATGTGTATGATGTTTATATTGTGTGTATGTATATATTTTGTACTGGTGCTGGACCTCACCACTATATGTAGCTTAGAATAATGAGGGCATAAACTCAGCAAGGAAGAGACATAACCTGAGGTGATATAAAGTTCTATGAAAACCAACAAGTAATCAAACAGAGAGACAAATTATGTCAGCATATTCTCTTTTTTTTTTTTTCATGTGCAGAGGCTGTGGGCTGGGGGGCAGTTGACAAATGCGCAAGAGAAAAAACCTTCTTGTCACTGCTTCTGAATAATTTCCCACCCACTTCTCTACTTTAGAAAAGTTGGACCAGCACATTTCTTGGGCTCCATATTCTTGAAACAAATAGAGGTTACACCATTTCAGTTACAAACACACACCTGCTTTTCTCTTCAGCTGAGTCCTCCTAATCAGCAAACGAGCAAATATCGGTTCATTTCCTTGCAAGCCCAAGTCCCTTTTAAGAAACACTCAGCCAGTTGTCCAGCACACTGGCTGAATTCTTTATACAAAGTAGAGACTGCTTTCAACAGCTCATTGAAAACATTTATATTAGAATGACACATGATTGTAAGTACTGATTTATCTAATGATATTTCTATGTAGAATTTAATATAATAATAGATACTATTTGCCATTGTAGACTCGGTAATATCCTATGTATACCATCTGTGCTGTAATGATATCTGTTTATCAGCTGACATAGGTCAAGTCAATCTGCGCCAACAACTGAAAAGCTATTTAAGTACAGTGCTCTCATGAATCCTGACAAAGTCTGGAATATTCAATTCTAGATAAAGAGCAAGTCGTTCATAGACATAAATGCGTATACAGTTTTTCCTTCTGGGAGATAAAAATGTCTTCCACTGGAGAAGCAGCCATGCATACCAACTCTCCATCATCAACAATGTTTGGTGCCAGCTGCTTCAGTGGTAAAAGCAAAAAACCTCAGAATAGTCAGTTACAAGATATTCTTTGCCCTGGGAAAGTTTTATTTTAATATCCCATAGTTAGAGGTTGACTATTACCCTCAAGTACGAGGCCATACTTGCCTTCCAAAACTTTTTTTAATTTACTTTATTTTTAGACACCTACTCTTAGAAAGTAGTAGCTGGCAGTCTAACAGACAGTGACAGAACCATTGACAGTGGCTTCAAATGATAGACCTGGTTCTTCCCCACTATTCATTAGATGCCAGGAATACATGAATGAGGCATTTAATTAAAGAAAACTCAGTGTCAAAGTTCCAGTACCCACAACTTATTCAATGTAACCAGAAAATTAGGGTCAGATCCTGGCCTGCAAAGTGCAGGATTTTGTTCACTGTCCTTCACCCACAGAGTGTACAGATCTAGTTTGCAATCAGCTTTACCTAAAAAGGATTTCTGCTGTAATTTCAGCTTGTAAGGCTAAAAGGAACTTAACAACCAACAAAACACACATCGTTCTAATCCCTCTGCACAGACTTACCTGCTTGGTGGTGTAGAAAAAAATCCAAAGTAATCCTTACTGTTTGGAGTCTACATATTGCTGAATAGCATCTTACATCAATCATATTCACTAGGTTCTCTAGGTTAGCTACTGCTTGAATTTCTTAGGCCACAATTATCCCACCAGACTTCTGATTGCTTTCAACGCCTGTGTCAGGTGCAACTCTAGTTCTGTTGTGTTTAGGGCTTAGGAACAGGAATTTCCAAGTTCCACGCAAGTCAGTAGAGAGATCAGACCCATCAGGCAGGACTTCCCATCAGTGAAGTATGGACACAGCCTTTGATGATTATGCAGCAAAAAGCTGCTTCTACTTTTTCACAGCCCATACAAAGATGAACCCTAATTATAGGAAGTTTACGGGAAGGAATCCTGTTCAAGGGCAGACCTAGAAGTCTGAAAAGAAGATGTGTAGAAAGAGCAGAGAGACTCGGACATGTGCCGATGTAAATATGCAGTAAATCCACATTTCTGATGCAACCATTGCTGTTGCTTATCAGCTACAGATGCAGGTTTCCATTAGTATGATCAGAATGAGAGAGTAATAAATTATGGGCATTTGAGGCGTCTGGAAGAGGCCTCAGGTGAATTGAGTGAACGCCCAGTGACTGAAGGGGAAACTGGCTTCAAGGGCATTGGAATTTCTTAGATGACTTCTTGAAGAAGGATCAGCTAGCTGCTGGTGGAGAGCGATGGGGACAGTAATGCCTTTAAAACACTGTAGATCACAGCATAAATTGGTTGGGAACAAAACACGTGAAGAACAATTTATCCCACTCCTCCCTTTTTCTCCTGCCCCAACCAAATGTCTGTTTATCTATGCTGTTTTCTCCATTTTTCCCCTGCCATCTTCACACCCTTGTCCCTGGCTGTCTGTATATTTAAGGTCCATCTACATGTTTAATAGGTACCATTTGTCCTCTTCCTTAGAGACATGAAAAGCCTTAAGAAAGACTGGCACCATCCCAGATAAGGTGCAAAATAATCTTTATAAAGGGCCCTTTAATGATGTGATCCTTAAGAAGCCACAGCAAATATTCCAGGAGAAACTCAGCTCACACTTTCCTGGCTGCGTCAAAATTCTCCCAACTGCTGCTGCAGTAAATGAGGCATTTTCCCTTTAATGTATTATTTTGTGTGTAGAGATGGAAAAACGTTGGTCATTCTTTACATTCTTTTACTGAATTCCCAGAGTCAATTCATCTCGCCATTCCAGCAAAAAAACAGTAGGCAGGAAGTAATTTGTCGTCCTTCGTGATTACACATGGTTGGTCTTCTACTAAAAGGGAAGAGATAGAACTATAAGTTGACCTAAGTCAAATACATCTGTCATTTTCTTGCCACATACTATTGCTCTGGTTTATGTCCGGTTTGTTAATGTTCCCAAGATCATCCCAGAGAAAATTTTAGAGTAAAACATGCATTTACAGTGTGTGTATGTTGATTGTAGGGAGCTGGGAGAAGGAAACACTTTGATCTGAGAAATGATAAACATGCCTGTATTGCCGATGCACCTTGGATATAATAAGGACTTACCTTATATGGTAGCATTTTCCCATTGTTAATTGACTGTGTGAATTGTTGATTATTTGTGATAATTTTATCATCACTTCACTCAGTTATAACTTAGCATATGCTCCATACTATTCCCTGGGGAGGGTGTCTGTGATTACGCCATTGTCTAGTGATCATGAATAACAAAAAAAGAATTGCACACAACCAATCCTTTGTGGGTTTTTCTTTTTTTTTAAATTCAATTGTAAAAGAGGAAAGCACAAGAAATTTGCCAGTGAAAATTGAGATTTCAAATTTCCTATTTGTTAGAATGAGCACAAACTGTCATTAAAATATACTTTTCTCAACAAAAACAACTATAAAATTTCAACCAGCTTTACCCATCATACCTCTACTTTTCAGAAAGAAAATATGGAAGTTGTTAGTTCATGTGTAATACAAATGAAACATAAGTTTCCATTTATGATAGTAAAAGATTAATTTTTCTCTTCTGCTTTTAATTCTTCTGTAATGCTGCTCCTCTTGAGCCTGTCCAAGGCCAACTGTTCACATTCCACAAAATATCATTTTTATATTTTATAAACAGGAGATTTTTGTGCCAGAAACAAAAGCAAAGTGCATGAAGGAAAATACTTCTGTTTTATCTGGCAATCTTAAAAATAAAATAGGTTCCAAACAATACAATTTTTCTGTTTCTCCCCCTTCCCCTGAAAAATGGAAGACTAAAAGAAGCCTCCTCTAGAATGTATCCTTTGTCAAATTCATGTATGTTTTAATAAAGGTTAATCTTAACTAAGAAAATATAAACCATATATATAACATGTGAATGCCTTGAATAATATTTATTGAAGAGAAAGTTTTTGATCAAAGATTGACAATCTGCTTTGCCACACAAGTCTGGGGCATATCACCATTTTCCTTCATAGCTCTTCAAAAATGATAAAATAAAACAGAGCATAATCCTCCAAAAAACAGTCATAGTATTTGCTATGTAGGACAATGCCTCTTTTTTTCCCTCTATATCAGCAGATCCCATTATCGCCCTTGGAATATCTTCTCCGGGGCTACAAGAATGCAAGTCAGAACTAATCCTTGCACCTCTGATATAAAAAAGTTGTACAAGTTCTGTCAGTTTAATATTGTCTCACTGCATCACCTCTATGCAATGACTAACCAGGGTATTTTCAACATCTATTCTAGATCTCTCTGGACAGTTAGTGGATAATTATCACTTTTTCTTCCAGCATTTTAATGTCTTTTTATCAAAGAAAAGTACAGAAGGTTAAGACCTCCATCTGCGTTTTACTTATCTATACTGTTTTTCTTAGTGAAACGTCATTCCCAATTCATGGTTCGAGGCTTCTGGGCAGGAAAAGAATAAGCTCAGTAGAAGCTCAAAGATAATGGAGTAATCAGAAATCAAAAAGCTAATGGTTAAATCCAAAGCCACTTATTTTGTTCCCCTATGCAATACTGCAGGCTCAGATGCATTAACCAAGGTTAAATCAAATAGTCTTGATGTCTGTATGTTCAATTATGCGTAGCCCAAGACAGACTCATTCTGAGCCAATCTTCCACAAAATTATTCCAGTTTACACCTGTCAGAATCTGGCTGTGTCTCAACCTAAATGTACCCAAAGCTTTTTCTTCTGTGCACAGCTGCAGACTGTGTCATTAAAAAAATAAAATTACCTGAATCATGTGGTGATCCAAAGATCATAATATTTTTTTCTTACATTACTATGAATATGATTTTTATGATATATTTTTTTACGGTTTAAACCTCTTTTTTGCAAGCCTTTAGTCCCCAGACATTCTCATGCATCTGAAAAATTGGGCTGCTTTTCATGTTCCATCCCTGAGCATTGTTCAGGCCAGTGTCTTTGGGTGTTTGATAAGAGACAGATCACCATAGTTCTAGGAGTGAATAGGCTCAGCTATTGAAATTGCCACAGGACAGGTATTTTCACAGGAGTACTTCTAGGTGATTATTTATATGAGAAGTGGAAATAAGTTAATAAATTTATTGAAAGTGTTTTATAGGAGTCTAACTCATCAAGCTTGCAGACAAGAGTACACTTTATGAGCTGAAAAATTTATTAAAATATCTGTATTAAAGTCTTTGGAAATGGTAATCACCTATTCTTTTTGAAAAAAAATGTCTCAGTAGTGTGATTTGTCTTAAAAATAAGCAGATAAACTGGAGCAAAAGGAGTGTCACAAATTTTTTTATTATTAAGACTTTGAAGGGAGCACAATTATCGAAAGAATCCAGGTGTCTCAGTTACCAGCTTTCAGCCAGGTGTTCAGATCTCAGCATTAGTCTACAAGTGATAACACAATAACTTGAATTGTAATTGATATTTCTTATACTCTAAGGGTTTTACAAATATCACATATATCAACATAAAATAATTCCCTAATTAATTACTCCTATTTAAAAAGATACTATTCAAAATAAAGAACTGAAACACTTTTCATGTGTTTATTTTTTCTACTTTTTGCTTGTTTCAAAATTCCTAATTGCATAAGAAGCCCTTTGTTATAAAATTTTTAAAGGTCTTGTTAAAATAAACCAAATGTTTGCTTTTTAATTACATGATTTACCTAAAGACATTTTACTGCCTCAGAAGGATACTGATATTAAATGCAAAATACCTGTCAAAAATTTGGAAATGCCTGTCTTTTTTACGTTTCTCAATGTCCAGATCAATCTCTGCTTTTACAATAAATATTTTTCAATGGAATTCATCTTGTGTAATTATGACACTTATAATTTGTTGCTGTTATTTACTAACACTATTAGTTTGCATTAACATTAACATCTCACCCCCAAAATAATTAATGCATGAGCTTCTTGATGGATCCTCTCTTATATTAGGTTTATCCTGTTGTAATTTTTTTCTATGAAGTTCCTTATGCTTTACAAGCGCCAAAATGAAAGATGAGCCTGCACCGTGCTCTGCTTTCACTTCACTAATATGAATAAATTGCAATGCATCTATGGATCTATCCACAGCTTTTTTCAAATAACTGTAAAGTTACAGTAGCTCAGAACTGGAAGAGATCACAAGAGGTCATGTAATCTACCCTACTGCCCTATGTCATTCCTGACAGATGTTCATCCAGCCTGTCCTCATAGACCCAAAAGTGAAAATTTCTTAGCATTCACCTCCCTCTTTTCTCATCACTGCTGAAGAACAATACACAGTAATGCAGAGAGGAGCATTACTAAAAGGTTACTTACATATTTTACCTGTCCCTAGTGCGATGACCCTGATTAGTTTCCTGGAGCCCACAATTTCATGCATCTGGGAAGCAAGCTGTTGCCAAAAGCACTCAGTCTTAAATATTACTGATGCACCGTTCATATCTCTGTTCTGTCCCAGATACCACAGTGGCTGAAGGTCTTTTTCAAATGAGTATGTGGGAAAGAAAAGCACTAAGTATTTCAAAACCTGTTTATTAAGGTAATTTATTGAATTACATCCAAATAAATACACCTGAAACTCTGCAGAGACTTTCAGTACCTTTTAGTAGGAACATTCTAGAAGAGAGCATTATTTTTCTTTTTCTTGTTTTCCCTTTCGCTCTGAAACCACACAGAGTGTGAAGAAAATGCAAATGCTACTGTATCTGTCTTTTAGGGGAAATATAATTGTATAGTGCTTTCGAAGCACAAAGCATATCAAACTGAGCATTAGACAACATGGAACATGAAAAGATCTGCATGTGGAATGAAACAAAGGGACAGATATTGGGTAGGCCTCAGTGTCCATCACAGATATTTTCTCCTGAAAAAGATACCAAGAGGAGTTCTGTGATTTGTTTTTTTTTTTTTTACCCCTCTAATCTACAGAATATGTATTACCATATGTTGGTATGTATATGGCAATATATATACTATACTGGAAGCTGTAATCTCTGGATGTAGTACTGTGTCTTCTCCTGTTCAGAGTGTTTATTTATGTGCTTTCTACTAGAAATTCTTGGGTCATCTCCTGTTGGAAGCTTTCATCCAGCATGCAGGTTGTGCCCACTCTCCCACTTGTCCTTTGTGAGGGTTACATTTCTAAACTGTAAACAGGAGCATTATGATAGTAGGCCCCATTAAATCTATTAGGGTGCCTTATCCTGCCTTGTATGGGAACAATGTGGGAGGAGGCTGACGACCTAGCACCGCTGCATGCCATCAGTACCTGCTTCATTGGACACAGTCTAAGAAAGTGACAATTTAGCTACACAGAACCCAAAGATGCAGAGGGAGAGGTGGAAAGAGGGAAGGATGCATCTGTTTATTGACACAAGTGTTTATGTCCACATGAAGGAGAATACAATAGTTTAAAAAGGGGTAATGGAAATGAAGATGCTGACTGAGAGCACAGAGCCATCAGAAGGGTAGAGGAAACCAGGTGTCCAACAGCTGAAGTTGAACTAGGGAGGACTACAAGGGGACTGGTACATCAAAGTGTCTGCTGCCTTAAAATATAACAGTCAAATCCCACACCCAGTCCCACTTTTTGTCTTCTCAGTGATATTTTCAGAGTTTGCACTGGTTTAGTATGAGGTCTTGAGGCTATTAATATGCCTATATTACACTATCTGCGTCTGGCTAATGTGTATAAATATGTATAATGTGTATAATGAGTCTTTTACTCGTGACGTTGGCTGTCTTAGCTATGTAGATCAGGTAAAATTATTTGATTTTGGATTGAAACATGTAGTTATTGTATTCATGCAAGATTTCTGCAAGTGCTACTCTATTAGCTTCAGCATCAACTAAATATATTTAGTCTTTCTACCTTTATAAATATGTATTTTCCTCGCAATTTCATATTTCTGTTCTTTCTGAATAATGACACACTTTTCTCTGTGTGTGTCAGTCTTAATTGTATTAAGGAGTCACTCAGATTTCTCTCAGTCCGGCATTTTTTCCAGGGCATGCAGTAAATATCCATAGCTGTGCTCAGACCATTCTGCTCTGTTACCCTTTCTGCACTGGCAGAAAAGGTGCGTTTATCCACATCAGCACCATCACGCTGCAGCAAGGCCAATTGCTCACAGTCAACCCCCATTTTCTTTGGAAAATTTCTCTGCCTGTGGGGAACACAGTATGCAGCAACATTATCAAAGCCAGTGAAATGAAAACAATTCCGGTTTGACTTTGTTTTCCAGAAAGCACATTCTGGCTGGCAAAAGTTAAAGAAGTTTTTTGCGTGTCCCACTGAAAGGAGTAGTCAAGTGAGTTAAATAATATTAATAAGTATAAACAGTAATAAGAAACGTTAAACAAGAACAATAAATATCAAGGAAAAGGAAATGTCTCTGTGTAATGACTTTGTATGCTAAAGTCATGCCTTATGTTTTACATGCATAGGCTGAAGAAGGTAATACTGCGTGAGATTGCAGAAGGACCCTTTGCTGTGAATGCCTTGAGGGTGCCCTGGGGCCAGGCTGTCATCAGAAAAGTTGTAACACGAAGAGAGAATACACAAACACTGAGCAGAACTTGAAGAGGAATAGATATTTTAAAGAACTACAATGATCCAGAAATAACTGTGAAAAATGGAGGATAACTCAGAATATCACAAGCATCCAAAATAACTGATTTCTTACTTGTTCTCAACAGTAATTAGACTGATCATTTTCTGAATTTTACCATTTATAAAATGTGCAGAGAAATATTCATATGCCAAACTCATCTATTAGGAAAGCAGTATAAATTCTCTAAGTATAACAATAAAAAATGGTAGCGAATTTACTCATGTATAATAATAGAATATGGTCTATGCCTACAAATAATCTATGCTAAAAGAGACTGGCAGTCCTTCAGGTCTATTTCAAAGAACAGCATCTGTATACTAAGAAGAATCTGCGTTTTCAATGAAACCAGAAGTAGTGGGGAAATCATTTTACTGTCAGAATCATTTGCTCCTTGCTAAGGGAAGGAATGACAAGTTGTATTTGCTATCACTCACACTTCATCCAAAACAGTTTGACAAAAAATATATATTTCTTGATTTAGGACTCTGCCAGTTCATAAGTTGCTCTGATGTTAAGTTTTTGTGGTTTTGCACCAATGTTTTTAAACAAGTAGCTCTGTCATAAGTGATAATCCAGCAAATCCAGACTGTTTCTGTTTGTTTGTTTATTTTTTTCATTATAACTTAGGCTCAGTATAACCCTGCCTTTGTGTTATCAAGTCTACATCAGACAGTCACAGATCATAATGCAGCATTCAGTGCTACCGTTTGCACTGAGGATTACTGCTTTCAGCATGCTGGGACAAAACAATGATTGAATGAGACTTCTCTTTACATTGTATTTTTTGTCTGGGAGAGAGTAACTGCAGCCACTTGTGTTTAAAATTCTAAAACAGGCATATAAAGTCATGATAGAAAGGGAAAAGTGTTACGTCACCTAACCAAATCATACATATTTTCCCCAAAAAAAGTGCTTGGCTTTATCTACTGAACTCTTATCTATGATAGCAGCTGTCATTTTGGCATTGTGCTGTAAGAAAAAGAAAAAGAGAAAGAAAAAGAAAAAGAAAAAGAAAAAGAAAAAGAAAAAGAAAAAGAAAAAGAAATAAAAATAAAAAGAAAAATAAGAATAAAAAGAAAAAGAAAAAGAAAAAGAAAAAGAAAAAGAAAAAGAAAAAGAGAAAAAGAAAAAGAAAAAGAAAAAGAAAAAGAAAAAGAAAAAGAAAAAGAAAAAGAAAAAGAAAAAGAAAAAGAAAAAGAA
>Ga0065711_1001880_pt1 | contig 38506 bp, 41 predicted proteins | sample Hoacrofraction12_FD_59098 | JGI IMG/M metagenome (GOLD analysis project Ga0065711, IMG submission 59098) | Hoatzin crop microbial communities from Cojedes, Venezuela - Epithelial fraction 12 v2 (version 2) | ecosystem: Host-associated > Birds > Digestive system > Esophagus > Crop | place...
TCCCTGGGCAGCCTGTTCCAGGGCTCCGTCACCCTCAGAGGGAAGAAGTTCTTCCTCATGTTCAGACGGAACTTCCTGTGCCTCAGTTTGTGCCCGTTGCCCCTTGTCCTGTCGCTGGGCACCACTGAGAAGAGTCTGGCCCCATCCTCCTGACACCCACCCTTCAGATATTTATAAGCATTTATTAGGTCCCCCTCAGCCTGCTCTTCGTCAGGCTGAACAAGCCCAGCTCCCTCAGCCTCTCCTCGTAGGAGAGATCCTGCAAGCCACAGCTAACTTCAGTGCAGGCATAGCCACCTGTGGCCACTACAGCTTCTACCTGGCCTGGTCATCCAGCCTTTCTGACAGCTCACAGATGAGTCTCTGCCTGGAAAAGGTTTGCTTCCACCTCCTGCACGCAACACCGGCTGTTTACAAGGAACACCCAGCACAGCATCCACATAAATTCGTCATGTAAAGGCCCTTCAAATTCCCACCCTTCACCCATGAGATCTGCCACCACTCAAGTCCAGTTAGGAGCTCTCTGAGCAGCAAACCATGCGCTACAGGGAATCATCTATCCACACGGTGCTGGGAGCTCCAGGAGCAGATACCAGCAGTGTCTGCAGCACACTTATCGACCCAAAGAGCACACCACGCTGAGGAAACAGAAAGGAGGTCCTGCCTTCTCCGGGGCGGAGGGGCCCGGAGGTGCGTGAGCAGCCAGCAGACCGGCACTGCGGACGAGGGGAGGAGCAGAGGTCACCTGCAAAGCACAAGAGTTCAAGACGCAGAGGTGTTTCCTTGCTCACTGCTTGAGAGCTGCCTGTGCACATAACATCGCACACCGCTGCACTGCACGTATACATTAAGACCTTCCACCATTCTGGAGCTGCAGCCCTTCCCTGACATGAGATGCAGAACTCAGCTCTTGATCATACCATCTCCTCCCCAAAAACCCACTCGCACTGTGGACACCTGTCTGAACGGGCAAACCCAGGAAGGATTGCCGATTTGTTCCTTCCAGTATCAAGACTGTGCCATCTTTTACTCCTCTCCTCCAAGGGAAAACATCACAGGGAGAGCTGCAGCCTGTGTTTCAGAGCTGCCTCCATCTCATAGGCAAACAGAGTCCCTGCTGCACAAAGCGACCATCAGGACAGAGGAACCACACACACACACACCCCAGCAGGTTACTGCACAGACGTGTACTTTGCAGTGCTGGACAGGCACAGCTGGGATTAGATGTTGCCAGGATCTCCTCTCTCCTACCTAGCAGCTCAGTACCAGCCTTCACCTGAACACTGCATCTACTGAGCTATCAACTTAGGAGCAGCAGTTAGACTGGACAACACTGCTAAACAAACCAACCAGAAGAGAGGAGCCTGCCTGCATCTGTGGGAAGAAAGCATCGTCTTCAGTCTGACAGCCAACAGAAACTGTCTTGGTGCTAGGGGTCCAGGTCTGAGGAGAACGCGAGTGCCTAGGATCTTCAGAAGGAGAGGTGCCCAGAACAGAAAGCTCATGATAATCATCACCAGAAATTTCCCACTGGAAGAGAGGCTGGGGAGCCAAGCTGAAGGAAGAGGAGGAGAGTGGGCTAAGAGCTGAGGTAGATGGCACATGGGAAGGCTGAGGTGGGGGTGGGAGGAGAGGTGCAGGGCCAGAGACGTGAGAGGGAGCAGCATTAGCAGGGATTGTCTTTGAAGTTTCTTTGAAAGGCTGGAGCAGGGAAGAGGCTGGAACAGAGACCGTCCTCCTTGGGGGGAGCGGGGATTCTGGAGGAAAAACCACCTAGAAAGATAGGGAAGAAGAAGAAAGGTGAATAAATGCAAAGAGGAACCAACAAGCACTTCCTGCAACAGGAAGGCTGGTTGTTACCAGTATGTTTATGTAGGGGGGAAAAGCAGCAAGAAGGGAAGTACAAAACATGCTTCCCTGTGCGGCTCAAGGCAGAGCGCCATCTTAGACCCAGAACTTCCTGCAGAGGTACAGTACTGGGCAAAACAAAGCACACCTCTATGACACGCTTCCCAGTGCGGTTTTAAAAATAATCCCCAGGTGGACTTTTGACATGTGACAGTAGCAGACTGCCCAGATACCATCATCACCAACACCCTCAGATCCTACTCCAATTCTTAAACATCAAGAACTAGGACCCGTGTTCCAGTTCCCTTTTCAAGCCAGACAAGGGTGAGTACAAAGAGCTAGTTCTTCATTTCGTGTTGCTTAGGAGACTCAGAAGCTTCATCCACGCCTCCACACAATGCTATCTGGACAGAGGGACATGCTGGAATTTCCCAGCACACGTCCCTGCTTTCTACCTTCTCTACTTGCTGTCCACCATTCTGCTCTTCCCCCTGGGGTCTGGCAGTGATAATGACCCCCTCTGTCAGCCAGTCATCCTGGCTTTTCCATTCTTCCTGTTCCTGTTTAGCGATGCCCAGTCTGTCCTGCAGCTCTTCAATCAAGCGATCTTGGGACTCAGTCTTGTGAAATATGGCAGGACCTAGTTTACGCCTTGGAGAGAGGTCACGATACATTGGATGCACATTCGCAGTCTCCTTTGTCCTCTTGATTAAAGACTTAATCTAAATGACAAAGGTAATTGTATCAGCAGAGAAGAGCAACGTCAGAGTGAGCCCCACAATGCAACAGCACAAACTCAAGTCATTAGTGACAACCGTGAGCAGGAAGAGTGATGACATTTATTCCACAATGCCAAAACTCCTCTTGGCACAGCCCAGAACAGTGACTCAGTGCAAGGAAAAACCCTGTAAGGATAATCACAGCAGCCAAAAATAACTATCTAGAAAAGGAAGGGAAAGATTAACCAGCAGGAAGCCAAGATAGGAGGTGCAGCATGACCACTCCGCTAAGCGTTAAAGAAACCTCAGCGTCACAAGGACACAGAGCAGCCTCTCTGCATTTGCCCTTTAGAGGCATGAGGCTCTTGGTCAGAGACATCTGGTGCACAAAGCGTACTTCCAGCACTGGAAGGAATACTAACAGCTCCAGCAATGAGACCTAAAAAGGCGAGCAGAGGAGCTGCCATCCCAGCTCAGAAACATCCTCCAGTGGCATGAAACAGCCCTTTTAACTTCTCAGAGGCCTCTGTGGACTGAGCCTTACCGCAGTTAGGGAATAAAAGTCCATTTCACAGGGAAGCCCCTACAAACTGCCACGTTCTGTGCTGCTGACCAACATGCAGAAGAGACCACAAGATAAAGCAGAGGATTTCAAACCTCCGTGACACGCAGCTGTCAGTAACATTGCTCAGAGATGCATGCTGTTAGCGTGGGTGAGGCCGGGCACACTCACACCACACACAGAACGTTAGTGTGCTGTCAGAACAGTCCCAGCTAGGACTCGTCCTACTCCTACATTCATTCAGTGCCTGCCTGGCCTGATGCAGAAATCCTCTCAATGGGTGGCTTGGAGACGCGTGGCAGATCCCAGTCAGCTTTCCAAACATTTTCAGGGGATTCCGGTGTGACCGCAGAGCTTCCGAACCACTCATTTTCCTGGTCTCCTCTGGCTTTGTTCATGTTAGCAGTACCTGCTTTCCTAGGAGTTCTCTCTCTGCCCTGCCTCTTTTTGACCAGATCAGGACAGCCATCTACCTTGGTTTCATGTGGTACTTCAGCTTTTAGCTCCTGCCCTTGCTCCACTACAAAGTCCACTTGGTTTTTAGTATCTGGGAAGACATCCCACCGATCCAGGGCCACAACAGAAGGTTCATACACAGGGTTCAAACCACTGTCATTCTCTGCATGTACCTCTGGCACAGACAGCTCCAGAGCCCACAGCTCATCTAAAGCTGTCTCCACACTTCTGCCCTGGGAACCATGGCCTGAATTGTCCCTGCACGCTCCCTGCTTATCCAGCTCTTTAGGTATCTGCCCCTTCCCTTGACCACTCAAAGCATTTGAAATTGGCACACTTGAGATTTTGGGGTCAGGTCTCCGCTCTTTCTTCTCAGTCTCTTTTGCCAAATAGTACTCTAGGCCTTGCGGCTCCGCATTAGCCGATCTACATGGAAGCTCCACACTGGAAGCCTGCACAGCCTGGGAAGCATTTCTAGAAGATTCAGGCTTTCCGCTCAGCCAAACCAAGCTTGCAGAGGTCATCTGCCCCCCACGAGTGGCAGAACCAGAAGAGACTTGCGGTGGGGGCACTGGGACCATTTGTGGCAAACAGGGCATACGTGGAGCAGCGGCAGAATGCGCTGAAGTAGGCAGAACTACAGTGTTACTGCCTTCCTCAATGCAGAGGACTGCAGAGGGGGCAGATGTTGGCACTGTCGAGTCCCCACTGTGACTTGCAGAGGAGTGTTTGGAATGGGATAGCACTGTTAAACTGTGAGGAGTGCTGCTGGAGTCTGCGTTTGCTGAACTGGGAACTGGTTCTAGAGAGGATTCAGAAATCAGAGACATAGTGGAACTAGTCTGCAAAAAGGAGACAGAAGGAATAAGGAGAGAAGAACATAAAGACAGAAGTAAGGAGAAGGCAAAAAGCAGAAAATTAAGCATTACAACAATCATGACCTCCAAATCAAAGAGCCATGTTGATCCAAAGCCTTACTTCCAAGAGTAAGGAAGGAAAATGAGATATCAAAGAGTAAAAACAGTATGACATTGTGCTGATCTTCACATGAGATTACGGGAGATTAAATTCTACAGCCACCAAGCTCCTTTTCGTATGCCCTCCTACGTGATAGCTCATGTGTTCACCTGCAGTGGTGATGGGAGCATGCAGCAGCTGCTGGGAAGCCAGCTACGAACCCAGGAAAGTCTAGACTGTGAGTAAAGGTCACATTAACTTATTCATAGTCAGACGTGTAAATTTTGCATTTCAAAGCTGAAAAAAAGCAATCAATGAAGAGAACAAAAGCATGACATTTTCTTCTTGATACACTAATAAAATGCTCCAGTTGGCTGAGCACATCGCAATGAAAACAAAGCTTCAGGGCATTCACAGCAAGAACAGATGACACGGGCTTTGTTCTATTCACATCACTAATCTCACCTTGGACGTGACACACACTGAATCTATATGAGTCTGTCAGTCACTCCATGCCCTTGTAAGCATTGCTTAGGTGGCTAGATTAGCCTCTTCCCCTTAGGCCACATCTACATTGTAATAGAATCAGTATTAATTTTGATCCAAAATACACTCTCACAAGAGCACCTGCTACAGAATTTTTGGTTCTCCTTGACTTACAGGGTCTTTTGAAAACAAAAGATCCTGGGTCCTCCTTCGCCTGTTTTCCATGGTTCCTGGATGAACTCTAAGAGACCAACTGGCATTACTCCTTTTTCTTAAAAAGGGAAAATCAGAACAGTGGCTTGGACGAGTTCACACAGCCGGTCAACCTAAGACCAGTGCTGAGCACACTCAGTTTTAAAAACGTATCCACAAAGGATTTCCATATTCAAGAGCTGTCAAGACCTGCTCTGACTCTTCATGACATTTTCCAAAGAAGCCTCAAGAAGTTAGATGCTTATGCTCTAAGGTAGCAGGGCACATAACTGCCTAAGCCCATGTATGGTATCTCAGTCTCGACTTACCCTTCTGAGATACTTCTCATGAATAAAAGGATAACGTTAACCAGAACATGCACAAAATCTGTCAGTAGATGGAAGAGACAAATACCTTCAGCTGACCTAATGCCATCCCGAGGGGTCAGGAGCTGGCACGCACGCACACATTTGTGAAGTCACAACAGTAGTGCTACAGGGAGACCGTGCTCCGACAGGAAAGAGCAATAGGGAGCCACAATTCATTACAGTTGCTCCTCCCCCCAAGCAGCACAGCAAGACCCACAGCACAGCCAAAAAGGACTAATAAGTACGTTCAGTGGTTACAGTGACAGAATTTCCCAATATTGCTCTCCCCCTGTGTTTTGCCTAAGCTGGATGCACCTGTAAAAGTAACGTGGTTTTATGCTGGTTCCAGACTTCCTAACATGAAGTCAGTCATTTTCAAGGCAAGACTAACATTTCGCTTAAAAGCAAGTATTTCCAGCATATTAAAAACATACTAGCTCCAAAGAGCTAAGATGGTTAAACACCTAAGAGCAATGGTTAAACACTCCACAGTAACAGAACAGTTAAATACAAGCATCTAGCTATGCAGTAAGCAGACATCATATGACACAGACACAGCAGAGGCTGAGAAAACAAGTGCATTAACCGATCTCAGTGCCCACTGACTGATGAGCTAGATGAGCAAAATCAAATGGATTCTGTAAGCAAAAAGAATGAGCAACTCATTAAAGCAAGCAAACGATGATAAAAGGGTGATGTATCCATCTGTAATAGCCTCCACGCCTCCCATCCCCATCTACTGCAACTTCTAGCTGTACCAACTTACTAACTTCAACTAATTACACATCCTGCTTAGGTTTTCTGTCCTATTGCTTGCAACCACACAGGTCTGGTACTGGAACAGTAACCTCTCATCTTTCACCTTTGCAAAGACTCTACTTCTCTCCCTCACATCCTGCCACTGGTACAACCTAGAAACACATTTTTCACAGACAATCTAACACCACTAGTAGGCACAAATAGAAGAGGTAAAAACAAACAAAAAGGACAGAAGGGAAAATGAAGCAACCTGAAGGACAGGAAAAAGGACAGTAACTGTTAAAAACGGTCAATGACAATATTAAAAAAAGGAAGATCACAGAATATATGTTCTTTGTGCTTCAGGAAGAATGTTTAGACACAGATAAGCTCAATGCCTCGCAAAAATACTAATGCTGTGTTTATAAAGTCCAGATCTTAAAACCTTGCTGCATTCCAGTTTGCCCTCAGAGCTCGCCAGAGCTACAGAAAGCAGCTAGTCTCTCTCATGCAGGTTTATTGGAATTGCACAAAGATTCTAAGGCCTTTTCTCAAGAACACAAAGCATTTGAACACAAAGCATTCAAACACCCATACTTAAAAATGTCTCCTCCTAGTACCTTGTAAGGAAAACCTGTGCTGGGCAGCGTCATTCCCAGTTGCCAAGAGCACACCTAGGAGCAAAGGCTGGTGGCAGCAGCCGCACCCTGAGCTTGTTTTCTCAGCCCTGATAAAAGCAGCAGAGGCACGAGGCCGCAGAGCTCCAGCTCCCACAGCTCACAGAAGGAGCCGGGTAGGCTATGCCAGCAGCACAGGTGGGAACTCTCTCCAGCTTCACAACCGTGCAGTTTTTCAACCAGACTGAGCAGACACTTGTGGATATCCTGTACTCTGCTCTAGGACCTAATATGGAGAAAAAACGGCAACACTAAGGTGTCAGTATTTGCAGTTGACTAAATACACACTGCAGTAAGTCTAGAGAAAACAGTGAGTAACTCCTAGATTCCCCCAAAATGAAGCGTATGTGCCAGAAATGGCAGGCTGAACTCAATTCCAGCAAGCGCAAGGCAAACAAAGTCCCACCGAGCATACGTGCTCACTGCTGGGTTCTGAACTCAGGCGCTTGGTCAAAACTCTGGGTATTGTAACGACCTCCACGAAACCCACAGCACACATCAAAAGCGCTCACATGAATGGTGGCACAGACAGAACAGCAAACTGCAAAGCTGTCACTGAATGTCCCGCCTACCCCTCCTCACAAAACATCTCTCGGCTCTGGCTGCCCCACCTAAGTCAGAGTAGGAGGAGATGGACTTCAGCACAGACAACAAACACCAAGCATCAGCAGAATCTTCCACATGAGGAGAAAACGGAGAGTTAGGGACTTGCTTAAGATTAGAAAGCAGGCTTGCAGCTGTACGTAAGAAAGGTAAACCCAACAATGACAACAAAGAGAATGTATTAGGTATTTGCTTTCTCCACCTCTCAGAACAAATCGAAGTGAATAACTGAATAAGGCTGTAAGCAAAGCAGCTGAAATTAAAAAGTTAAAAAGAGAAAATATTACTCATTTTGCTACGATTATGGGTAAATGAAGCCTCATGATAATAAGCACCACAGTTAATCATCCAGTGCAGGAATGATAACATACCTATATGAATAAAGAACAAGTTATCCAAGTACATATGCCAAGTGTTTCACATGCAAAGATGACCATGGGCAAGTTATTTCTGAGCTTATCCTATTCTGCGATATTTCTGTGCTACTTGTGACTGAACCAGCAGTTCTTTTCCAATAAAATAGTTTGATTTCCAAACGAGATTCTGAATAGTATTTGCCATCCTCTGCCCCCACAAGAAGCTCAGACTTCAATCCCATTTTGAGGTGAATAAAAGACATTGTTTTAAGATGGAAACCTCTGAAGTCCCCAGCTGTCTGATGCTAAGGCTTCAGTGGTCACACCATGCGCCTGGAAGATCCTCCCCAGGGAAAGCGCATCAGGGTAAAAATACACTCCAAAGAGGAGGGTGTTCCCACAGAAGAGAAGGGCCTCATCTCTGTCAGTAAGCAGACTGGTGTCCCATGCTCCCCTGCTTCTTGTTAAGTTGCAGCAGAGCAAAATAACTCATGCTGTACTGAGCAGGCTCATTATCTTTGGCAAACAGACAAACTGCAGAACCAAAGGAGAAACAGACCCCAGAACTGCCTTATGAGAATTCACAGCAGTCAAGAACACCTACAGCAGCAGTCGGGAGAGCACAAATACCACCACAGGAAGTTTCTCGTAGCAAGTCTGAGAGGTAAAGAGGGCAGTGTGGAGACCAACCAAGGTCAGCAGATGTGGCTAACGGACACAAGAGTCTGGGGCTGGGGAGGGACAAGATGAAGTGTTGTCATGATAGGGTACCTTAAAGTCAGAGAGAGATGCCATCAGCTCATCCAGTTCTCGTGTAGCTGAAGAAGCAGATATACGGGTCTGCTGCTGACTGGCGGTGACCCGCTGGGGACTGCTCACCTCACCTTGGCTCACAGTGATTGCAGGGCTAACAAGGGTAGGGGGGGAGGAAAAAAAAAAAAGAAAAAAAAGGAGTGTGTAAACCTAGGCAAGCACAGGAGAGCACTCCTAGACTACGAGTCCCACTGCTCTCCCAAGCAAACACAGCACGACGGGTTTCATCAGCGCTGCCCACACTGGCCAGCCCTCCCCCAGACCCAGCTTCCACAACACAGACAGACCCCATCTCTCTGCCAAGTCCAACATGAGTGCATACACACACACCCCACCCGTTAAGAAACGGACGATGACCAAACATTTCTTTTGTCAGACAGCGGGTATTTGCTACCAGCTGTAAATCTGAGTTTGAACAGTCCATGTATTTTTTCATCCAGGAGTAGATAACAGAGCATCAGCACATTCATGCACCTGCTTGATTTCCGACCCTTTAGACAAAGCCCACCTTCTGTCTCTCACTCTCCTGCAACATCTGTCCCTACACTACAGTCACTATTCCCACAAGAGCCTGTCCCACCCCCCCCAAGCCAGTAACGACCAAAACACTGCTCACACTGGACTTGGCACAGAGCTCTCCAGCTCATCCAGAAGGCTCTCCACGCTGGGACGCACATCTTCAATCCCACGTGCACCATTTCGCTTTGGCTTTTCTTTTGTAGGGGGTGCAGCCTTCCCTCCCACAGAGCTGCTGCTCTCTGGGACAACATAGTGAGGTCCAGTCATGCTGGGCAGCGACGGGCTTCTGCTGGCTTCATCTGAAGAAAGGGGAGCAGAACAGAGTCATTCAGACCCCCAGGTCCACACATCCCTGCTAATCACAGGCAAAAGCAACAAATTTGCCAGAAACCCTGTGCAACATCCATCTTTGAGGATATTCAGAACTTCACAGCGCAAGGGCCCGAGCAACCTAATCTAACCTTGAAACTTTAGTTAGAGCCAATTTTGAAGTTGGCTCTGCTTTGAGCAAGGTGCTGCACCACAGACCTCAAGAGATCCCGTCCGTACTAACGGAATCTTTGATTAGGGTCTGGAGGGGTCTCCCTCAGTAAGGATGCTGGAAAGAAAAAGTAGGCTACCATTTTGGGAATCAAACTACCCACCCACACGAAATGTCTTGCTATTCCTTACCTGCTGGGAAGCCACTGGTGGGATTATGTTGAACAGCATTCAGTTCCAGAAGAAGTCTGTCCAGTTCTGAGAGGTTGCTGCCCAGAGAGGAGCTGGTCATTGTGGGAGATGGTTCTGCAGACTTCTGCTTGTTCGGGAAACTAAAGATAAAAGGGAAGCGTGAAACTTCTACATCAAGATACAGCAGAAGGATGGAGGGAAACTTACACTAGGTCCACAAACTTTACACGTGTACTGTATTCTTTTCAAGCTGATGCTTTTAGCTCTGGGGAGGGAAAGACGTGTGCTTTGTGAAATCGCTACAACGCAGCCGCTGCTTAGCCACATCTTCAGGTGTCAGTTACAAAGAAATAGCACTGACAGACAGCGCCTCCGGTTTTAGGACTGCCTGCTGCACAGCCCTGCAGCAAAGAGCTGACTGCAGGTCCAAGACGCGCAGAACAGCAGGAGAAGCATCAGCTTGCATACAGAAAAATGACTTGTTTCTGCCGACACCACACTAAGCAGCAAAACCATCCCCCCTGAAGCAAGGGAATGCAGGGCCAGCACAGACTGGAGAAAGAGGCAAAGTACAAACCTCAAGCTATCAACAAAAAGTCAAAAGCAGCAGGTTACATGGTAGCCTCTTGCAGTACTCAAGGTCTCTTTTCAAGTCCTCAAACATTTAATTTGGGGAACTCTAATCAATTTATAAGAAAGTAGTTTAAAACTATTTTCTACTGTCTTAAATACACAAGCTCTGAAAGAAGTTTACCTGTGCACAAGTGTGTATAAAACACTGGCTGTAATTATTCCTTATCCTATCTGGGTGATCCCATTTATCACACACAACTGCAAACTGTTTCAAAGCAAAACTTAGCACCAATGCAGCGATTCCTACAGTCGTTATACTGTAACACCAGTCTTCCCATCGCCAATGGTAGGGAAATTATTTTCTCCTAGTTTTACAAATGGAGAAGTAACTTCTAATGCTCCACAGGTTCTTATTTTATCAAAAAAAGATACTTTCCGAATCCAAAATGGGAACTCCTGTCCTGCGCACACCACCATATTATACTCGGAAAGTTAATATGTAACAGGTTTAGGACTCTGACACCTGTAACACCAGCGACAATTATAACATTTCATACGGGCAGTTATTATCTTTCTCTTCAGACTGAAAGAAAGAAAAAAATCGCAATCAGAGGAGGGCATGTTTCTTCCTGACCCAAGCACACAAGCTACAACTCACACCAGAACCAAGCCATGCCAGACCCTCGTACAGGAGGGCTTACGGCCGCCATTACCTCCATTTTGTACTACCTGCATGCAGCCATCTGAAAAAACTGCAATTACTGCCTCCATTGGGCCACCTCTGGATACGCCTGCCTCTACCCAGCATTGGTTCTGGTTGAAAGCAACCTCCTGCTCCGCAGGCACGGTTGGAACACGACAGCAGAGGAACACTAGTCTCCACATTGTAAAAAGGCACCCAGGGCAGAGAGCACTGCAGAGGGCCATCAGAGATGAAGCTCTGACAGCCTCCTCCTCGCTCCTCCCCATGTCAGCAGAAAGGTCTGTCCTACCACACAGGCGGCGACTCCAACCTCTCAGCATACGAGCAGCTGCCTTTGCGAGTATAATCTATCTACGACGTACAGACATAAAAGTTCTCGAAAGTTCAAATTTACTTGAAAATTCAAGTCCCTGCACATCCTGCTAGGCCACAGGTAATGAAGCTCCCCGGGATAACTGACCCAAAGGCCATTCACCTCCTAAAGAACTGCTGGGCTGCTTAACAGGGGGATGGATTTGTCACTTGTCTCTGGATCGTATCCTTCACAACACAATCCAGATCCTGTTCTGTTTGATGGATCCTTCATCTCTTCTGCAGCTGAGCAAACCAAAGGGCCAGGTCAATGTTTGAAACAAGTATGAAAGTTGCAGTGGCCTCTTACAAGAGAGGTCATCAAAACCGACACAGGGCAACATAACACAGACAGGGAACAGTGTTTCTTTCCACTTCTAGAAGGCAGCTTGAGCCACAGCAGGCTCACGTTGTGAGTCAGGCTTATCTCTTCACAGGGACAACATACCTGTAGACGTGTTCCTCCTCACTGGCACGGGGAGAAGGAGAGTTGAGCCCGTCTCGCGGAACAGAGGCACTGGAGCTTTTGGCACTAGAGCTGTATATAGGAGACTGGGACTGAGGCTGTGGAAATGAGATTTGCATTGGAAACAGAGAATACAAAACAAATATGTACACTACTGCATTGCGACCCCACACATGGATAGGACAGAACAAAGCAGGTATTTTTTTGTCTTCTGCTGGGCTATATAGACAACCAGCTTCTATCAGATGAGCTACACTGAGAACAACTGTTCTTTACTCGCTTCAGATTTGCCTATGACTCGCAGACCTATGCTGGAAACCCCCAGTCTGCTTTCCACAGGCTACAAGACAGATGACTAACACTAATCTCATCACACCACCATTTCGTCGGAACAATGACGATGGGTTTCTAATTCTTTTCTGCCATTTGCTCCAGCCAGTCAGCTCTATTAAAAACCCACCCCCACCCCCATTTCCCCACTCTGTTTATAGCCAAACTCATCCTCGCTTCTTGCTGTTCCCTCCCTTTGTTTACCTCCTTGAGCGATACTGCACCAACACAACAAGCACGCACCCTCCCCGTCCGCACACATCCACTTACCTGCTGGTGGACGTATCTGGATACGTTGGGTTGCCACTGGTCTAAGGGGTCGATCACAGTGCCATTCAGGGCCTCACTGGAAGGCGGCGGGGGCACCGGAGGTGGCACAGCAATCTCCTGGTACGTGTGATTTCCAGTTGGGTAGGAGTAAGGCGTTTCCTCTGTTAGAAACACTGGTCGTTTGGAGATATGTGAGGTGGTGGATTCCAGGTCTGCCAGTAAGGCATCTGCAGGAAAGGAAAGAGTAAAAAAACCCCAAAACACTAAAATGATAAAATCCTGGACTACAGCTTTTCCCCATTGATCTCATTCAGGATATCCTTATCAGGTGACCTTTGGGAAGACTTTTCATCGAGGGTGATCTACTAAACACCCTGAAAAACATTACTGCAGCCCAGGACCGAACAGGTTAATCAAACTTCCCATACAAAGAAAAATCCAAGAGGTAGCAGAGCAGCCTAAAAAACTGTGTCAGTCTCAGATTTTTGTCTTAGCTGGCAAACCACCCAACAACACGCACCCCCGCAGTCTCACTGCACCCTGAAGAAGAGCAAACTAGGAGAAACCTGCCTAGAGATCGACAGGCAACAGGATATCGACACAGACTAATGACAGGCCCCACATCACCGCAGAGTCATTTACTGTGGCCGCAGGCACTGCTTTCTGCAGGAAACCAGATCGCAGGAGGGGTTTTCTCCACAGTCCATGGTAGCAGAAGAAGCATGAAAGTTTCAAATTGGTCCATCAGCACAGCAGGAGTATGAGCTTTGGTTTTCCTAACAAAAACCCCTCTCAGCACATCACTCAAACAGTTAACTAGTTTCCAGAGGCTGCCAGGTGAACGCCATTTCTTCTCCTGGAAACAATTCTCAACTTGCTGGGTGGAGACTGCTCACAAATTCCTGAGAGAAGAAAAACTTCCACCAGCTAGAAACACTATCACGCACGCCAGGCAGAGAAGCCCACGTCATGCGGTTAGCACCTCTCAGAAATCTCAAAGACGGCAAAATGCTCTCCCTCAAAGATGGGGCATGAAAAGGCATTCCCACCTCTCCGGATTTCTCCCAGCAAACTATCCTCTGCCCATTCCCAGCCCCGAACTCCTCTGCGATGACTCACAGGCAAATCCCGACTCGCTGGGACTCGCTGGGCCTTCTGTCCGGTGAACCCACCCTGCGGAGCCCACTGCAGTCCCCGGTGGGGGAAACTCCGGCAAGCGACTGCAGGTCTGCACTGTAGGCACTTTCTAAAGAAAGCGTGGCTGGCCAGGTGCCCAGCCTTCTGCTGGGGCAGCAAGCTCTAGCACACACCTCCTTAAGGCTATTAGAGAGGAGCCCGTTCGCTAGGGACATCAGTGCGCTCCACAGTAAGAGCATCGGGACGTACCTGGCAGGTCCCTGCAGAGACGTGGAACTCAGCCAGACACCAGCAACGCAACTTTGGCAGGGTTAGGACAGGAGGCTCTCAGAAACCCCCCGGATCTCCCTCCCCGCCGCGCAGACCCAGCAATCTTCAGGCCATCTCAGGCAGCGTGATTTGTCTTTCTCCTCCCACACCCAGTGGGTACCCGGTACCCAGGTTTGGGGTGCGAGGGCTCAGCCTGAGCGCAGCCATCCCGCAGCACGGTCGCAAGGAGCTGAAGTTACTGGCTGGCACCAGAATAGCAACCAAGCAACCGCTCGCCCTAATGGCTGCCAGCCGGCTCAGAGAGGGCAGGCACCTGCCAGCTCAGAGCCGCTTCCTGAGCACAACGGGCAACACCAGCAAGCGCACTCCGCCACCCTTCAAGAAAATATATTAAAGGGTCAAATGGAGGACGGTACTATTGCATTACAAGATGAGGAAGGCGCTGCTTTTATATTCACTCTCTTCCATAAACCAAAGCATCACAAAAGAAAAAAAGAAAAAGAAAAGCAGTCCTGCCCTGAGAGAACAGAACATGGCCATTAGCAAATTAAATACTACCTCAAATTAACTCCACGCATCTTTCGTTTAGCTAAAAAGATGCTCAAAATCATTTAAGCCACAGGCATCTTCCTGCAGGGGCCAAAATACCCCAGCAGCAGTTTCTCCGAAGGGATACTAGCTCTGCAGCTGGGGAAAAATGAACTTCATCTTCTTTTGAAGCAAAAGGACAGCTGGTGGATTCCAGAGCGAAAGGCACATACCTCCAGGGAACTGCTGAGGAGCTGCAGTTCCTTCCACCAGGCAGGTCCTACGGCTGGAGGCTTCCACCACACAACCTCCAAGAGAAGTGCTGTCGAGAAGGTGTGGTTTTTTGCTTCTCCCCACCAATGACCAAGGCAAATCAAGCTCCACCAGGAAGTGAAAATCCCGGGAGGGTGCTGGGCTCCTCCGGCCCTGCGGAGGGGACCCAGAAGGGGACCCCAGCCGTGCCTCTAGCCTCCACCCCCAGCCCTCATTGGAGGGTAGGCAGATGTAACCATCTCACCCCAAAATTCACCTCCTTGGCTCAGCGCTCTGCTGAACAATCCATCGGACAGAAATCCACTGCTTGTTACTAAGGGCACAGAGCCAAGTTCGGGTCGATCTACTGGTTTACTTTGCCAGCCTGCAGAAGAAGTGGGGTCTGGAAATACCAGCAGAGCTCTGCCCCTAGGCTGTGAAGGAGTTAAGGAGAAGACATCACAGTTTAATGATTAACTTCCCCCATACCCTCCCCCTTCCTGACTTGAGCAAACACGGCAGAGCTGAGGAACTGGAAGCCAAGGGAGGGGAGAAGGCTGGAGAGGAATCACTCAGTTACTCACACTGTACTTCAACTTTACAACTGATACCGAAGCAGTTACAGCAGGCACCATCCCACCCGGCGGGACAGGGAAAGGAGCAAGCCAGGGGCAGGACAGGCACTCGCAAACCAGTTTACGGGTGGCAAAGGACCTCCCCTTGTGCTTACTCCCCTCCACGTTCTGCAAACCCCTGGTCCACCCTTCCTCACGCCCCAGTCGCGCCCTCCAAGCTCACTGCCACGACAGAGGGCAGCTCTTCCCCGCTCGCCTCCGACCCCGTTGCTGCTTCCAGCCACACAGACTGTCCTTCGATCCAATCCTAGCAGCAGCCACGGTCCCCCGAAGTTCTGCTGGACTGGGGAGTTGCGCCTGTCCAAAGGGTCCAACAGCAGCGGCAGAACTGCCCAAGGAGGGCAGGGGAAAGCGGTGGTGGCACGGCATCATCTCAGCCCACCCCATCTTGCGGGGCTTCACCCTGAGAGAGGGAAGCGACCCCACAACGCGCAGGCTGCGAATCGCGGCTGTGGAGGTCAGCCCAAGGAGTCCTGCAGCCCAGAGACCGACCGGAGGCAGCTGTTCAAAACCCAACCACAGGGATTAACGTGTTGTTTTCCATGCAGCACCTTAGCCCAAGAGCTCCCAAAGTACTGTGCGCTCATTTAGCGTTTGCACACCTTTTTAGCACTCCCAGCAGACAACATGAGATATAGATTGGGGGAAAGAAGGGCAATTTATTAATGGGAAAGACAACCCACTGCTCGCTCTCTTTCACGAAAGGGACCAGGCAGCTGTAACCTGAAGAACTGTAACAAAGATGCCATGCCTTACGCAGCACTGCGCCTCACGATGCAGGATTGAGTTCACTATAGTGACTGCTCCTTAAACAGAAATACTAAATACTTAAACAGAAATATGAAAGGTTTGATCGATCTATCAGGTAATGAAGCGTTCCTTCCCAAGGCGACTCCTGAGGGACAGTGCTGCAGAGAGTATAAATCAACCAGCTCGTCCCAGTTAACTGGAACATCCCGAGGCACCGAGGCAGCCCAGTCCACACAGCCACCGCCATCAGAGGGCACCACGACATCCCACATGGACTCGGCAGTAACGTCACCTCGCTTTTCACCCCCGCAGAGCCGCGAACCCGTCCCTGTTTGAGGCTCACAGAAACCTTCTGCCGGTGCCAGGCGTGCTGCGCCGTCACGCAACCCCGCGCCAGCACAGGCTGCAGCACCTCAGGGGCTATTGCCCAGCACGCTGGAAACAACCACACACCCTGACCTCCCCACGGTTCTGCTGCTGCCCAAAATACTCTAAAATACTACAGACACAGCTCTGGCAGGCAGAATCTCCCAAGGTTAAAAGATCTGAGACGCATCATAGAATCATAGACTGGAAATGACCTCGAAGATCACCAAGTCCAACCATCCACTAAACACTACCTTGCCTACTAAACCATATCCCGAACTGCCACATCTACATGTTTTTTGAAACATCTCCAGGAATGGGGACTCCACCACCTCCCTGGGCAGCCTGGTCCAATGGCTGACCACTCTTTCAGTAACAACATTTTTCCTGATATCCAATCTAAACCTCCCCTGGTGCAACTTGAGGCCGTTGCCTCTCGTCCTATTGCTGGTTACCTGGGAGAAGATATCAACCCCCACCTCACTACAACCTCCTTTCAGGGAGTTGTAGAGAGCAGTAAGGTCCCCCCTCAGCCTCCTCTTCTCCAGACTAAACAGCCCCAGCTCCCTCAGCTGCGGCTCATAACACTTGTTCTCTATCTCTAGAGCATAAATTTAACCACTCTACAGCAATAAAGCAAACCAGACAGGGTTACGCCAGATCATCAAGCCATTGCTCCTCCACAGGATCACCCCTCCTTCCACTATCACCCCGACAAGAAGCCACGAACACAACCCACAAAGTGTCCACTCACAGACACGTGGACGGAGTAGAATCACCAAGTCCAGTTATGAAAGACTCAGCAGGGCTCAGCCAACCCACAGGCGTGGGCAGTGCATATAGAAATTCGTATTTTCCGCTCTATTAACAGCGTGCTGCTCAGTGGAGTGTGAAGAAGTGAGGAACACGTGCTAGACCACCACCAACCCAGACACTCCTGCTTGTCACCACTACGCTGGCGCAGTCACACAGCTGACACAGCTCCAACTCACTGCCCGCTGCAGCACAGTGCAGCTCCGCGTGTGCACGCCTGGGTGCTCCACGGGCTCAGGGAACTTGGCCAAGCACCTGGTGAAGCTGCATGCAAACGCGAGACAGAGGCACGGGAGGACAGAGTCCTCCTCCCTCCGCTGCGCAAGCCAAAAATTGCATGCTTAACTGAAATCAACTCCCAGGCCAAAGGGCTGTTCCAACCACATCCTCCCCAGTGCGGGAGGACGTTTGTGTTCACGCTCCAGTGGTTCTGCTACACAGATTTTCCTGTGAAGGAGAGACAGTTATAGAATGATGTCACATCTGATACTTTTACTGCTATAAAGCACTCCAAGACATCTGGAGGTCCAGGTGCACTAGTTTGCCCCTCTCTCCTTCCCTCTTGCCAAAAATCATTATTAACTACGAGGTCCCTGGGATTCTGGTCTTCAAATCCCACACGCAGCTTTTCATATACATCAGATATCTATGAGCGGTCCTTAATACCAACTGCATTGCTTCAAGGTAGCTCTCAGCATCTGCCAAAGCGCTGCTAGTCGTTTAGACAGCCTGGGACAAGAACTCTCAAGCTTATGTCCAATGCACTGATCTGCTCAGAAAAATCCGTTTTACCAAGAAAATCAGCAAGAGGAAAGAGCAGAACAATATCTTAGCGTATGTCCCATTTACCAGTTCCAGCTGCACTGCAAAGAGCAATCATCTCCCGAGTTACACACTGCACATTCCTGCGCTACCTCCTCGGCCCACACCTCTGTCAGGCCGAGGAACAGCTCACGCATTCCAGGGGCTGCAACGCAGGTTCCTTTGACATTGCCGCGTGTCAGCACTCGCTGTCCTGCAAATGCAGTATCCTCCGGCAGAAACAGCCTCGTGTGCAGCCACAGGGCCACGTTCTTCAGCTTCCCACACCCCCGATTTGTCTAACAAAGAGCAGTAACACCCGACTAGGGATCCCAACGCAGTTCTGAGGTACAGAACAGGAATCGATAACATCAGGGCCCCTCTGTACTGACGCACACATCAATGCCCTTTTCTATAAACCTAAGCTGCACTCAGCCCCTTTAAATAGTTAAGTTACTAAGAAGGAAAAAAGGTATTGACATGCACCTTCCCATGTGTATCAAAGCACACTCTGTTCGCTCGCCTCTTCCCGTGCATCTCAAAAATGCTCCTGGATCCAAGTGGCACAATAAAGCAGAACACATCGTGAACCAGTTCTGGGCAAAGCTGCAAGACACCGACAAATGCACATTTGCCAAGTGGCATCAAGCAGCTTTTTAACGCTAATTTTCCCTCAAGTAGTAAATAGTTTTCCACTATTCATAAGCAGTCTAGGATTTTTTTATTAATTTTTTTTAAAGTGAGGCAATTCAGGGAAATCTAAATCGCTTTCCTCTGTTAAGGAGAAGCCTTCTACTACTGAGTGTCCAGCATAACTCCAGCCTGTGCGAGGGCTAGAAATACACAGCATACTCAGTCAGCTCAAAGGTGACAGCATTAGTGCCAGAAAAGAGCAAACTACCTCAGATTTTCATATGCAGCTCATCTCTCTCATCAACTGAGGATGAGCTATTAAGCCATGCTGACACAGCAAGTCAGAGCATTATCAATATAGTAAGTAGATCAAAAGTATGGCGGTCAAATCTTCTTCTACATCCCATCTACTGCTGGGGAGGAAATGGAAGCATAACTGAGGCAAGATACTTCAAATGCCTCAGATATCAGCCTTTCAGCTTAAACAGCTGAAAGCCACATCTGCACATCCATCAAACCGCATGTTGCCTGTAGCTCTGCTTCTCGCATGGGACATCTGGAAAGCGAATGACACTGGCGACAGGATTCTTCACCCAGGCACCGCACAGAGCAAATGCCTTCAGCTTCGAGCCACAGAGCCCCATCTCCCCCAGCACTTCTGCTGCCACACTTCCCCAGCAGCCCAGACACGGCACGCTGGGTCACCAGGATGAGATGTCTGAGCACAGACTACAGTATTTCCTCTCATGCAGCTGCAGAGAACACGCGTCTGCACCTCTCCTGTTCTTCCCCACACCCCCATTTACCCAAATAACAAACTGCTACAGGTTTTCCTGGGTTAGGCAGCAGCAGATTCCCAGAGGGCTGGCAAATGGAAATAAAAAGCAAGATAGCCGTAAGGACAGGTCTAAATGAGGACGTAGACTTTACATGATAATCATATCACACTTGGCGTAAGACAAATTGCAGACCCCTCATTTGCAGAATGACACACCATTCTCTAACCCTTTTTTCTTAATATCTGTAAGATGCTGAATTTATATCCTTAGTTTCTGCTGTCCCGTAAAATAACGAGGGGAATTGCATCTCCAGAACTGAACCCTGAGCACACACTCATGTGAGTAACCTCTTTGCAAAATCCCTGAATCCAAACTTCAAAAAGCTCATTAGGTTCAAATCAGTCTTCTCTCCCCCACCTCCAGGAATAAACGCAACTCCAGCTCACATATAGGGAGACAGCTCAGGGCGGTAACTCAATCCCTGGCAAGACAGTTTTACATTGTGAGTAACTGCAGAGGAATGGGGAGCTTGGGTATATTTATCCTATTAAACAGCCTTTCAAAAGAAACATTTGGAATGCTCTAGAAGAGCTGCATCAAAAAGCCTTGTCGGAGCCTTCCTACAGGGCTTCTCACTGCCCTCGAGTTTGAGTCTGGAAGGGGTGGGAAGCCCCAAAGAGCAACACTAACAACAGAAATTCCCTTTTTAACAGCAGCTTTGACTTGTTCTCAGCAAAATGGAAGAGTATTATCAGAAATAGGAAAACATGAACAAACAGGTGAATGCAGGCATTGACTTCCAGGTAAAAGAAAAGTAATAACAGGTTCTAAACGCATTATATTCTAATCAATGTTTTTAAATGCAAAAAGATCAGAGACTACAAAAGCAATAAAATACAAAGACTACATTCAAAATAAGACCTTAAAAAGTCAAAGTGTAATTAGATGCTCTTAAAATCCTAAAGTTCTCTGGTTCACATATACAGAAAGCATGTAAAATAGCTTGGCTTACTTTCTAAAACATATTGAGCAGGAGATACATAAAAGTTTTCCAAAATTTAACCAGTATGTTGAGAAGGTGGTTAGAATACAAGACACACAACAGCTCTCAGCCCTCTCATGAAGCAGCGACAGATTGTTATTTAAGATACAGAAAAATTCAAGGCACAAAAGAGAAGTCATTTGCCAGACCTAACAACTGCTGGAGCACCAGTACAGAGCACCCGTTGGTATTTTTACTTCACGTTGTCTAGACCTGCCTAGAGGAAGTTCAGATGACACGGTCAAAAAAATCACTCAGCCGTTTCTTTAATGTATTTCAGTGACTAAGGCTTATTCGAAGGCTTGTGCTTTCTCAGTATCAAGGTATTGGTGCAAATCATGCCTTGTGTCATTGCTTAATAAAAAGAACATCCAGACTAGTACCAACACGTGGTATGGTGAACTCTGACACAAGACAATATGCATGAAAATCCTTGAAGCTTCTCTGCCCTTTCAAGTCCACACTGCCCCTTAGAAGAAACAAGACTATGCATTTGGGGCACCAATTCACAAAGTTATGTGGGTGCTTCAGAAAAGCCTAACAGTAAAGGCAACCATCCAGCAGTTGTTACGCCTAGCTACACCAGGCTGCAGAGACAAACTAAGCAAGAGCTCATCCCATGACAGACAGAACTGCTTTCAGAAGCACGTGACGGCAGCCACCACAAATCTCATCTATGCCATAACTCACATACAGCCAGCCAAACCAGTTAGCTTTCCCCAGTACAGCAACCCATGCCACCCAGCTCCAACCACTATCAGCAAATGCCTAAACAAAGACAAGACACTGCGCTGTGAGATGTGGTCTACATGCTCAGCTGCAGCAATGATTGTGGCTTCCTGCCCCAACCACGGAGACCCAGGCTGGAGACTTTGTTTCAGAGCTTGTGGCCAATTCACTGGTCACAACTAACATGCACTACTACCACCCCCAGCACGGGTTGTAAGCGAGTGTGCAAACACAGCCTGTCTAAAGCACCTTCCGTCACTGTCTATCAGTAACCACCCACTACACACTTGGGGATGAGATGCAAAGCCTTTGAGTGCTCCGGCTGTAGTTTCAGCAGAGCTGACACCACCACACGCTGCCAGTGAAAGCCACAGGCCCAGCAATCCCCCCTGTCCCCAGCATGCAAAGCCCACACTGTTCCTGGAACTCGCCCTGCTGATCACCAGGCGCTCTCTCAACTAATCCAATTTACTAATCCAGTAAAAGTTTGCCACGTTGTTGGTTTTATTAGATAAACTTGTTACATTTCTCAGAAGCACAGTTCCAGCCACTCTATGACTACAGCAGCTTTGAGAAAACGTTTTAAAGAGAACAATGCCAGAATTTAGCCCTTGTCTACAGTCAGTGAATAAACCTTCTGCTTTAGATAGGAAACACCACACTCGCACCTCCAAAACTCAGGCCAGCACACAAACTGTAAAACCCATCCTGACATTAGCTGAAAGAAATCACCCATCCTCCTGTCTGATTCCCGTAATTATTCTGCATCCCAGACGCAGACCAAAAAAGCTGCAGCCTGAAAAGGCAGCGATCGGCAGACAGCACAAACCAAAATCCTCTTAAAACCTGGAGCCATCCTCACCACTACCACTCGCTTCCACCTGAGCCTTCACCGACATTTTATCTGGGCTTTGCAGCCCCAGGATTACGGCATGGCTCCATCAGCAGGGCTGCATACATTATGTACCTACTGGTGCTACCTCATTCACGCCACTGAGCTTAAGAGTTCGCTTTTGACATAGGCTACCCCTGACCATAAAACTCTGAAGATGAGCCAACTCTGTATGCTACAAAAACCGAACAGAAGCCATCATGCGGGCTCAGACCTTCCACCAGATCCCTCTGAGGAGCAAGAGGACTGTTTGTACGTGTGTTGAAAAATCATAAAGGTCACTGCAAGATCCTTCCTGGAACCAGCCACACCGCTTCCTTCCAGATCAACACAAGCATTTCACTGAAACTCAGGCCTGCCCTGTAACCTCAGCAACAGTGTGCTGGTCAGCATGGTGAAGGTGCTAGAGCTCCAGCATCACGCCACCTCCTGCATAACCCAGCAGCAAGGCTTTGAAGGGCACTCAGAAAGGCACTCGGTAGGAAACATGCTGACCGGTTTGCAGCTTGGCACCAGCAGTCCCGGGGAACCGCAGCCCCACTCCTTGAGTAAGCGTCTCGGATCCACCTCTTGTCACCTTTGATGCGACAGGCTGGGAAACCCTTTGACTGCTGGCTGCGTTCACATCGCCGAGCTGACGGGAAGGTAACCTAATCTTAACCAGACCCACAGGGCACAGGATCATCAACACAGCAAGCAGGCTGAGAGGCACTGCAGTTGCCTCAAAGATCTGAGTCAGCAGAGTTTCCTGGATAAAACAACACAAATCCGTAGCACGCACTGGCCTACAGTCCAAGCTGTGTGAAGGAACCACAAAAGTTTTTCCTGTAGGACCAGAATTCTTCCACTTAGCTCTTGAGCACTAAATTAGACCCCAGCTCAAACTGGCTGAGATAAATGAACCACCGTCTACAAAAGAGAAATGCACAGTCATTCTGCCTTCCTCCAACTTCCTCAGAAAAACTTTCACCCGCTTTCCACCACCTCAGAACAGATCGTTAAATGGCTGAGATAACAGAAGTCAATCTCACAAGGCACATAACTGCTTATATTGTCAGAGATAAATATCCCTCAATACGTTATAGGTTTGCTGGAAGTGATTTGTGACTTAAGTACCATCTCCTTTCAGAAGGGATGTACCTGATGGTCCGGAAAAAAAGGAACAGTAAGGTTACCAGACTAATTTCCAAAGAAAATATGGTTTTAATATGGTTTGTTTGGTTTTCAGCTGAAAAGCTGCTAAACCAAGTATAGCCTTTTCAAGTTCTTCAAATTAACCTAAGCTGTCCACTCCACTGCCATGGCTATCTCATTTGGAAATTGTCAAGAGAAACAAACTCTTACTGGCTTTGAAGATCTAAGCACAGCATAGACCAAAGCAAGCCCATACAAATTCAGCTTAATCTGGCTGTTGTATTCTTCATGTATTCCCTCAAAGACGACTACTTGAATTTAATAGCAGCACTGTGACATCTCTGGTTTCAGAGCCTGCTCCCTCCCAAAGGTGTGTCCTCTCATTTATTTCTCATTTCCAGAAAGTGCTGGGGAGGGTGGGACGGAAGGGTTATTTCCTGTCATATACAGCATCCTCTTTTTTTATAGCATGGCTTTCTCCACACTTGAAGTGAAAAGCGACATCTTATAGCTACTTCCCTCTGTTTATAGTCCTGAGCAGCAAACAGCTCATGCCAGGAAAAAACACCCTATGCTAAGAACTGGTGCCTTAAATTGAATTCAAGTTCCAAATTACACTAAACAAATACATGTTTTCAGTTCCACAGCTACTGAAGGCTTCTGAGAATGCCAGATCCCCAGCTACACAAGCCTTGAATGCCTCTGTATAGCGATTCACAGACAGACAACCCACCCAGCTGTGTGAAGCTAAGAGACAAAATAATCCCTTGCGTGGTTCCTTTCTCTCTGGATTCACCGCACTCTCAAACTTGAGTCCTGAACAACAGGAAACAATTACAAAAGATGGTTAAGCTTAGTAAAAAAATTCTTCAACTGCTCTATGAACTATCTTCAGGAGGGTCAAGAAAAGTTTGTAACGAGTTTGCAAGTCATAGCTCGAGCATATCCTGTGACACAGCGCATGCAGAAGCAGTAGGCAGAGCTGATCTCACCACTTGTACAATGTTTAAGAGCACAAAGCCGGGTTCTGGTTTACTGAACAGAGAAGTTGAAAATGGCACTAGAAAAGTCATCATATGTAAAATGCTTCACACAGACTTAACCAGCTGTTACTCAGTGCTCAAACTCACGACCTCCAGTGATTCAGCCAGCCATGATTTCAGTACTACTGTCCTCAGATGATTACCTCACCCACAAGTTACAGCACTAACAGCAGAAGTGGAAGCTATTTTCAGTCACAGCAGTTGACAGCTCCACACCCTAAACCTAAACCTCCACGTACTCTGTTTTATACTGATAGAACAGGCTGTGACCTGCAGCAACTATAGGCAGTAAAGTCTGCAGTCACTGCACCTGAATTCCAATGAGGATCACACATTGGAATTCTCAACCTAGAATTCACTATGCCTTGACAGCATAAAAGACCATCTACCTTCCAGAAACGGAGAGTTGATATGCAGCCCTGAACAGCCCAACATAACATGGCAAGTGCACATTATATCAGAACAGAAAGCAAGTCTGACTCTCCGGCCTCTACTAAAAACACTTAAGTTGGAATTTCTCAGTCTGAATCTGCAGCCTGCTATGAGCTCCACCTGCAAATGAGTCTTTTGTCAGAATCCTCTCCTTTCGGAAGCAAACAGACTGCTGTTTCTACAAACAGTTATAGTTAGCCCTATGAAAGATTACGAGCAATCTGCATAAATTAGAGAGTCTCCATCTCTCTCCCTGTGTGTCATCTGCCAAATTGGAAACAGCTTTGGTCTCCAAGGAGGGTAAGTACAGCCTCTGACTGTCCTCTCTCAGTGGCTCTTCTTGTGCAAGCTCTATTTCTGATCTCGGCCTGACAGCAAATAGATCTTCAGGCATTTCCAGGAAGTCCCAGACAAAGGCATTAGCAAATGGCCAGCACAGGCAAAAGTAAAGGACATCAGCTCTGCTCCAACTCAGCAACACTCAAACTGAACAAGAGTGAAGTGGCATCCTGGCTGAGTTTGGTGGAAGGAACAGACTGGAGTATAATGTTTTACACAAGCGACTAAGCAGTTAATACCATCTCAGTACTGACCTGGGCTGGATTTCAGCCAATAACCTAGATGAAAAAAAAATTAAAAATAAAAATATCAGTCACCAAAGCACTAACCTTTTTAGTCCTCTATTTATCCCTACATGTGTAAAATAGTAAGTTAACCCTCCCCATGCATGTCATAAGAATTTTCATTTGCTGCTGGCTTCCCTCAGAAAGTTTCTAGAAACTGGGATTAACGTTCAAAGAAGTCCAGCAAGATCTGCTCTCCTCTGCCAAAAAAAAAATAAAAAAAAAAAATCCATGAAACAGCCACTGAATTGACCCCTCAGGGACAATTTCCCAGGGCCAAGGCCGCTGATCAAAATACCAACTCCCTTGTATTCCTACAGGAAGGGGGGCTCAGCCAAGCCAGCTATCTGAGGAACCAGACCCTTCCTGCCACATCAGCATGGAGCTACTCCACAAGCACTAGGTCAAAACACAGCGCACACTGTCATTTTACAAACATCTGACAAATCTAGTACAAAGGAGACCTCCATTAAACAGAGCACAGAGTCCAAGGATGGGTACAGAAACAGCAGGAAACAAGACACTATGGATTTTAAACCACAGCTCTGATAAAGGGCTGAAGCTCAGGCCTCGAGAAACTTCTAGTCCCTTGGCTGATCAGTCAGGAAACACTCGTGGCAATAGTGCCAGCAGGCAGAAAGAGCATCACAGTGCAGCGAAATTTACCATATCCTACAATTCTAGCTACAGTGGACGCCACTCCAAACCCGTGCTGCTCTCTCCAAGTCAGGTACGTCAGGCTGATGCCATGTGATTAGTACCTTGTCAAAAGTCGTTTTGCCCTCCCTGTGCAATGAAAGGAAGGACTCCCTCTACGTATTCTTCTTCCCTAGCAGCATGCAGAGCTACAGGGAAAGAAAGTCATGTGTCTCCTCCAGCAAACCAGCTTTCTTCCTTCAGCATGAAAGTACACTCTCTAGAGACCTGAACTGGGCAATCTGTTCTCACGTCTTCCCGGAGAAGAGACAGGCAGAGAACAGTAACAGCTCCAAGGTCAGCAGACTGGAGTGGGAAACACTGCCCTCGTTGGTGTGCCGGACCCTGCTCGGCCCTGGACTACAGCGCTTGGAGAAAAACCAGCAAGCGCAGGGGTGTGTGGCAGCCAGCTCCTACCAAGCCACCCTCCACGCACCCACTGAAATGAGGGTAGACAAGGGCATTTTTTAAGCCCTGGGCGGACTGTATTTGGCTGAGATCTGTGTAACCGTAGGCAGTTGGGTCTGACTTGAACTGAAAAGTGTCATAAGCAGCACTGAGGTTACAACACATGCTAACCCAGTACTGGGTAACTCTTCTGAGCAGCGTCTAAGCAGTAGCTTGGCGCCATAAGCAGTGCAAGTCAGAACAGTGAGAACACACAGCAGGGGTTTCCAAATCTTTGGGCAACAGCAACCCTCATCTGCTCACTCTCCAGAGCCCCTAGGTGGAAATGACAAGTGTGTAAGTTCGACCACTTATGAGGACACCTTACAAGAGCTGCAGAGCACTGAGCACTTGGAGACCATAATTTGGGAACTGCTGATTCTAACTCATCTAAGGAAAGAAAACACATTAGATCAGGGTTTACACGGGAACTGAGCACAGGAGTTCCACGGGACAGTAAGCACCGTGAAGGATACAGTTTCACAAGATGCAGAAAGGCCAATTATCAGTTCACCACTGCCAAAAATGGAGAGGTTTTACTCCTTCTTCCAGACATGTGCTGCTGCCACTTACTTGTGCTGGCTCTGGCTCTCTCAAGACCCCTCTGTGAACCAGTTCAACAGGACATACACCCAGCCAAAAAAACTGACTGTTTTCTTTTGGGTTAGAAAAGAGAGATGAGCACAGCAGTCAGCAAGAAGGAAGGGGTATGTCCAAACAGCCAGACGAGGGAGCAGAAAAGGGCTAAGGATGAGTGAAAGTAAAGCCATCCCTGCTTTCAGCAGCAGCAAGCCGTTCTATTGATTCAACTGCCAGCAGGACCACCACCTCAGATACCCCACCATCTTACCTTTGCCACACAAATAACCGTAGTCAATAAGACTGCTAAAGATCGCTATGATCCTACCCATCTGCATATGTAAAAGTGGTTTTGGACACAGAGACAAAACGCCGTCAGAGCTTGCACATTAAGTTAATTATCTGCATTTTAAAAAGTAACAGAAACAGGAAAGCATGTGGACCCTATAACCAACAAAGGGAAGGGTAAGATTTGCACAGTTATGCAAGAACAGACATGAAACTTCAGGAAGGAAAAAAATAGCATCTTTTAAACAGTGGAAATCCTATCCAAGCAGTATAAACAGATCTCAATATAGACCCATCCAGGCAAAGTGCCAGTAACAAAATCTGAGACACACATAAGGATGATGAAATGAAGGACAGAAATATTAGTATAAATTCTGAATTCATTAAAAGCATTAGAAGCACAAACTCTGCCCATGAGATGTAGAATGCCCTGGCTACCAGCAAAAGGAGGATTCCAGCAATAAAGAGCTGGGACACTAGAGAGACGCTGCAGTCGTACAGACACGGCAATCGTACCCATATTTAGTACAGTTTTATTGAGGCATTCCTATCCTGAAGGCTCTTACATGGGATATCAGAACACAGACTTGAGAGATTTTAGTCCTTGAAGAGAATATTCTTCATTTTTCATTACCTCCAGCAACTCCCCATTCAGGAAGTAACAAGCACATCTCCCAAGAGCATTCAACAAATGCAAATCCACCCTTAAAACCCAAGGTACCTCAAGTTTGAAGAGCCTGTGCCTATAAGGAGAAATAAAGTCCCAGTAAATCTCGCCCAGATACTGGGGATGACAAATAAAAGGTTAGTATATTGAGATATAAATAAAGACAAGTAAAAAAAGACTCGCTGGCTTGACCTGCTAATCACTCTGAGGCAGGCTGTTCCCCTCTTTTTAAAAAAGGAACTTTTGTCAAATGTGGTATGTGGTTTAACTGGCTTGTTAGAAATCTAATCACTAAGAAAGTACTCTCAAAATGGTGGATTCTTCTTTTTGAGAAGTTTTCGCTTCTGCAAGGGTTCTCAGCCACAGAGAGTGGGAGCAGACTTGGAAGCAACATCGAACTCTTTATAAGCCAAAAAGTGTAAGTCATCATCAGCAACTGACTTTACACAACAGGCTGCCAAAAGCACAATGTAAACTCACAAAGCAGGGCAGGGGGAAACGACAACAAAACATTCAACATTTTTCAGTCATGCAGATCTTAGTACCACTTACAACTATAATAGGTAGAAAGTTTTAAAATGAAGCTTTCAATCTGATGATCATTCTACTAAAACTTATAGATAACCCAAGTAATTACAGATAGTGGGCAAGCAGCGTCTTCGCAAGACAGTACAAGTGGCCAAGAAGTACATGGTTAAAAATCTAATTAAAGCAGCTTCTTTTTACTTCAAAAGCAGCTTCTGGGACTGAAGGGAGGACAACGTTCCAGAAACAAATGTGGGAACTGGTCCCCCAGTCTACTTTGGGAAAAGATGTGGGTGGTAATTTGATGGAGATTGCTGATGGCTCTAGAGTTCTGCTTTTTTTTTTTTTTCCAGCATTGGCAGAAGAATGTGGCCCAAGAGTTTCACAATGTCATGACAGAGACTCGCTGAAAGAAAGGAAATTGTTAAAGCCAAATAGAAAACTAACAGTTTTAGAACTAGAATATATTGTAACCAGGAGCTGGAGGAGAGCTGGAGAACGTTTAAGGTTTTCTTATCTTGTCCTACATGAGAAGGTAATGACCTCTCATTCTATCTGTCATCTGGCATCATGACAGTAGTCACAAGTCTCTTGCTTGTTTCATCACCATCAATAGAAACAGTGAGGATTTCTTTTTACCTAGAACAGTATTAATAAAGCAATTAAACACATGACAGCTTCATCTCAGTCCCCTGCACAGAAGTTGTTGGTTTGTTATTAGACAAAGAAGAACTTCATCAACTGAAGGCTGTTTTACTCACAAGAGAACTCACAACAACAACAAACTACAGTTTAAAACAAAATTACAACAACCAAAGCAAAAGTAGATTTTAGAGAGGTAAAGACGAGTAAGCGAGACCAATCTCCAGCACTGACCAAAAATGGAAATGCCCGCAATACTGAAATAGAAGCAGCATGAGAATAAACTTCCCTTTCATAGGTACATGAAATAAATCCTTCTTCAAATTACTTTCTAAAAAAGGGTTTTCAGCATTATCTCTGATTGTTCCTCCACCAATCCTATGATGAAAGCCAACAATCATCTGAGACAACTGCACAGAATACTTTGCACTAGTTTACTGAAGCAAAGATTCCCAGCCCCTACATTTCTGCTTTGCTGAAAATTAAGTTGACTTCTTTGTCTCAACTTATCACATTCTTCCCTGCTACACACTGAACTAGGGCATAGTGGAAAATTAATTCGTTTTCCTGTCATACTCAGATGTATATATATTTTATATGGACATGTACCTATTCACATCACTATCATCCCATTACTGTTGGGTACTTTAAAACTAATCTGATGCGTTTCAGAACCGCACTGGCATTCACAGCCCACAGAGAAGCAGAGGGACCAGGCTCTTCCACTGACACACTGAACATGCAAACACAGCCCCCCACACACACACAGCAGTGCAACTGCCCCCTCGCTGAGAGCAATATTCTACTCCTATCTCTGTGACAAAACCAAGCCTAACTGCTTAAAGCAGCTGGAAAACAGACCAACTCCTTTCCCCCTCTACCCCCCCTCCAAAAAAAACAGAAAACAGAAAATAGCTGTTTCTGCCAAGCAAGCACTGAATACACTGCATTCCATTTCATTAAAACAATTACTCAGAAGCCAGCCAAGAATTACATAAAGCTTCCTCCCTGCACCACCCCCAGCCCCTTCTTCTCAACCCTCCTCCCCAAACAGCTTCTCAGCTCTGCAAAGACAGGACTGCACCGGAGCGGTATCGCTCTGGAGAAGGGGGCACCGAACGCCTCATGTGGCACTGGCTATTCCATCCCACGCACAGCGTTCTTCAAACCTCAGCAACGCAACCAGAGGACTCTAGCAGATCCAGACAGCCTAGAAGGTCTCTGCATTTCACACCGCCGTAAGCTGTAACACGGTGATCTGTTTCATGGAGCTTTCTCCCTCACATTTGATGGTAAAGTAGCATCCAACAAATTAAGCCCTTAACAACCTCTTACAGAAAAATTAATGGTAACCTAACAGATTTTATCTCTAGCTCGCATGGCCAAGGCTTTTAAGCATGATCCCAAGGCAGAAGGTGCTGGAGGCACCACTTTTACGTAATTAAGAAGTTCAGGAGCAGCGTGCCAGAGCAGCTGTGCTTGTGAGGCACTGCCCAAGGTAACTGCTCAGGACAGCCAAGCAGCCAGTCTCAGGTTAAGCACCAGCAGGACAGACTGAAAACTACAAGCTCAGAGTTGTAAGAACCTGAGTGACAAATTCATCCCAAACTCCACAGCTCCCAGCCTGACTGACAGCGCTGAGCTCCTCACATTTCACAGCAGAAATAAAGGCAGCTTCTTCTGGCCGACACCGCTCACCCACCCACAACACGGAGCTGGCCACTGATAAGAGATTTCATGACGTGGATGAAATGGCATTTCGTTCCCTCCCCCAGTTCTCTGGCTCTCTGCAGGGATCCTGTCTAACTGCTGGAGCTACTCGCAGCCCAGCAGAACAGTTCCAGCTGTGTATCATGCTGCCTAACCAGACCTACACAGCCCAAGAAAAGTCTCCCACATAAAACCACAACGAACAAGAGGGAGAGCTGCAAACCAGAAGTACTACTCCTAGGCACTTCACCCTCATGGACCACCTCTGCCCGAAAGGGCTAATTTGCTAGCAGTAACAAAAAAATGCTAGTCCCAAGGCAGCTGCTGGTGCTGAAGAATGGGGAGCAGCAGACACAACTAACAGTCAAACACTGTGACCAGCAGGGACAACCAGGCAGGTCACCACCTTATTCCAACTCGTGGGGCACCAGTAACAGCAACTGATGTGCAGCTGGCCTTGGGCTCTTTTGTCTGACCCAGCTGAAATCAGTGGCTCCAACCCAAAATAAGCCTTGAACTTGTTTAGAACCATGAAAGAGGATCGAACAAGGGAGTATTAAGCCCTAATCCATGGCAAATCATTCACAGACCTCCTGCCCACGACCTTTTCTGCTTCTGGATTTTTTTTTGCTCCCTCCTGATCTTAGAAAAACCCAGCCTAATCACAGTCCCTGAACCACCACAAACTTCCCTATAGCATGAAGGTAAAACCTCTGCTCACCTTGCTCTTCAGGGATGGAAGTAGAGCAAGATCCTACCAGACATCTAGACAGACACAGCATTAATTCTGTTTGCCAGCTCCAGTTTTGTGACAAAAACGTGGGATTGGTTTATTCCTGGAGACCCCATACAGCTTGATTTATAGCTGAGCTGTTTAAAGCACAACTCCCCATGCAAAGTGTCATTCAGAAAGTTTATTCCCTGGAGAGCCATTTACTTTTTTTGATGTTCTTCACATCATTTGCAAAATGTTAGAGGTTTAAACACGTGCAATAAGCAGTAAAATACAAGAAATCAAGCCACACTCCACTGCATGCTGCCAGCCAGACATACTCAGTAGCTCACCCAGCAAAGCCATCTACACCAAACTTGCACATGATAATAAGAACACTGTGAGAAGTGGTATGACAAACTGCACTTGACTTCAGACTACCCCACCATCATTTAAATAACTCGAACTAAACTTATTCACAGAGTAGAGACAGGCCAGCACGGGGAAAAAGGAGCCAAGCAAGAACAATGCAGGCTGCCTCCCCCTGTGGCCTGCCATAAGTTCTCTTGGATCCTCAGCTTCTAGCTGTCTCAAACCGCTTAGATAAACGTCCCATGTAAATTCACAATAATTACTGTCTGCGACAAGAAAAAGCTGCATTTATATGCGCAGAAAAAGAGCTTACCAGACTCCTAAACAGCACAAACACACAACCTCAGGGACTCAAGTTCCTGTAACTGAAACTATAACTTGTTCCACGGCACTCCAGTTGCTGTTTCTACTTCATCGAGATTTAAAAACATACATACACAGAAGAGAAAGCATGGATTTTAACACCAGTCAGTCAAGGAAGACTGTCCCCAGCCAGCTGGTTTCTGCTGCTCTGGGACCATTTACAATGAGAATAAGCCAGAATGGGAAAAATTGCTACAAGATAGATATGAGAAAGTCATCACCCACCTCCTATTTTTATGGTGTGTCTTTAGCACACTGCATTCTCTGAATCACTTCATGACACTCCGTGGTAAAGGGAAAGACTAGAGTGGAACTACTGCGGGAAACTTGGAAGTGAAAGGAAACCTTTTCTCCCTACTCACAGCCTGTCATAACAGAGGATAAAGAAAGGCTGAGCAATCAGAAGGCAGAGAGGTAACATTAAACAGGGCTGAGAAGGGAATAAAAACTTATAAATCTAATTCAAATTTGCCTTTGTAAGCTTTTCCAGTAATGGTGACTAGAGGAGCTTGAAAAGGAGTTACTATTCTGGCATCTTCAGCTGGAAGCTATTTCAGAAACACAAAGATCTCAACAAATACTAACCATACTTTGCAGGTAAGAAGCTATTATCTGTCTTCATAGACAGAGAAACAATATGCCTAAAGTCAGGGCAAGTTTTTGAGGCTGTGGCTAAACGGTTACCTTATGCTAGATTAAACATAAACCACAGCTAAAAGAGGTGGCCTCAACTACTTCCCAGTCCGCTGCCCATGTAAAAACATGACTTTCAGAAGAAACAGCTTTCTGGTCCAGCTAACTGCCCGACAGTTATCATGGAGACAAGGCAAGGAGATGGAGAAAAAAGAAAAACACCACACCTTACAGCAGCCAGCAGCTGAATCACGTTAAACCAATTTGAAATCACAACTTCCACTTTCTCTCCAATCCATTTAACTGCAGCCCAAAATGGAAAAGAATGGTGCCACTCCTTGCTTCTGCACCAGGCTTGATTTTGTTATCTTGCTACAGGGCAAGACAGTTCAGCTCACTGATCCAATGGCAAATCATTTGTTCTATTTGGGGGAAAGGGTTGGTTTTCCAAAAGATCAGCTATTCGAACCGATGTGCTCTGGAGCCTGACACTCACTAAGTGAGCAGCCAGCAGACAAGAGATGGGGAAGCAGGAATCACCAGTTCTGGCTGCAGTCTGAAACTGGATGAGATGCAAGGCGAGATTTTACAAGCACTGAAACAAGAACAGGACCCAAAAGTCTCCACAGTTCTCTACCTAGCATTTTAAAATATAATAGCCTAGTAGTCATGACAACCTGTACTTCCAGGGCTTGTTACTAAACCCAAGTTAGTTAGAACAGGCTAAACCGAGCAAGAAACTCATTCCCTAAAACCCATCTTCTGATCACAGCCCGGGGAAGCTTCCCCACAATGTCTCACTTTCAGGCAGCTGGATGGAGCAGAAGAGCATCTTCATTAACAGCTTCCGCATCAGACAAAGGGACACAGAAGACCAGTACACAAAGGGAGGGAGGCATAGTCTGAGACGCAGAGCAGGAAACTGGGACCAGAGATCCTATTCACTCACACTGATTTTCCACTAGCACAACACAACTGAGTTCAGAATCTGTTCTGCCTTTCTCCAAAGCTGCAGTAGATCCTGGGCATCACAACTAACACGTTAGTCTGACTCAAACAGATTTGTTTTGCGGCCACAGACAGGCTTTCCTCCCCCCCAGCTGCACAGATTCAACCTAAGGAATTGATCTATGTCTGTCTTCGCATAGTGGTATCAGCAAAACCACTCTGCTCTAAGTAGAAGTGCATTGTTATTGCTTGTTCTGCTGCCAGACTTAAGAATTGTATCAGTCATTTCTGCAGTTTCACTACTTGTTTCATACAATAAATACACTTCAAGGGGGAAGAGGTGAGGAAAAAAGTGTCTGGAGAAATTAAAGTATCACGATTCCCTGGGAAAGGAAGAACAAACAGGTAGAGAGACAGAGTTAAAGAAGCTGTATGAGAAGTTACCCATTTCTTTCTCTAGCGGTAGAGATGGTGTCAGAGGATCAATTTTAACCAGGAGGGCAGCTGAACACTTGGGATAAGTTGACCTCTCCCAGCACGGGACAAAGAAGCTAAAGACAGCACCGAGTCCACAGCCTTTCCATGGAAATAGAGCAACAAGAAAAGAAGTCTCTCTCTGCGTCGCACACTGCTTGAGGCAGAGGACTCCCTGTCTGAGTTGCTCAGGACAATGAAGTCCCTGTTTTATGAGGGGTCAGAAGAGCTAAGAAGCTGAAACAAGTCAGAACCCCATTGTGCAGAGTATTAGTTCTGTTTATAGTCTTCTCGCCCAGCAGCAGGAATGACTCAGAAACCTGAGCCAGCAGCAAGCCAAGGGACCAAATTACTTTACCAGAGTCTCCCCCCCAATACCACTTCCTGGGTGTAGCTGACCATGAGCAATTTCACACTAAACTTGCAGACAAATAAGACCAAAACCCACTGCATAGGACTTCCAAACCAAAGCAACCGAGTCAAAAACAGGCAAGCATACCCCCCAGCAGAGGGGCCGACAGCACAGCCATCTTCCAAATGTTAGGCAAGATGACAGATGGAAACACATGCAGCTCCCTCCACACTCCCATGAAAAACCAATGGCAAGATTGCTCCCTTTAAAGTCACTCTTGAGAGGATTAAGCACTAATGGGAGGCTGGGTTAGAGTTCCTAAAAGTTGTTTCCCTCTGATTTAAAGTAAAATCCCTTGTGGACCCAGAATTTTGAAGCCACAATGCTAGGCAAACCTCCTGCAAAAGAAAAATCCTTCTAGCAGCAAGAAAGCACACCTAAAATAAGAAGCTGACAGTGTAGTTTACACGCACAGTCAAAACTCTGCCATAAATACATTCTTACTAAACAGAAATAACTTCTTTGTAAAACATCTTTTACAAGGTCTAGTGAATGCTGGTTTGTTTTTCATTGCAAAATCCAGGTTAAAAAATTTGAAGCTTTTTCTAAAGAAAAAAAAAAAACAAACAGAAAAACAAAACAAAAAACCACCAGGCAGTAGAGAAACAAGAATTTCAAAGCCATCAAAAGAAAGCTTCTAAAAGCAACACCATTTCTGTTTGGAGTTACCAAACCCCAAAAAACAAAAAAAAAAAACACAGTTTCACAGTCGTGTTTGCAAACAACCCCTTCAGAAAAAAGCTGTAAAAAACATTCAAAGTCAAAATCAAACAGTATCTGACTAAAGGAAATGTGAAGTTTCCTTTCTCCTACTCCTCTCACCATAAAATACATGACAAACTACTCAAATTAGGCTTCTTTCTCTGCAACCAGCAGATCCCAACAGACTGTTCACACATACCACTCGGACAAGGCAGCACCACAGAACCAAGAACAATTCAACATTTAATGCAATATCTCAAACTGTCTGAAGCAAACATGTGAGGTTGGTCACTTGCGTGCTGGAAGCACAGCATGTAACAACAACACACTGCGCTCTGGTAACCGCCTGAAAGGGACAACAGCCCTGAGTTTGGATTTCCACTCTTCATGACAAAGTTTTACTCTCTGTGCCAATTTACAACACTGCAGAATGGCAAACCCATTCAGCAAGCTTCCTGTTGAACTCCAAGCACATCCGCAAAACACGCTTCCTTAGAGAGATCCAAGGAAGACAATCTGGACAAGCCTGGCCAGCTGCTCGAATTGACTGTCTCCTCCCCACCGTCCCACAACACGCTATTCTAGTTTATGCCCGGAGTGTCCTGTGCCACCCCCAGCAGCTCAGTGGGGTGCACCAGTTCCGCCTGCAAAGCTCTGAAACAGTTTCCTCCGAGCTGTGCACTAACACCACTTCTTCAACACTGAGGGGAAAAAAAAAAAAAAGGAAGAAAGTTTTTTTTCAGCTCCAGATGAATCCCCAAAGCAACACAAACCCATTCTCACAGATGTTTCATAACCTCTCCAGCCCAAGCAGCACGAAATTGAGATACTTCTGGACCTCCATTTTACAGCGCACAAGTACGCACTGATGAACTCCATCAGCTCTGGCAAGAGGGAGAAGTTTTTTGATCTATTCAGGGAGTTCAGAACAGAGACACCACCGAGCTCGGTGAGGTGTACCCTCACACCCAGCAAGGTCTCTCAGTCACTAGCCTTTCCTGCACCACACAGATTCAGAAACACAGTGTGGAAATATCTAAACTGATTTTACACAACATCAACTCTGAACCTGCAAGGCATATTAGCTCAGGCTCCACGCTAAACTACTTCTGGACCAAAACTGGCCCTGGAAGCACCGCAGCTATGTCCACATGGCACTGTGCCTGAACCAACAAGTCCTGCCGGACCAGCTTGACTCCGGACAGAGCCAGCACAGACATCTGTATCCATGGCAGAGTTAATCCACAACTCAGATAATCCACCCATAGATAACGAGTAAAGAAAAACAAACAACTCTCACTTCAGCTCAAAAGTTTTACTTACTTCAGAGTTGTTGTATCAGCACAGCATTGTTCCCTTATTTCTGCATACCAAGGTGAATGGCTTTAGAAAAATAAGTGAGCAATTCTGGGACTACCAATGATTTGCAGAGGGAAAACAGCTGGTGTGCCTTTCCACGGTGAGTTCTGTATACCAAAGAAAAGCTTAGAGAGAAAGGGTCACACTTTTTTGTTCAACTGCTTACTATTCGATGATCAGATCTTGCCCAGTCTGAAAGACTGCACAAAAATTGAGAAAGATGTGGTGTAATTAAGACTCAATGAAATCAAGTTGCTGAGACAAAAAGTTCTATTTTAAATACAGGATCACAACTTTAACTTTTGGTTGCGCCAATACGCTTAACACCTCAGAAGAACAAAACAGACAGAAATTCTGATCTTTCTCAGACTTTCTTTGCAGCTCCCCACTAATCCTCCCACACAGCAACAGAAAAATGTGTTGAAACTGCAGTAGCCTATTCAGACAACTGGCAAGTCACACTACCGCTGTTCAAGGAATGTAATGATTGCAGTGGGCACAGCACAGCTCACTAAGGAGCACACTGATAAGACACTAAACCGGCCCTACGCAGTGCTTGCTATCTGTATGCTCACCTTGAAGGGTCACGCAGCATGTCAATACACAGACTGGGTGAATCCTGTTCTGACTAGCAACGCATTCCTGAACACACCAGCAACTCGCACCAAATCTTCAAGAGATAACCAGGCCGAGAGATATGGGAAACGGTAAACAGAGCTGCCTCCACTTAAAGAAACAATAACTGCGAGCAGAAGCTGCAGCAGAAACTCATTCTGTCTGCACCACCAGCTGCGTCGCCCAGGCAGAGGGTGAGGTTTCGCTCCTCAAGAACGAATGCTGCGCACCTCTCACCAGGAAGCCACGCGGCTGACGGACTCCGTGCCCCCTCAGTTTTATCACCAGCCCCATGCAGAGTCCGTTTTCTGAAGGTGTGACCGCCAGCTTTGTGCCAGCTGTAATGTGAGCTTCCAGGTCCACTAACAGAAGCGCAGTTCTCCCGTAGCGTATCTTAACAGGACGTCTGGTTTCTATTAAAGGTAGGATGGAAGTAACGGATGGCGGCCCCTCCCCAGCGTCCGATTTAATCCGTTTCACGAGCGGAACTCAGTCACCCCCAAGTCTCCCGGAGCACACGGGACTTCAGCAGACCCACCCCCTTTCCGGCTTGGTACCAAAGGAACTCCAGCTCTCCAGATCTTTCCAGGGAGACCAGCTGCCTGACCTGTCCCCGCTACGGGGTTTCGACAGGTTCTGGAACACCTGGGAGCAGCACCGGGAGGAGGAGGAGGGCGAGCGGGGCAGGGCCCGCGGCCCGCTCCCCCCCAGGACTCCCGCGACCCCTCCCCCCCGTGCCCAGCGGCACCGCTCGCCACCAGCACGGCCGAGGGGCTGCGCCGGGGGGGGAGGCGCCTGCTCCACCCCGACCGCCGCCTTTCCCGGCCGGGCCGGCCACCGGCGG
>Ga0065711_1003958_pt1 | contig 38502 bp, 21 predicted proteins | sample Hoacrofraction12_FD_59098 | JGI IMG/M metagenome (GOLD analysis project Ga0065711, IMG submission 59098) | Hoatzin crop microbial communities from Cojedes, Venezuela - Epithelial fraction 12 v2 (version 2) | ecosystem: Host-associated > Birds > Digestive system > Esophagus > Crop | place...
ACACCCATCCTTCAGATATTTATAAGCATTTATAAGGTCCCCTCGCAGCCTTCTCTTCTTCAGGCTGAACAAGCCCAGCTCCCTCAGCCTCTCCTCGTAGGAGAGATGCTCCAGTCCCCTTACCATCCTCGTAGCCCTCCGCTGGACTCTCTCCAGTAGCTCTTCTCGCTAGTAAAGTCTTGCTAATATCAACACAGAAACATGAATAAATTATCAGGAAATAGAATTCTTCTTTGCATGGCAGATGAGGCTATCTTTACTCTTCTTAAGCACATCTGGGTTTCTATCAAAGGCAACTGAGCAGTGGGTGTTGAGTCAGGCCCAATGTTCCCTAGTCTGCAGGGAGAGGACCAAGGGATGATTTACGCATGATGTGGGTGATTGAAGAAGACCAGTCTCTCGAGCACTTGTGATTGAACTGCCAGCTGTCACAAGCTCCTGAAATTAAGGTAATACTGATAATCACTAATGTAATTAAGAGTCAGAGTCCAGAAATGGAAAGGACTGAGAAAACAAAAGCTATTGTTAGTCATGCTAGTCACACAAGAGTAACAACAAAAACAGATAGATATCCCCTGAAATTATGGTGACATTAAGGATAACTATGTGTTTCAGTAACCATGCAAAATGAGGTAGCACACTACAGGGAAGTTCACTTTCACCTTGGTCTTCAGAACAAATATTCTATAATAAATGAACACAACCAACCGCAGTAAGTCATCCTCCAAGCAGCTTTGCTCCAGGCACATGCTCAGCAAGGAAGTGCAAGGTCTTTCAACTAAATTCGTTTAAAAAATCTGACTACTGTTCAGTTGAGTTTCTGTTAGTGGCACTTCAATTCAAGCAAGTTCTTTGAAGGATTTCTTTCTCTTTTTAATACACATTTCAGGTATTTCACTAAAAAGCTCTCTGGGACCTCATGTCATGTTAACTACAAATTAAAAGAAGTGAATTGGCAGTGCCATAGTAGACTATTTTTATTAAATAAATTTTGAAACACTAGGGAAACTTTAAAACAAAGGAAACATTAAAATCTAAGCCAAATCTTAATCCTTTAAAAGCTTGTCATTAAAATTGCCACAATATGCTTGATTTCCAGCATTCCCCAATTCATTTAGTATGTGCTGTCCCTAATTATTCGCTATGTGCTCTGTCATGCATATGGGACCATACATCATTTGAAACTGTACCTGTTATTCTAAATCTATTAACAGTATCTTTCAAATTTTCTATTTTAACATTTGTTATAGTGTTTGTCACTATTGTATCACAGTGATGGATACTATGCTAATCAAGTGAGGCGGTGAAACCTTACAAAGTGATTCAGCTTACCTAAGTCACTCATCTTACCCACCATGTATTCTGTGTCTAAGCTAAATATCCTGAGCATATCCAGCCAAGTAGGATGTCTAGTCTGCCTGAAAGTCACTTTCATAACTTAGTCATCTAAATTCTACACATTTTATCCATAATGCCCTGTTTTATTCTGCTCAGCTCACCAGCTGAGCAACCAGCTAACCAGAAAAACCCAGGTCAAAACCAACACCATTAAAAAGGCAATGAGACCTTCTGACCCCTATAAAATCCAGGAATCCTTGCTCACTTCTCTGGGCCTCAATGTTAGTGAAGCAGTAACATTGCATGAGAGATTTACGCTACTTATAAGTCATGTCATTGTATTCAGCTGAACTGAGCTACATAAGTGGTCCTGGAAAAAACAGGAAAACAAGAATTCCTCACCCTACTTCCAGCTTCCCCAGCCCATGGACAAGAAAAACAATATGACTTCATATCACGCACTTTCTATATGTCTGTCTGCAGAGGAAATCAACCTTGGAGAATGTCACTGAGGATACCACTTTTCTGTGGGCACTCACCTCAGCCTCTAGATCTGTGACTGGTCTTTACCAGCATTCACTGCTGCAAAGCTTTTGAGAAGTTAAGAAAATTCTTATGTGTCCTCAAAGAACGTGTGGAGTTTATTAAATTCCCAAAAACCCATTTCCCTTGTGGGCCTACTATAAGATAAAGTGATCCTTTCACAGAAAGTTACATTTCTTGAAGTGCAAAGGAGACTTACAGGAGAGATCCTTAAGCTTCAGGCACCCACAGGTACATATAAAAGGTAGGACAGAAGTTTTCAACATCTCTCTACAGTTTATCAGCATATTCTTCCAGATAATTGCATTTTGTTTTCCTCTTCTCCTCCAGCGGCCATTCCTTCCAGGAGTAAATGTAGCCCCTTGGGATCTATGCCTGCCCTCATCTTCTCCTTATTTTCTAACTCCATGCCTATCCTTTTGCTCCAGTCCCTCAACCCTTTCAGTTACCTAGAGACTGTACAAAGGAGTGCTACAAACATACATATTGGCACCCCAACAGTGAAAATAAGCTGTAATCAGAGCATTCTGGACAGCAGGAATATGACAGAGGAATGGAGATAACATATACTCATACAAAACTCTGCAAGAAACGTATCTGAGGAAGAAAGAAAAAATATCCCCTACCCCTGTCAATGTGGTGATCATGTCAGAAACTCCTGGGATCTCAAATTTCCTTAGAGAAACGTAGCTTTCAAGATCTGCTGTGTGGAAGACATCCATTACTGCTGCTAAGTCCAGTACCATGCTTATTTAAATGTGAAGCCTGACTGCAAAGTGTCCGAACGCGTTAAGACACAAAGCTTGGAGACTTTTCGTATGAGGGATTCAGATGCAATAAAGCGATTGCTACTCTCACACTATTGATATAGATGTGACTCCTATTAAGATAAACATGGTTTTTACATTGGGGAGAGTTATAAGCTCTCATGGATACGAGAAGAACGTTTGTACTATATGGGTTATGTTTCCTTACTAGTAATTTTTAATTTAGTGGCCAATTTTCTTCAACTTTTAAAGAATATTTAACACTTTCACTGCAAATTGTCCTATTAAGAAGAGAACTCTTCTCTTAATTTAAAATAGTAGAAATCTTGTCACTCACTTTCATTTACTTTGGAATAAATTTAGAGTAAATCAAATTGTGATAATTCAGTTACACTCTAGAAGTCAGTGAGCTGATTATTTACAAAAAGTTTTCCGTATTTCTATCTACACAGACTTTTTTTTCTTGATGCAATGTATCACAGCTTTCATCTAGGAGAGAACCCATATTCCACAAAAATATCAAAGTTCCAAGTATCAGATTTTTCTTTGCTCTTCTTTTTATTGTAAACACATTTTAGTATTGCCTTTCTTGTCTTTGTTTTCAAACTTAACAAATGTAACTAGCTTACAAATTAATCCCTTTGTTTATTACGGATTAGCAAATTTTTTAGCATATTAACACCCTTTATTCCCACTAGCAGCTACTGGCTAGTAATGAATAAATTACTGAAAACAAAGCTATGAAGTTCCTCTTCTGCTAAAAGTTGGGAACGTAATATATTTTGTCATCATACAAAATAACAAAAAAAGCTGCAAATACAATTACATACATCTTAAATGGACACACTGACAATGCCGTTGCACTTGCCAAATTAATTTTGAAGTAATTGAAGGTATTATTTTCAGTGCCTCGCAATCTTCTGGTCTAAGTGATCCAAGCAATGATAATCACTGCCCATCTGCTTTCTTCAAACTCCTTTTGAAGGGTACTAGCATACTTCAGCTGTGCTATGCCACTGTTACTAAGGCAACCAGTGAGTGAAGCAGGCAGAAATTGTGTTTATTCACCTTATTACATTCTGCTGCCAGAGAAACTGTACAAAATTCTGTATCTCGAGAGCTACACTTTTGCATGCAAGGAACATATAAAAAGACATTTGGGGGTGGGGGGAGGGGTGTTTCTATATTTCTTTCTTTCTTTTAAAAAAGTGCTTTTTTGTTTGTGGAATAAGGAAATACAGGTCTCATAACAGCCATGACAAAATATGACACAAGGTAAACTGGAATAATTCCAGGTAAGTTATGGGCACTTTCAAGGCTACCGTAGACACAGAAGTTGCTCCTTCAAAGTACCTGCTATGCATAGTCTGATGCAATAACACAGATTTGTGTCCTGTATGAAAAGTTTCTCACTCGCTCACTGGATGATGCCAACTCGGACTCCTATGTAACTCTCAGGCTACTCTGTACTGTGTGACCTGGGAGTACCTCACCCAAGTCCCAGGTCTGGATGTGCTGTGTCTTACACAATTTTAAGTTTGGGAAAAAACAAAGCCCATCCCCTTCCTCAGTCTCATTTTTCCTCAAGAAAGTAAGCCAAGTACTTTTTATCAAAATATTTCACCATTTAGCTTATGTCAAATATAGTTCAGAAGATATCATCTTCTAAGAAGACAAAAAATACAACTTTTTTGCAAGACTTGAGAGGCTATGGGATAGAATCAGAAGAGTTTTGCCCCACATAAAACCAATTCAGTCTTTCATCAATATTTGCAAAATGTTCTACCCTGATCTCTCATTCGTTTCGACATTAAAAATATAAAATCTCTCCTTCTCTTACTGCTTTCACCAAGTGAAAAACCAATTAGACCTCTGTAGAGGAATCCAGCCCCTGAGGTTAGAGCAGATGAATTACATGTTCTGATGAAATAGCTGAAATATTAACGTAGCAGAAATAATCACGTTATGCACTGACTCTAATTGTGTCTTGCAAGTTTATAAATGGCAGGCTCTATTTAAAAGGACAAAGAGCATGGCTTAGAGGAGGCAACAGCCCTTATGGAGAAAATAGGAAACTTCTCCCATTTTGAATGGAGCTGCCAAGCGAGCTCGCCTTTGGAATGGTTCCCACTATAGCGAAATGTTAGCAGTGTTGTTTAGAACTAGTCAGAAATTTTCCAGTGAAACAAAGTCCATCAAAACTGCTAGCTTGTTGAGCTTCAAATTATTAGTTTGATCAGCTGTGTTTGTTCATCTGCGTCCAACTCTAAAGATTTATTCTGCCTAAAGATGTATTTTAAACACTGAGCAAAGGATTTGCATGTCTGCTTCCAAAGTATTCATGCAAGATTCCTTTTATGGTCATCAGAGAAACTGACATTTATAGAAAATGATTTATCTGCACAGTTTTAGTCCTGTAGGAGGAGTGGAGTTATGCCCTACTCTTCCCCGTTTTTCTCCGCTGACTGTAATGGCAATATAGACACCTGGCTCAAGCGCAGACATCTACTTCTCATCCGACAAATCATCCCCTTTAAGACTGTGGTCTACTGTCTCTTCTCAGTATATTCTTGTCCTCAGAAATTTATTAATACGGCCAATGTGAAATTTCTGTTAGAGTTATAGGGAACTTGTGCAGTTGAGTAATACATTTAAGGGAAGCCCCCCAGTAAAGGACAAAAACACAAGTGTTTCTGCCAGTGTATCAACAAAGCAGAGAATGAGAGACTATCAGGTCATTGTATTTGCTACACTGAACCTTAGGAAGCTGGCAGCCAGTTGCAAATCTGCGTTACATCACAATGTTGAAGCAGCCCACTATCACATTGACTCACTAACTGTACATGTATAATGGTGCCCCAAATTGCTTTTTCCTTTGCAAAGCCAATCTGATCCAGACTTGAGAACAAGGATCCAAATTATTCAGGCTATCCAAAGTCAGAAATTACTTTAATGTAAAAGAACAAGGAAAACCACATTTTTTCAGGCGGAACTAAGGAAACACATGGATGCACATCTGTTATTAGTAAGTGTTGTAACATTTCCTAGGCTCAGATATGTAAATTGGTGGAGGAACAAGTAAATTCTAACACCTAGTGAAACTCTTCCACAATCTGCATGCTGCTGACTGGTAAGAGATTCACTGAAAGGTGGTTTTTATTCTCTGCCTTAACCAAAGCAGAGAATGAAAAAGGTTTGCATGCTCCATGCTTTCAGTGCCCTCTTCTTGTGTGAATTCTGCTCAGACCAATTAGATACCTCTGGAAATGGTTTGAATGGTTCACACCTTAGCATTGCAGGCTGTTTGAAAGTGAGCTAAAATGAGATTAGGTGATTCTATAAATATTTTAAGCTACAAAGTTTAAGGCACAAATACGTTTTTCTTAAATCACATTGTAGACTGATCCACAGTCTTGAGTAACACAGCCACAGGAAAAGAAGAATATGATATATTAGCACTCAGAACACTGATAGATTATTTTTTTAGCAAACTGAACTCTGTTGGATCATCAGATTTGTGCCACAGACTAATAAAAACAAAGGAAATAAATGTGATTGCCATCAGACTAACGGCATTTGATCCAGCTAGGCTAGCTGTGAAGGTGCTGTGCCAGCACTATTGTAGCTTAGTATAGAACAGATTACTCCAAGGCAGTTACCTTACTCACATCAAGCTCAGCAGGACAGAAAGGTATCAGACAGCTCTTGTCTCCTCTTGAGGCAAGTTGCACTCTGACACAGCAAAGTTTCTAGTCCACAATAATTTCTATATGTATGAGTTTTCACTTATAGAGGCTGAATTGTCCAAAAGCAATGAATGTTTTGTCACTTTTCTGCACGAAGAAGTAGCATGAAAGCATTTAGAGCACCAAAATTCATGGTGGTGTTGCACTATAATGTCACCTTAGAACTGTAAATGATAGAACTGAAAATGTTTGCACTGCAACTGCACACCATTTCTATTGATAGGTCTCATGTGTTGCTAGTAGTAGATATGTACATAGATTAAGATGACTCTGCTGCCTCCTGCGTTGGTGGTTCCATCTGAAACAGATAGTTCAAATGACACCGAGTAAGTACAGTCCTGATCCTCTGCTTGCGTAAGCTGAAGAAAAATGTAATCTGCTCTACAATGTGAGAGTACTTCAGTGGTAATCACGCAAAAGTGAAAGAAACCAGCGTGAAGACAATACAAGCTGTAATATCTTAGGAGAGCATTATTCTTCCAAGTAGTTTAAAAATGTAGAAGAGAATAATTTGCCATGGGATGAATATGTTGGAGTGTAATTTTTCATTTTGTACAAGTGCTATAATTATTATTATAGATTGCACACAAGCTTGGTGGACATTGCATAATTGTCTGCTTAAAATGTAAACAAATATCTGTCCAAGCTGCATCCACAGCCCTTTCAGTTTCTACAAACACTCTAATGACAGCAGAAGTTTATTTAAGTAAATCTAGCTGACTGTCAGCAGTTACTGTTGTTCCAAAGCTTTCAGCATGGAAACCTAGTTCAAAATGTTACACCCACACAAATACACTGAAAACACAGCCATTATATACATCATGAATAGATATGACTTTTTAATATTCTCAGGGAATATCTCGAGTAAACAAAACAGACTAAGAATTATTTCATAAACCAGACTGAGCCTGTGCTTTAAGCTTTACATGAGACCGACTAGCTGCTATGCCCAGACACAAAGCTTCAAGAAATGCCTTTGATTCACATAGTCACCCTTCTTCCATAGCACATATCTTTTTTCTATGGTGATATACTTCCCCAGTATCACGTTATTTTCCCTTTGACAGCCTCGCTCCACTTTGCAGTGTATTGTTCACATGAGTCCAAGTCTTTCCATTCCCTACCACCTCTCTCTTCCTGTTTTTCACTAAAACATTAAATGTGATGTCTGAGGACTGCAAGCTTAAGAGGTCATCGCAGTGGTACCCATTACAGGGTACCTAGCAGTCAGAAATAGGGCTCTGGAAGAACCAGGTTTACATCAGACACCTTGGTCTGAGCAGTTAGTGAGTAACACTGATACATCATGCAGGGAGCACTAGTGCAGTTGAGTGTGATGTCCAACATAAATTAAATGTAAGCAATTAACAATCTTGTGCTAAATTCAAAGAAAGAACAAGTTACTTCGTATCACCTCAAGTTGATAGCTGATGGCATTAGTTGCAGAACGACATGGTGATTTTGATCCTGTGACTTTTGTGCACATCGTTTGTTAGTAGCGTTTCTGCATCTTTTGAAATTGAAGTACTATCTGCTCTTCTTGGGAAAAAAAACCCACGCCTCAACAAACATGTTTAGCATCTTGCATACCTCTGCACTTTGTATATAATGAAATAAAAAGATACTTTAAAAGAAGTAAAAAGATAGTAAATCTTGAATATTCATACATTATTATCCCTTGCATTTTACTTCATGCATGAAAATGTGCATGCTTATTTGCTTTTCCATTCATAGTTATGCAGAGGGAGTCAAATGACTCACTGCTCCTCCACAGTGTTTAATGTTCTTTATGTGTCTTACCTACCCCATGTACACACATCAGCTGCCTAACATATACAGAGTAGATCATAGATACATCAATCTGTTTGTCTCTAAAGCTGATATGCACATATCAGGTGGCTATTTATCCAAGATTTCCAGGTGTCCAGCAGCTCAACTATAGCTCATTTAAGATTTCAGGAAATCCTAGGCAAATGGCTGAAGTTTTCCTAGACAGAATTTCTGACAGAAACAGAAGGTGTTGCATGATGTACTAACTCCCAGAAACACAAATGCTGTTCACAGAGTCAGATACAGAAATGATATAAAAATCAGGAGTCACTTTTTAATATATAGTTTCCTTTACAGGGACTCACAGTAATGAGTCTTGAAAAAGTATCCAGAAAATGTTCAATAACCTAAAACTACGAGATGCTTCTGTGATGAAGACAGGAAAAACATATCAAAACTCTCTTGCATAATGCCTGGAACACTAATTGCAAGTAAATTTTTAAAGGAAAGAAAGAATTAACAGCCTCTTAGGAGCTAGAAAAAATTTTTCTTAGTAAGTTATCTTTGTAATATATTTAAAATAACACAATAATGAAATACAATCATTCTTTAGCTCTTCCAAGCCATAGACAATTTTTAACACATATTGTCCTTTAATAAGCATCCTAGTGTCTCCTCTAATTTTACCTTTCTCATGTAGGCTTTCATTTTCCCTGTCTTTGGCCAAAGGTTCTATTAGTTTCCATAAACTATCAGTATAATAATTACAGATTTGCAAGTTTAAACCTTAAGTATATCTTAGTCTAACTTCTTTAAAAAGTGGACCTTCAAACAAGTTCCTCATACACAAGAGCAGCTGAATTAGATGCATTTCAGGTGATAATGTGCCTATGTAGTTTGTAGAAATTACTTAGTCCAGAGCTACTGTGTAGATTTCTGGAGGAAAAATTGTTGTCAAATGGACAAAAAAGAGACGAAATGTGAACTAGATGAAAAAAAGACTTTATGAAAAAAATTTCATCAGTCAAAGCCAAAACTAGAGAAATAACATGGTTCTGAGATTTGGCAGTTTCCTGACAAAAAACCAAAATCATTGTTTAGATCCTTAGAAGTACATTTTTAAAACCAAAGATCACTAAACTGACATTTTGGTAAACATTCTAGGCCAACACAAAATGACAGATTTGGCCTAAAAAGGAAAAGTTCTGTTCATTTTCAATTTGGGGAAAATCATTATTTTTAAAATACATTTCAGGACAAAGCATTAGATTGAAGTGTTAGAGCGTTTTGATTTAAGATTTTTTTTAATATAAATTGGGCAGAGAGAGGCATTTAATCTCTTTTCAGCCAAAATTACCTTGCTTTGCTGACATGAATTCACAAAATATTTTGTTCCACATAATCTGTACTTTTGAATCAAGAGAAAACAGTTTTGACCAAGAAAAAAAACGCTTGACCTTCATGAAATTATCTGTAACTTGTTGGAAACAAAAATACAACAATGTAAGACGTATTTTGAGTTTTCCACTAAGACATCAGTCTCACTGAATTCATAGGAACTACAAGTCACAGACATAGTAGGCATATTAACCTCATCATTGTCATCTTGCTTGGAACCGAAAATAACATGAGTATTCAGACTTAGAGCATATCCTAGAAGACGCTTTAGACCTGACAGTCAAGGCTCTTTCCTAATCCAGCAACAAAAATTTGCTTCGAGATTTTTAGTCAAACCAGAATGATAAATTATGATACAATATTCTAAATCAAAGAAGAGGTTCAGTCTGGGAGCTTGGCTTTAGCTTGCATCTGAGAATATTCAAAATGTCCCTAGATCCTGGATAATGATTTTAAAATTTTCTATGAAAAGTCAGCGGCACTTCATATACAAAATGATTAGGGAAACTACCATGCAAGGATAAAATACAGATAACTGAATAGCCAAATATACCAGAAATTTTTTTTATAATAAAATGTCCCCAGTAGAAGAAAGGGTAGATAGATGACAGCAAAGAGAAAACAACTCAGAATATAGAAAACTCTGAATATCTTAAGCTTAGCTGGCAATTGCTGCTTTGGTTTAGTTTCTTATAGTAATGACTGTAAATATTTTCCTTTATCTCAAAGGTTAAAGAAAATAATTCTTTATAACAGATGTCTCTGAATATTTTGGTGTCAGTACTGCATGGCTAGACAATACATTCATGAGAGTCTGCTGCCTTGTCACACTTAGGATCTATAAGGTGAAGAAATATATTCTCTCCATTTGTACTATATCACAGCCTATTATTACAAATTTTCAACTACAGATCAGGAAAACACACATAATGAACAAGAGGTTCAGAGGGACAGTTTTGATATATATAGCAACTGTTTCTTTCAGATTTTATTTTCTGTTTGAGACAAATTGGAATATTATGATCTTCCTAAGAAATGCATATTATTAAGTCAGAATATACTTCAGACTTTGTTAGCAACTCTTTCTTATTTGTAGAATTTCAAGTCCTGGAAGCACTGCATCTGACTCCACAGTTTCTTTCAGAGCAGGAATTGAAAGCGAATTTCCAGACATAATTAAAGAGAGATAGACTTCAAGCTATCTAAAAGTTGATCGCTACACCTACTTTATTAACTCTATGTATAAAAAATAAAAAGGGCTTACTGCATTAGAAATGAAGTGAGTAACCTGATGATGAAATACAACTCCCTGAATCTCTCTGTAGTTTACAGACTCTGCAACAGTATATACAGAATATGTATAGCTTCCAGAGGAAAAAAATTATAATTTCTAAATAGGAATAAGTTGTAACTTCTTTTCTCATTACAGTTTCACTTCCATTGTGTGTCTGCTTGCAGGTACTCATAGAAGGTATAATTTTAATAAAATGTTTTTTCTTGAGGGGGACCAATTCTTAGCTTCAGCTTACCACAATTTAGTAGTTCTTCAGTTTTACAGATACATATGATAATAAAATTCACTATCACTTTTGAATATGTGCTGTCATGGACTAAGATCATGCATATACACCAATGAGCAGAAGCGAGTGCTCACTAAAAGGCATTTGATAATCTTCAGTAGTACTTATTCATCTCTAAAAAATCGCTTATTTCCTATTAAGTGCATGCAGATTCCCATAACTAAGCTGGAGTATATGTGTGTAAATCCATTCAGGGTAATGGAAACAAGCTGAGGATCAGGTTCCCCCATTCTCAAGGAGCCTGGTTCACTCTAATAAGAGCTACAAAGTGAACATCTAAAGCATCTTCATACCTGTCTCATTGTCCTTTACATCAGTAACGAGGATCTCCCCTCCACTGCTGAAAGGAGAGGTGGTACCTCTTCAGTAATTTCTTGTATGCAAGAACCACACCTTTCAAAAAAACTGAAGAAACAGGAAATTCAGTATATGTGTGCCATTAGAGCTCATCAGGAGTATACTACTGTCTAGCCCTCTAGGACTTTGTTTGATTCAGAGGTTTTTTGACAGCATCTATATCGAGTTTTGAAATTTATGTGTGTGAACATTCAAAATAACACTGGAATATTAAACTAACATGGGAAGAAAGAAAGAAAATTCTTCTGGTATTTTTCTCTCGTCCATGGGATCTACAATTAGAAAAAAATTAGAAACAATTTTAAGAACAAAGTTAAGGCAGTAACTTATTCTTAATTAGTTCTTCATCTATATGCACAGTCAGTCAGAAAACACCCACTTCCTGGAACAAATGCAAATGAAAAATCAAATAAAGCAGAATGGCTTTGTATAAGCTATTTCAGCTTTTTCTTTCTCAAGTTAAGAGGTGAGAGAGACTGTTACGCTGTTGCTATCATAAGTACATGAGATACGCAGGGAAACCAAGTGTAGAACCATCTAAATAATTAAAGAAATATGTCCATAGACAGGCAACTCCTGTTAACATTCTGCATAGTTTTCATCTGGGTGTCATATGGTTAACCATTTTGTTTAATCTTGCTACATGTTCACAACCCAGTTTGATTAAAATCAGCCAATACATATGTTTTCATATGTGTTTTTAAAACATTTCTTGGAGCTTTCAAGCTCTCACATGAAAGTGAAGGAGAGGGAGAAGAAAAAATGTACTGGGAAACCGTGTGTAACTCAGACAGTTCATCAGAGAAAATTACCAAAACTGCCAACGTTCTTGTCACACTAGAAGTGAAGGTAAAAGAGAAGCATTAATGACAAACAGCAACAGCTTCTCCAGAAAAATTGCACATAAACATTATTGCTAATCTTTCTGCTAAGAAAGATGAGCCATAGTGTCATTTGTGGCATAAACAACGGTGCGCTTTTTTAACAGCAGCGTTATTTAGAGTCTCTGCAATGACTTCTTGTATGGCACCTCACACAATATTGACTGTCGCTGTTGTTCCTTAAGCATGCTGGGAATCAATATGGTTAGTAATAGTAATTACAATAAATGAACATTATGAGTAATATTTTACTACAAAAAGAATCAACAATCATCATTTGTGTCTGTGCTAATTATATTTCCACTATGGCTGGTAGATTAGTGCAGAAAAAGAGTCGGCAGCTTACGTTTAATGAAACCAAATCAATCATATCCTTTTATTCTGGACAGAATACAAAGAAGAGATTATGGTGGGAGCATCTTTTGACACAGATTTTCCTGCTAAATTTTAGGCCAGACTGGAGTAAAGACAACAGTGTTTTGAATGAGTCTGAGGATGCTTGGAAGTGCCTTGGGCAAGGATGCTCGAAAGGAAGCAGCTCTGTCAAGAACTGCCTGCAAATCCAGTTTTGAAAAGGCTGTCAAAAACAGCATCCGTACAATCACAAAGAAATGCGCTCCTACAGCTGTACTTACCCTTCCTTATAAAGTAGGTATCGACTGTCACTTGGAGGCAGTTAATCATCCAAAAGAGATACCGAAAAAATATACTAGAGCAGAAACTAGGGGTATAAAATAGAAAAAAAAAAAAAGGTCAACACCTAATTCCCAATTCCTAGGTGCAATTTTGTGCTTCATGCATAGCTATATGAATCCGTGCACTTAGTCTCACCTTCCCATTTGCAAATCGTCATGAAAATAATTGTGTATGTGTGTTCTGATGTGATACATACATATGTTACTGGGGAGTTAAATAATGCACACACAAAAGTTGAAGTCTAAATTAAATTCCTTGGAAAAATAGTTAGGTTTGACTGCCCTCCTACTCTTCAATCAGAGTAAGTTCTTTTAACTTAAACATTCTTCCAGTTCAACAGCAAGTGCTAGTGCTATGGTCTTGCCTCCTGAATAATGCTTGGGGCAGATCAAATGTGCTGGACTGTGTTAGTGACAACCTTCTACCCTTTCCATCCTTCCAATCAGTTACCTGCTGTAAAACCAGACTGCAATGGCTGGGAAAGCAGTTCAATAGTCAGAAACAAATCTTGCGATTCAGTGCAGCAAATGTGCTGAACAAAGCTGCTGCTTGAGACGACCCATGTGTGGATGCTGATCATCAAGACAACTATTGATAAGTAGCCTATCTGCCACTTCTGGCTGAATTTATTAAGGCTAATTTTCCTTAAGGAGTTTTAAGGAGCGATTATGCTAGCAAGTCCCCTTTATAAACAACAACTGAAAGCTTTTGTAACTATTCTTGCAGAAATTACAGGACATAAATGTAAAAAGGTACATAAAATATTTTTTGTCCACTTCTCTATTAACAAAATGCTTTGTTTCTTTTTTTAGTGATAGGCTTATTGAAATGCGAGCTTCATCTCCTTTAAACCTCTCATAGGAAAGTATATCTCATAGGATAGGAAACAAAAATAATTTTAAAAAAAATCTGATTTTAAAGATTACTCGAAAAAGTCACACCAGCAGCGGGCAGAAAACAAAAAAGCAGACATAATACTTTCCATATCCCTTAAGAGAATGTATGTTCACAAAATAAAAATATGTTTATCAACTCACAAAGGAATAAGTCACTAAGAGAGTGGTAACAGCTAATATACTTTTCATTCAGAAAGCTCCAACAGGTATGCGATTCCTTTAGAAAAAATTGTAAAAATTAAGGAGTATAAACATTGAAGTGAGCTCCCAGCAGTACTTTCTGGCTTCATTTTTCAATTTTAAGACCTTTTCACAGAACATTGATATAATTTCTGCAAGCTAACACCTTTTAGCAGAGGAGAAAAAAAGAACAAAATGGATAACTCTTCTAGGCTAGATGTTGTCATTGACAACTCCATCTAAATCTGATGCAATGATGGAAAATGTCATAAGTCATACAATTAGCTTGTCCTTAATAAACCATTTGCCTCATTGTTTTTCAGTTTCTTGAGATTAACAACCCTTTGAAATAATGGATTTACCCACTCTGAAAGTAGTATTAAAAGTGCATCAGTAGAAGAGCTCTTGGGGAAAAAAAAAAAAGTGACAATTCCTGTGTGCCGTTTCACAGCTTCTTTCTCCTTTCAGTTCACCTTGAAAATCATCTGCTGAGAAATACCAAGTCTCTTACGTCTCCCTTTAAAAATGATGAAAAGGCAGTACCAGTCTTGAAAAGACGCTGAAAAACAGTTTATTGAAAACCTACAGACAGCTTGCATACCTGAACTCAACAACTTTATTGTGTTTGCTTTTATGCAGCAATCTCTGTGATCGCCGTTCTTGCCCAGCCCCTAACATATACATTACACAGTATGTATTCAATGATATACATCCCAGTATAGCTAACCTCTACAAGAAGTGCATGGTACATATGCATGTGCTGTATGTAAATCCAGATACAGGCAAATCTTTACTTTTAATACTTTTACAATTTTTCTACTAGCATAAAAAAAATAGACTACTTATTCAACTCCTCCTGTAGCATTTAAAAGTAAATAGTTTTCATCTAATCGCATTATGTTCTGGAATGTTTCACTCATTTACAGTTCTATTCTATACATCATTCTCTTAGATATGCCAGAACATAGGAAAACTGAGGTTAGACACAGATTAAATCAGCCTCCTACCATCTATACACTGGGATACTCTACGAAGGAATGTAAAGCCGCGCTGAGTCACTCATTATGGAGATTCAAGGAACAATAACAATAATACGCTTTTCTTTCTCTGCATAAGTCCCTCTAACTGCTACTCAGCCCACAATACCACTGTTAAGAGAAGTCATTTCTATCGCTTAGTACTTACACTGCATGTTGTCTTTCATTGAATTCAAATGTAAAAGCAGACACTGATAAATTACACTTTCCAAATCATTTTCTTTAAATGACTAGCTCCTGATTTCTGTAGCTTTTGAACACAGCTTCTTTGACAGTCTAAGTAGCCAAGGTAGCAAGCCATGTGAAATCTAAACGTTGAGGTTTCACAACCCCAGGCAAGCCTGGGCAGCCCATGCAAGTACTGAGTGCTGGTAAGTGAATTTGGTAAAAACTGTTATTTTGTGAAGCAGCTACTCTGTGCCTGAGGAGTACATCTGCTTTAAAACAACATCAAAAAAAGAAAGAAAAAGTGAATTAAGAGGTTGAGAACTACCTGTTCCGAGGACGGAAAACATTTTAAAATATCAGTGTCTCCCATAAAGCAGAATATCCAAAAAGGATAAAGGAAAATATCCAAAAAGCAGTCAAATTGTATTCAGCAGCTGTACGTGTGGGAGCTGCTGATAACACAGAACAGAGACAGAAAGACACCTACAAGCTGTTTCCCTCTCCTGATAGGAGGTGGAAGTAACCGGTTTGAATGGAGGTTATCAAAGCTTGTTGGGAAAGATAAAAAAGCGAGCTAAAGGAAATGCAAGGAAAAGTACTTACTGCTCTAAGACAGACATCCTGCTCTCTAATTCTTCTTTTTTTTCACTTCACCCTGAAAACCAAGAATATCGTTGCTTTGATAATACTTCATGGGTCAGAGGAAATATACATAGACGTATTCTCTTTTTTTTTTTTTTAATTATACCTATGAGAGAGAGGTATGTTTGGCTGAGAAGGCTAATTTGTTTCTGAAGATGCTTCTGAGCCTTGGTAACCAGGAGAATAGGGGAGAAGAATGTGGGTCTATACTGAATTTTCTAACATTAAAAATTGCCTTTTATGTACAGGTTAAGGATGAAAACAAGGATCTCAAACTTGAACAGAAAAAGGAATAGAAACTGGCAATGCAGGACAATAGGTAAATTACTTTAGTTTAGTTTTCTCAGACCAAGATGGGACAATTGTCATCCTGTGCTAGAGATCTACTTTTTTTCCATTGACTCTGTGAAAATCCCAGGGGATTTCCAGCAGCTGGAGAAGGCTAGCTCATTTGCCACAAGCATTTAACAAAGTCCCAGGGAGCTGAACCAGCCACAGCCATAGCTGCCAGGGCTGCTCAGCAGCAGAGCTCCTGGAGCTCCCACGGTCTACAACACTGCACCCCTAAGACAAAAGTGTCTGTCCGAGGCTGAATCCCCAAATTTCTAAGCTGCTACCTCTGCAAGAGAAAACCATGGGAAACATGCCACAGGTAGCTTGGCCTGAACCTACAGAGCTGGCTGGTGAAGATTGCCACTGAGAAGCTCTGTGTCGTCATTGCCGCTGCAGTCCCACAGACATATCTCTTATTTACTGCTCAGCAGACACCTCTTTTCCCCTTTCCACCTCCTGTTCGGCCTTGGATGCATGAGGAGGCATGTTCCCAGACCTTCTTAAAACTTTCCCAGACTCATCCCCAAAACAGCTTGTTGAGTACATCTTATATGTAAGTACATCTTATATGTAAGAATATAAGGACATCTAAAAGACATCTGAATATACTCCTTCTGGGAATCACAAGGCAGACAGAGCAACAAAACAAAGAAACACCTTGGATACTGTAGGAAAAGATATCATTTATGGACATAATTAAATGAATATTTAAAATAAAGATTTGAAAAGGAAGATGTGTTAGATGATAGTCTTCTAAATGAAAATAGCTGGAGCAAGTTTGGGGCAGGGAAGAGGGTGAGCACAAAAAGAATCCAAGATGTCTATGTATGCACAATTGTTCTCAGAAAATTATATTTCTCTTTATTTGACTGCATTGTTTTGCTGTCAAATGTTTTACCAGAAACATACAATTTTCTTTCACTCTTTTTTTCCTCTCTAATTGAAAAATACCATGTTATTACAAAACAATGGCTGTAGAATATGACCATGGCCAGAGACTTGAGACAACTATGAAAAATGCAAACGTTGATGAGCAAAACATAGTACAGAAAAAAAAATATAATTTCTTTTTAATGAAAATATCTGACCTAGGAAGAAAGTTGACAGAATATTTAATACAGATGTACCACAGTAATAACAAAGTCATTATAAACACAATTATCTCCAGACACTGGGAAGGAGTATAAACATTCCTCAAAGCAGTTCACCTTACGGTAAAATATATATTTAATGAGTCTAGTTGTATAAGGAAATGTATAAAGTGACCTAAAGAAATACAGAATCACAGAATGGTTTGGGTTGGAAGGGACCTTTAGAGGTAATCTAGCCTAATCCCCCTGCCATGGGCAGGGACATCTTTCACTAGATCAGGTTGCTCAAAGCCCTGTCCAATCTGACCTTCAACACCTGCAATGATGGGGCAACCTCAACTTCTTTGGGCAGCCTGTTCCAGTGTCTCACCACCCTCTCAGTAAAGAATTTTTGATATCAAAAAGACAAGGGAATTTTGAGAAATGTAAGGAGACAGAGAAAACTGAACAGTTTGCCCTGTCACCACCTTATAAATATCAGGTAGTGCACATTTCAGATATAAACTGAAAACTGTTGTTATACCAGTGGGAGCATTCACCCTGGGTTGGCAATCCCAGCCTCCCAGACAAAGGTGCCTAGGGAGGGAAGGAACTGCGACTTTTAAAAGCAGGGTAATTTTAAAGCAAAGACTTTATAGATCTTCCTGAAAAGATCTGTCTGAACAACTACAGCAGGCTAAAGGGGCTGTGACCTGGGACATAATGTTCCCAGAACAAAAAGATGCGTTGACAGCAGCCATTGTAGCATTTCAAGGGAGATCCTCAACCCATGTAGCAAGCCTATCCACGGGTGTTGTGCAGTTCTCCAAGCAGACAGGGAAGGGGAAGCAAGGAGCGGGGGGGGATGACAACACATGACACACCACCAAAACCAGCCTCAAAAGGCAGTAGACAGGCTGCCCTCAGAACTGAATGTATTTCAAAAACGCTTTGTCAAATTGGAAGTGTTGCTGTAAACCATGACACACCACCAAAACCAGCCTCAAAAGGCAGTAGACAGGCTGCCCTCAGAACTGAATGTATTTCAAAAACGCTTTGTCAAATTGAAAGTGTTGCTGTAAACCATTTCATCCTTGGTGAATCAGCATGTACAGATTTGCCCTTTTCTCCTAGTGAAGTTTTGACTGACTTTACCACAGCGGCCAAAGCCTCTTATGCTGATATGCTTAACCTTACCCTGTACAGAAACCCAGCTGTTGAACAGTATTTTTATAGCTGAAAATAAAGGCAAAAACTCTCATGAGATCTGTCACTTGTAAGCAATGAAACGGACTATAAGACAGTCCACCTTTAATATCTTTATATAGATAATAATGCAAACACCCCTCCTTCACCTATGGTAACTCTGCTCTCCCCCAGTGCAACAGCCATTCTAGCTCAGTGAAGTACATATAGCAAATACATTTTCAAATTCAACTGCCTTTAATCAAGTTTAACTTCATTTGAACTGTTGTCAGGAGGAACTGGGTCAATGACAGAGGAGTATACTGTCTTATTGCAATCATATGTCTAATTTCTGTCCCTGGTGTCCTCTCGAGACTCCAGCCACGTCACAGAGCATCGGGCAGAATTTAATCGCTTTCTGCTCTAGTAGTTCTGGCTGTTTGGGAATGGAGATTGATTTTTCTCATTTTGGACTGTGACGATCCAGTGTGAGCCTGCTGCCACACAGTATGAAGTGGCAGCAAGTGCAAAGGAATTTGATGTTCTGTAGCTGCTGTTGTGAACTGCAGAGCTGGCAGCATCAGGAGAAACAGCGTGAGCATGCCACTCGGGTATATGAGTCTTCTTCCTCTGCTCTATACAAGCAAGATGTTCTTGGTAGGTCCTGCCTGTTGCAATGAGTATTTTGGCTTATTTCTGTCTTGTTTGAAATTTTGCTGGTTTGATTAGAATGGCTTTGGTGCTTACATCTACTGGATCTGGTTCGTAAGTGTTTTCAGTACTTTTCAGTGACCATTAAATAAAGCAAAGAAAGTGAAATGCTTACTCTGGCACTTTCAGTTTGCAAGACAGATGGGACAGAAGGACAGTAACTGCACCGTTGCATCAAGAAGACATCAGCAGAACTGTTAAAATGTATTTTCTGCTATGACAAGAGGGAGAAAAAAAGTATTACTGCAATTGTTGTGAATTTCCTTTAAGTATCAATGAAAATACTAGACATAGCGCAGTTTATAATACATTTTATCTCCTTTTATAAAGGCTGATCTTTACACCAGCTGATAAATAACCAGGAGACTGCGTCTTTATCACTAGCTTGCTTTTAAAAACTGCTGATCAGAAGATATTTTTGATTTGGTAAATCGAAATCTAATACAATAAATGTAACAGCTTTTCATCCTGAAAAAAAAAAAAAATCTTTGTGCACTGTATTGCTAGTAGGGTCATTGTTAGGCCAAGGTTGCTTTACAGAACAAGAAAAATAGGTTCTTTTTCTAAACCGGTTTTCACTCTCCTTACCTGAAATGTCTGCGTTCATCAGTATCTCATAATTATATGTTGATTAATGGTATAATTTATTTTAAATTTACCGAAATTTGGGGTCTCATATTTTGGAAATTATCCAGATACAACTTTAGTGGCTATGTTTGGATGACATATATACATACGATTATACTAAGATATGAGATCGAATTGAAATATAAAGAGAGATGGAGACAGTAATTACCCAACAGGGAAACAGAAGAATCAACGAGAAGTATAAAAATCAAATTATAAAGCAAGCGTCAATGAACATGCACAAGTGACTCACATCATGTTTAAATTCCAAGAAGAAATAACTCTGTATAGATATTTTTTTGTCATTAAATGAGAAATCTTTTCATTATCTGATACATATATCAACCAGATTTTCAGAAAAATTTTGTACAAAGAATCATAGGACATTTCTCACAAAGCATGAATGTTCTTGACCCCTGGAGAGAAAATTTCAGCCCATTCTTTAATTTTAAAGGTGCCAGTTAAGGCAGAAGTAATCTTGTGGGCAAGATGAAATAAAATTATATTTAAAAATATTAAGAACTTCCTGCAGGTATTGTGGGTTTTCAAATGAAATTATTATATATGGTTGTTTTATTAGTAATTAGTATGTGGATATTTTAAACTTCAAAATGTTTAAGCCATGACTGCCATGACTGTGGAAGTCTGACATTACTCATCTCCCACTGATATCTCCTATCAACAGCATTTATGAGGAATTACAGGTTAATCGTATGTAGAGCATTTGAATAAAACATCTTTTCCATACAGTTTAGGTCCCATTTTGAAATATTTCAAATGGGCCTGGCAGTAGTAAGATTGGAATTTTGATTAAAATACATCAACTTATTTTTATTTACAGAATGAATACGTAAGTTTGGTGTTCGAGAGATGTATAAACCTCTCTGATCTTATTTCCAAAACAAGGAGCTTTGGATAGAGGTCACCAATTCAGAAATGCCATTTCATATACAAAGTAATCAACACCTGAAAGAGAAGGCAGTCTCTGAAATAATTATTTCAATTATGGAGTTGCAGGCCCCGCTCCTGCATAAAGCAAGAAAATATTCTTAGATAGAAGTCAGGGTGGGCAGAATTCTTTAATATGTCAAGTGTCCCAAAAGCCAGATGATGCTGCCTGAAGTTTAGATAATAATGATGCACAACTGGTGGGACAAAGCTGTACAGAGAGGACAAGGTAGCAGTTGGAGAGTAAAATTTTGCTTTCATTGTAGCAAATTTTTTTAGCATTGAAGGAGACAAAATACTAAGGTCAGATTCTCTTCTCATATTACGTTTGAATGGATTTCAAATTTGCTAACTTCAGCTGTTCTGATGCACATCAGGATAAAGGGCAGGAGTATTCTTTACCATACCAACACACATCTGCTGCTTCTGTCTCCATCTCATCTTCAAAGCTAATTAGGTTAGTTCATTGGCCTCACTTCCTGCATGGCTGGTTTTGATTAAGCCAATGAAGTAGCACATTCTCTGTCTACCTGAATGCAAAATCCATTCCATTTTCTTTTGACTGATCTGCGTTCCACTGTTCTTCAATTGCAGAAATGATCTTTGCTTTCCTCATACTTTTCTTATTAGCATGCTTAAGGGTTCCTGCATGTCATCCCTGAGACAAGCCTTTCTCAGTAATTGTTCATGGATAGTGGCTTAGAGTAAGGAACTATGTTGATTCCCTATAAAAATTGCTCTAGCAAAATGGATCAAATAGAATTTATTTAGATAAGAGTTAACAGGTATAAGCTCACGATGGATTAATGGATATGCTACAGAACACTTGTGTACAATTAACTGTGTGCTAAAGACGTTCTGATTTGTATATTATACAAATATTGCATTAATGTCTCATGCAGACTTTTTCCAACAATAACAGTCATGAGGTAATGTGGTAAACAAATTCTAAAAATTCTTCTGTTTGGCCATTGCATACAGTACGTCCTCAGAGAAAGCAGAAGAAATTTGTGAATGTGGAAATTTAATCCTGAAACCCAGCTACTGTATTTGGAATACAGTTTCTTTATATCAGTTAGTGAAAGTAAGACATTACATTTGAATGGAACCACTAGTTGAGCAAACAAAAACAGACCCTAACTGAAAACTAAGCTATCTCTTCTTTACTATGTACTCTGTAAATACAAACTCTAATTATTAGCCTTTAGGAATCAGTGATGTCTGATACACAGCATCCCATGTGTTATAACCTAATTAAAAATGAATGGTCCCTTAGCACATTAACACTTACCCTTTAAATGCTTTCAAGAGGCATTTTCGCCTCTTAGTGCTTTGAGAGGCAATCAAGAGCTTCTTTTTCTCTTTAATTACTCTCTTTTCATCCTTTCCAGGAACACGTAATTGGCAAAATGTTTACATCCTGTTGCAGCAATGAGACAGATTATTTTCCACATGTTAAGGTGTTTTGATCTTAGATACAATGGCTATTAGGTCTCCAAGGAAACACTGAGTTCAAATCTATACTTCAATTAAAATTGTATTTGAGTGCAGTTATTGGGGCCACAAATTTTAATTTGCTGTCATTACTCTTTCAAAACTTTGGAGTTACTGTGCCCAGAGGCCTCAGTCAAAATCTACTCAGGTAATTGCCTTGCTGTGTAGCTCTAGTTGGATGGGTAGTCTTTATTTCTTGCTATATTATATTGAGTTCAGATTCTCTGCTGTAGTTTCTGCTGGCAGAGGGCAATTCACCCCAAAAGCACATTGATTTCAATGTACTTCTGGTTACAAACTAAGGTTCTTTGGGAATCCCACACATTGAAAAGCTGTATGTAAATGTCACACTCTTTTATTGATTTCTGAAGTATAAAAAAAAAGGGTGTGTTTTTTCTCTAATACAGAAAACTAAATGGCAGTTACTTATACTGAGTAGGATGCTTGTTATCCTTTGATTTTTTTTTATGATGATTAAAAGATACAGAATAAAAACACCTAGAATTTCTGAGGACATGTAGTACATGACATGCAGAGCTACTAGGTGCTAATGCTTACACCTGCCATCAGAAGTAACTATGTTTTAAAAGAAGACTTTGTGACTGATGGAAATGGTCATTCAAATACCATAATTAAAAAACTGGTAATGAGCCTACTAGCTCATCAATGAGTAATATTATTTATCGCTCAACAATCAGATAAAGATGTGCAACATGAACGTGTTTCATGCACTCTAGTCATCAGCTCAACGCATAACTTGTGGAGCCTTTTACTCCTTCTGTCTTCAAAGGAATCTGTGAAGCTGAACAAATTATACCTACAGAACAAGCCATTAGCCATTGCAATACCATTGCTACCAGAAGTTTGTTAAAGAGCATCTGACACAAGGAGCAATGACTGGACTTGAGGACAAGTGGTACAAAGGCCCTAGGGAACCTCTGATCCGCTTGTGATGCTACTTTGGCCCTAAGCGACCGCTGTTGGTGTGTGCGATAGGAAGAGAGTTTCGTTTTGAAGTCTCTGAAAGTGAGCCACGTTGCAACTCTGAGTGGTCTTTTTCTGGCAGGAAAGTGGCAGTATTTATGAGCTTCATGCCCAGGCATTAGACACAGAATTATGTAGAGGAGCTTACAGATAACAAACAGGATGGGACAGTAGGGAGGGACTGTAGAAGGCAGAATATGAAAACCTGGTAGAGTCTTTTCAGGAAGATTTCATGCTGGAGAAAGCTAGCAGGAGTACCCCCAATCAAGGTGGGCAAAACCTATAAGTTTGCAGTACAAAAAATCAAAATCCACTGCCTGAGTTCACTGCCTAGCTTTTTGATAGTGCTTTCTCTAGAGAGACTTATCCTGGACAAAACTGTTGCAAGTTTAATAGGACACTGTAAACATATGAGTAGATATATGCTGTATTTTAAAGTAGAAATGCATTCTGAGAGGAGATGAAGGAGTTCACATTCAGTAATAACTCAGGAAAAAGTTGGCAAGCCATTGCTCCTTCTGCTTCTCCTCATCATCTGTCTAGACTTTCCAAAAAAACCCAAACTAAACTAGACTTCCTGCTCGTGTTTATTAACAAAGGATGGCAACAAATGCTCCTTTGACTACTCAGAAATAACCTGCTATGCTAGCCAGCAGAGTTAGTGTTGTTCCATGGATTATGGTTTCTTGCAGTATCCAAGCAATAGGTAGGAATGTAGGGAGATGACATAACTCTAGCAAGCCACTGGGGAGGGGAAAAAAAACAAAAAAGAAGAAGAAAGAAAAAATAAAAAAGCCTCTTACAGAAACTTAGAAATTTACACAGCTGAAGAATATTACCAGAAGGCAAAATGTGGTTAATATGGGAAAATATCCCTAGTGGTATAGATAAGATAGTTCTTTGAACAGTCTGGCCCCAAAAAACACTCTAGTGCTGTGGAAGCAGAATTATGAATTTAGTGTGCAGCACTCTTTCTTTTACGTCTATATTACACCAGTACAATACTGGTGAAGATGCTGCACCCTGGAGGAATGCTAAAGCTGAGATCCGTTATGAGAACCATATTACCAATGAGAGAAAATATTCACTAAGAAATCCAGTTTTACAGCTGAATTTACTGTGCTTAGCTGGAGAGAATTCTTGAACTTAATTTACTTGTAGGGTATACAGCTCTGCTGGCTAGGGAATAGACAGATCTACTGCATTTTGTAAGTACTATTTTCCAGTTTGAAACAAAAAAGGCTTTTTTTCCTTCAGGGATTTCTCACAGGAAGCATTCCTCTGAGACTCTTCAGAAGGAAAATGATTTATGTGTGTATTACTCTGAAGAATTTTAAAAGGAACACTATCTTTTTACCACTTGGGCATGGCGGAGGGGGGTATTTGCTTTGGGAGTCTGGGTGTTTTGTGGGTTTTGTTTTGGTTTTTTGTTTGTTTGTGTTGTTTCTTAAACTTAAAAGAATATTCTTCGCAGAGCCAGATCTTCATGACTGCCTCTGCACAGCCTTAAGATTGCTAGCAACACCATAACAAACATCTAGAACTACTACAGGCCACCTTTTAAACAGGAGTAGAGATATCGATATGCGGTGTATACAGGGTAGGCTGACGGATAGAAGTCAGTTTCTAACAGAGACTCTAGAAGTATCCCAGATAACAAAGTAAAGATTTTTCAGTACTTTTCTAAATGTCCACTGGGCTCCATTACATAATTGAAGAATGTCCACCTTGAGAAGGCTGCCTCTTGGTTGTCTATAAACTAATTTTCATTCAAAATTAGTACAATATTTTGTTAACCAAGTACAAACTACAGTAAATGACTACATACATCAAAAATATCACTGGAAAAGAATATCTACAACATCTTATTAAATATCTCAAAAAAACTAGTTAAAAACCATCTGTTTTGATAAACAGAAATGGTTGTATCTCTAATCTCTCACTCGGCCAAATTGGGGAAAACAAAAAAAACCACCACAACCACCATTAAAAAAAACCAGAAAAAAAAAAAACATGGAAAAAAATGGGATTGGAAAAGAAATAAAAAAGTATCAAAAGGAAACAGTTTCATTTTTAAAATGTAATATTTAGTCATCTCATCTTCCTTTAGTCTACTAGAGCTACACCAAAGATATACATGCATGTTTCACCTCATATTAATTACTTCATTTGCATACATAGGTACTTAAACGATTTGTTTTCAACCACCAGACTTTATCCATCAAGACATTTTGATACACTGAAATAAAGGGTCAAATTAGAATAGCTTTATTCCTTCAAGAATATATTTTTAGAGCTGCAGTAAGAAAAATAGCATGTTCTCTGTAATGTAATGAGCTAATAAAGGGATAGATGATGAACAGGATCTTTCAGATTACAATCATGAAGTTCTCTAATTCTCACAAAGGCTGATAAAAAATAGATATTTTGTTTTCGCCCAAAAAACCACTCTTGTAGATCATGTGTCTAACTTCCATGCTTTATGGTTGACAGGGTGTCTTTTGTAAGTAAAAAGTGACATGCCCAAACAGAAATACTGTCTATTTGCAGGTGCGTGTGATTTCTGCATTGACAAGTTTTGCTGGAGCTTGGTTGTGTTTGTAGCACAAATTGCCACCACCAAAAATAAAAGGCTAAAACAGAAAACAAAATTTCACAAGAAAAGATTTTAAATACATTTCTCTCATAAGATCTTCATTAGCATCTGCAGTTAGATTACTCTCTCATTCATTGCCGCTATGAAGAACATTAGGAATAATATCTAGATTTCAAACAAGACAGCCTGCCTTGCTGTCACCCCTCACTCTCAGCTCACCCTCCCTTGCAAAGCAGTCTGTGCGTGCTGCTCCCTGACACATACAGTGTCACACAAACAGCTGGAGGAATTATTTTAGAAACTGCTTATTAAAATGCAGGATCCCTCCCTCCCCAATATACACTTGTCTATTCTTTGCTTTTTGCTCTAGTCCCAGTTTGAACATGAAGTTCCTATTAACGCAAATGTACCTTAAATGTCAAAACATAGACTGATGTTTGTCTTTTCATGATGGCGCTGTATAGCACAAGAACTTCTAGAGTACAGCCATCATTCAGTCACACTGACCTTGAGTTACACAATGAACTATAAGCTTTGCACATTTTTAAGAGAGGGAAAAAAGCTTTTAAAGTGGCCATTTGGCTGCAAGTTATAAAATGTTTTTAGCATTTGGGAGCTTTGTATTTTTCTTTTTAAGAGGTTAAGTGATGGGAATATAAATCACACCATCATTTAGATACTGTTCATGCTGCAGAGTAGCATTCTGTAATAAGAGGTAGGTTATTTTGTAATTTATATTAATATCCAGCAGGTACATTTGATTGTATGGGATGGGATTATGAAGACAAAAATATTATGACCAGTTTACAGAATATATACATGGATATATATATATCTTCATAGACATTAGCAGATATTTATCTTAACGTATTTTGCTTTTAAGTTTGACAGCTAATGTTGGAATGGCTTGGAAAGCAATAGCAATCCTTAAAATATGATTATTTCTATGGATTGCTGCTTACACGTATGGCTGAAAAAGATAATCTTTGTTTTTAACTAGAAGATTCAGTCTCATTCAGTCTCATTGTAGTGTCGGCTTTATGCAGACCAGAGCTACCCCCGGCCAGGAGGAGCTGGGAATCCAGAGCAGGCTCCAGCTGGGGTTCTTGGAGAATCTGGAACACCAGACAGATCTCTGACACTCTTCATTTCTGTTATCAGTGATTGGACCAGAATCAGACACCACTAAATCTTTCTTCACCTTTCTTCCTCATGTGGAGATGGTTTCAGACATATACATTTCAGTAAATTCAATCTACATAATCACTCATTATTTTTAATAGAATATATGTGGTCAATATATTTATGTGTACGCATATGCACTATTCCTACCTTTTATTATATAGAACAAATGGTTAGTAACTGCTGTATTATCTATCACTTATTTTTTTTTAAATCTTAACAGTGCCTTTTATTTTTTCCAGCAGTATAAGAAAAGCTCATCTCACTGAAACCAGCGGAATATCAAATCATGACATATTTTCAACACATAAGATGTGCTTACCTTTGGACAGGCCTTAAATATTGGACATCTCTGAAACAATTACTGAACATTTTTGCCAGTGTCAATATGTTTCTATTACTTTTGGAAGGCTTTTGTATTTGTGTGAGCTCCTTCTGATGACTCAGATGTAAAAATCTGGCTTTTGTTTATCTTCCATGTTCAGAGTAGCCAAGCCAGGGAGGAAGAAAGAGCACTTACTGACTTCTTTAGTTTACCTCTGACATGTGTTTGTTGGCTATTCATGATATATGTGACTACAAAGATTTTAGTAACTCTGCTGTGCAAACAAGCAAGAAATAATTTTATCAATACACCCTGGGATATATCTATATCTATCTACTTCTATATCTTATATCTAGAAGGAATCGCTGTGGGATCACTGCAGTATCAGCTGCACACCAAGCAGTGCAGCGTTATGAGCCTGCAGAGTATTCTTTCTGGCAAGTCTAAATGAGCAACTACAAGGAAGAAACGTTGGTGGGAAACATTTTCCATTAGCTAAATTTTTAACATAAGTAACTTGTGCAATGGTAATACATTCTCTGACCGTCTCTGGTGCACAGAATGTGAGACCAAGTCCTTTGCAGGGCAGCAGTGCCAGTTTAAGTGCCACCAACCCTCCCAATGCACTCACGACTTCCCGAGCCTTTCAGGCATGCCCCAAGCAGCTCCTTACGTAGCTGTCTGTGCTCCGTAGCTAGCTCCAGGGCTCCACTTTGGGAGCCAAAGGATCATGCTGAGGAAGCTCTGCTGGGTAAAAACACTGCATAACCACATGCTTAACCTGACATAAAGTCTTGTGGAAATCTGCTAATCACTACTACCTTCCTTGACATAGTTCCAGCACACACTTTCTTACTCTTGAACTGCCGCTTCTCCTGGCACTGCATCAGCATCTGAAGATCAGCAAAAACTGCCACAGGATTTCGGAGCTCGAGAGATGATGCTGAGCGCCGGGAAAACAAGCATACTTACTAGCCCCAGACACTAAGGGGACTGCTTTCCTGGGTCTGCTGCTCCACTGCTAATAACTTACTCAAGGGTGTCAGCAAGTTGTTAGCAGTGGAGAGTGAAATCAGCTTTCCCACACACCTCAGTTCAAAACTGCTTTCTTGATACAATAGTACATTAGGAATTAATTGTATTCATAAAAAGACTAAACGACCTAGGAAATTTTAATTTGTTTTGGAGATTTATATGAGAACAAATGTACTAGAACTTCTTTGAAATTGAGATTTATTCTTTTATAAGTAATTGGAAATGTTGATGTATTTACTCAGGAGAAGTAGAATGGCCTAAATACTTACCATTCACAGAATCTCTGTCTTCTCAATGCCAGCATATCATAAATTATTATTTTTATTATAAATATATATATGCATACATAATTTATATTTGTGTAAATTTAAACTACCTTTTCATAAGTTGGCATGAAGTTTTTGAAGTGATTAATGTTCTTTGATTCTAGTCCAAAGTCTTTTATGTTAAAATATCACTAATTGTTCATTTAGAATGTGCAGACAGGTTATTCAATTTTTTAACTGTAGTCTTAGAAATACATGGGATTTTTTTTTTACATCTAGATATTAAAAATGAAATTTTAAGTGCTAGATATTTTAACTAAGAGAGGTTATACATTATTATTCACATATTTTCTTTTTAGACATCTGAGTCAATTCTGAACTACTGCATTTGTGGCATAAGTCTGACAAGAAGATATTCCTTAGAGTTCAGTTTATGAAAATTACTATTTTGCAACAAGAGATAAACTTTGGTTATGGCACAGACTTAAAACAAAATCCCCAATTGCTTATTTTTCATTTAGAGCACGTACAAATGCAGAGTACTCATGGCTGTGGTGGTAGAAGAATCTATAGAGTTATTGCGCATGGTTTAGCCTCAAAGATTTTTCTTATTCAGTGAATATGAAAAAGAAATGAGCATACAGGATTGCCATTGTGGTACCCTTTTCTGCACATTAATATTTACAATATATCTTGATAAGGGTTATAACTTTTCTAGAAAACACAAATTTGTTCATTTCATGGTAAATCTTTTTGCTACACGTGCCGCTCATAAATTCATAGCTGTTATGGTAATCTAGCAACCATGAAAATATAGCAATTAATTATTTGTTTTGTTAATTTCTGTCAGGATATTTGTAAGAGCAGCATAAGATGTATTGGTGTACTAGCATTATGTGATCCTATTTTTTCATATCATTAATTGACTGTTGTATCAATATACAACTGACTAGATATTACCTCTCACCTATTAACAGCTGAATAAGAATACTGAGTTGATATTAAAAATTATAAGATTCCTTGTTTTTACATCGTACTCTCATATGGGCGATAAATTGTGCTTAAACAAAACACAAAGCAGATAGTAGACATCCCAGCTTTTCAGGAGACCTTGTGGGATGATAAAAGTACAGTAAATCATAAATGTTTAGTTTAATCAAATTTGTCCTTCATATCACTTTAAAAAGAAAGTAATTATCCTTTAAGCAATAAAAATTTCCTCTTCAGTAGAGATAAATAAGCACAGATGTGAATGGTTGCTTTTGCATTTAGCACACTCATCCAGAAAAGAAGTAGTCACTGAAAAATACTGTCCACCACCTAAAGTGAGAAAGCTTTTTCTAGTCAGGGAGTGTGGATGCCATATGGAATAAGTATAACATGGTAGGAGGATATTCATCAGTTCTATATATCCTGTAAAGCCCAGAAAATCAATGTATTGGACAAATCCGTATCTTTACACTCTTCTGAAAACACCTATATTGGAAAATAATTGGCTGGGCCTACAAGATAGGTATTTATATCAGGTATATGTACTTTTCACCACTCATTATGGTCAAAAAAATCTTTTTCTAGGATTAATGCCTTCCCCAATTTCTTATGACTTTGCTAAAAAAAATCACACTGTATGTTTTATCCCAGGGTACTCATATTTATTTCTTCAGGGTACTCATATTTATTTCTTCAATGCATGAGAAAATTTGAAATAAACAAAGTAATCTATTGTTAAGATCAACAAAATATTATCACTTCTGATTTTCAATTCTACAATAAAAATTTACACTTTCATGATTGTAAGAGACATAACTTCATAAGTGAGGCAGGGAAATATTTTTCCATTTATTATCTGATGCCTAGAATGCCTAGATTTCTAAATAAAATGAAAAAGAAATTTTTTATTTCAAGTGAAAGAGAGCTTGCATTTTTATGCTGCATGCCTCTTCAACGCTGGTATATAAAGCTCTGAGCTTTTGTAAGCTAGAATCCAAGCTTTTACCAACGAAGTTTAAAGACGATGAAGACAGGTTTCTCATAACAAAAAGCTATACAAACAAAATTTCACATCTGGATTTTTGACACGTACCTGTTGGGTTCATTAGAAAAAGACTTGAGAGAGAAAAAGTCCAGCACCAAGAACTGTTCTTATGAAAACTGGAGTTAATCTTGGAAATAAACTTCATTCCTTCTACAAGGTTAAAAGATGTTCCAGCAAGAAAGAACAGCTTTTCTTTGCCTTCCTTCCAAGAATACACTCAACAAATAGGCTACTATTAAACTCCTTTTAAAATGCCAATATGGAAAAATTAATTTATTACCTAGGAAAAAAAAAGACAGAAAAAAGGAAATTTAAACTCAAAGGAAACCGCAAAGACAATCTAGTAGAATTATTTTCAGATGTTCTTGTGACCCTGGTAACATAGAAAATCTACAGAAAAACCTGAGAAAATCAGAAAAAAATGCAGGAAAAATAAGCCATGTTCTTTGCTCGGGTGCCTGGATGTGGTGGGATGAATTAATGCCACTTAATTGAAGCCATTGCCTTTGTCCATAGCACACCGTAGGGAGTAGTTTTAGAGTACATGTGGTACTAGAGTACCTTACTGCCAAATAAATTGTGAACTTTGGTCCTAGATATTCATGTGTATAATCTTTTCAGGCCAATAATGCTGTGAAATATCTAGCTCAATCTACGGTGCTTTTTTTCCCCTCTTATTTTGGTAATACGGCTACCACAAAATAAGTGTTAATTTGGTATCAGTGGTGGCTATTTTTTAAAAAAATGGAGGAAGAGAACTTTAAAAACCAGGGGTTTGAACTTTGTATTGAAACTGCTATGAAAACTGACAAAAGAGACAAAGTACTGACAAAAGAATATAAAATATTGACTATCCTGACTACTAAAGCTTATAGTTACTGTACCGCAATGTTACCAAGCAGTGATCTTTTTGTTAGATTACACTGCTGAAATGGCTGTAAATAGTTACTGCAGTGGAGTATTTAAATTTTTTTAATTGATTCAAGTAATAGTGTCATGTAGCAATGCAGACATTTCATCTAACTACTGTATTCCCTGTATTTTAAATGGGAAGCTACTGAACCTGTGCCTTCTAATTCCTTTAAGTAAAAATTATTCTTCTTTGAGTATTTCAAATCTAAGAGAGGACTAGAGATAAAATCCTGGAATAGCAAGTAATGAACAAATTAAAGAACACATTTCAGAAATATTAAATCTGTAGAAACATTAGTTTTGTACAGGATTTCTGAATTCGATAATAAGAAAAGCACAACTACGAGAATGTTTTTCTATGGTACAACACTTAAAATACATAGGATTCTCTATTGTGGGTGAGTCATTGTAGTTTTCTCATTTTAAAGTCAAAGATACATATTTTAAATTTGCTAGCAGATGTTGAAGACAGACATCAATGGAGTAAAAAATACAAAATCAACCACAAAAACTTCAGGCACACAGACTGGATCTGTTTTAAGATTGGGATTAAACTCTGTAAATGCAGGCAAAAGTCACTAGTTACAGTTGTACTAAGAACTCCAGTTAAAAGAAGCAATGCCACGCTTGCTAACACAGTGTAGGTCTGCAGCCTTGAGCCTGACACATAGCATTTAGTGTATTCTGCTCCTTTGCCCCCAAAGTGGATGGTTCTTCATATTTATACTAACAGCATGCATAAAAATCTAATTATACATAACTGAGACAGCTGCCCCATCCGTGTTTTCTTCTTAATCTACAACTGCAATCATTGCATTTATGAAGATGCTAAAATTTTGCAGCAGAGCAATCTATCTAGTTATAAATGGATTGCATGCTCTGAAAGAATATAAGCTATTCAGCCTGTTGCTTGACCTGCAGTAGCATTATCCACATAAATGAGAAAAGGGACCCAGCTGGGTCTCACTATTTCTAACATTTATTTTTAACATTTTCCTCTTACGGTTCAAACCATAGAAAGAACAGTAGCTAAGACTGAATCTAACATTTTCAGTCACGGAAGTGGACCTTGCATTCAAGCACAACCTTAAGTATCATTGTAAGCAACTTTGCAACCATGAGTTTGGAAGGGGACAAATCTTGAGTCCTACCCCATAATCTTAGCATGCATCTGCCCTGGTTTTCATGTAACCTGGAAGTACTGGAAATGGCCAGAGATATTCCGAGTTTGACCCTTCCTAGCAAGCTAAATGCCTGAAGAACAGAGATGGAAAGAACAACGGATTTGAAAAGTACAAGATAACAAATGGCGGGGTGGGGAGTGGGGGGAATGGGAAGTCAAATACCAGAATAGAGCAGATATCCTAGTTACAAAACAAAGGTAGTGAAATTACATAATTCAGATCTCTGAACCAGCTTTGTAGGTGGCTTCAGAGACAGCAATAGCGGGTAAGCATAACTTAACTTCGGTTGTTATGACATTAATAAATTTTAATAAACTATAGTTGAGAAAGGGGAAGCGGGGTAGAGAGCAAGGCATGGGGGAAGGAAGAATTATAAACCCTTCTTTTGCCTTGTTTTCCTATCAAAGCTCTCTGATCAGAATACCATTATAAAATTTGAGATGACAAATGTTCCTCTTTCTAGCCAAAGCAGAGTTCTTGGAAATAAAGTATTTGGTTTTCACGGAATTCTGGTTTCCATGAAATTTCAATTTTTTTGTTGGTCTGGGTGACTAATGGCAGGAGTAGAAAGGACATTAAGGAACAGTTAGGAGCAATCAGTGGTCTTTAGAAAGCCTGGCTGGAATGGTACAGATTTGATGGACCAATACTGACTGCGACATATAGAACCCCTTGGTAGCCAGATATATACAGATATACATATATATACACACACACAAACAAAAAAATCGATAAATGTGCATTTGCATATGCACATTGTTTTCAGGTAAGAATTTTTTTACTGCTTCTTCACTTCTATCTATTTGGTGGTGCTGCATGGTGGAATACTCTAAAAGCAACAGTAAAAAATCTGGTGGAAAAAAGAAAAAGAAAATGCATTCTCATGAACCATCCAGCAGTGGAGAAAAGTAATTGTTCTAGAAAAAGGTTAAAAGAAAGGGTCAATAAATGCTGGATGGATTTTTTCCAGACTAAAGGGAAGCTTCTGAAGTTTCATTATCCTTTGTTGAATCATTGTAAACTACAACCACCAGCCTTTGGATACCCAGATTTGTACTGTAACTATAGCTGGATTTTATGCATGCTGTAATTTGTTCTTTTATCATCCAGCCAAGACAAATAATCAAGAGGATCATAAACCCAAAGAGTATCTGCCTTTATCATAGAGTTCAGCAAGCTGACAGGCAAGACTTGGGGATTATTTTTAGACACCAAAGCCATAAATATTTAAATTTGGTGGATTTATAATTTTAAAAGAAAAGGCCATTAGAAACTATGCTGTTAAAGAGATTGGTTTTCTTTTTCTTTGCTTTATAGAGCTTGATTTCATTACATAGTCTACTGATCTATTTTACATCTGAATGTTTTTTCAATAAAAACATCTGGAAAATGTAGCTATAATTCATTAAAATCTATATGTGTATTTCCCCAAGAGTCCTTTGAAAGAAATCTCAAGAAATCTGTTCTGTTTTTCTGTTGAGCATGCATGCCAGCTTATTCTGTATTAAACTAACACTTTCTGTTAGAATGTGGTGCTAAATAATCAAAGAACATTTTTTCAAATTTTTTTATTTTTTTTTTTACTTCTCTATGGTTAACTTCTGGGTTCTTGAAATTTTAATCAAGTTTAGAAAATTTGAATTACTGATATGCACATTTCTTCATCTAAATTTATTTCAGTTTGGTATTTATTACTCATTCAGTATTCTTTATTACATTTAGTCATCAGTTTTTATTCTACTACTATCTTCAGCTCTTATATCCCATTGCCACAGAGAAGACGCTGCTCAGGTGCAGCGTAACGCAGCACATAGTTTTGAAACACAGCAGCAACAAATCCTTCAGTTAGAGCCAGGGACTACGAGAAGTCTTTTGTTTGTGAGGCTTTACTGTATTGCACTGCACAAACTAGTGCACTGCTGTACTCTAGGCTCCTCGGAGGTTGTAGAAAGCGGACTTCAGAGCCAAAAAAAAAGGTCACAGTTGTCTTTGAAATCAGGATTTCAGGACAAATGAGATAAGACTTCTGAACTCCAGCTTGAGACTTCATTAGATCCTACAAAATAGCAACCACAAAAAAACCCAGAGAACCTAACCAAAATTTAAAAATAACTGAGTCATCTATTCTGAGTGCTATCTGTTGCAGGCGGAACTCCTACCGTCCTGTGTATGTCATCTCAGAATAACAATACTTTATTTGAGCACTTCTAAAATCTTTAAAATACAGAACATCTTCAACAACTATACAGTGATATAATTTCAATTGCTATTGATACTTAAAATGATTAAAGTGTATTCCAGTACAGTGCTAGCCTATCTAAAGGAACCACTTCTGAGACTAATAGAAACAGCTGCCATTTTGGTATCTAAAGAAGATTTGTCCCATAAAATATCTTCAGTTAAATACCAGCTGCCTGAGGCTGATACAAGGCTGACACTAAATCTTGCTTGTATATATTCAGTAATCTGCCTTACGTCCCTCCACTCAACATAAATATGACAGTAACCATCAGCACTGCCCCAAGAGAAGAGACTTTGTCTCCTCCAGAACAGCTCCAAGAAATGCTTTTGCATAAATTAAATAGACATAATTATCAGGAAAATTGCTGTACTTTATGCAGAAATTTCTCAGCCATTGATAGAAAACCATTAAATGTACAGCTGCCCCACTTAGGGACAGAGGTCTGCTTTTTCTGATAAGTGGTCCTTCAATGGGTTACTGTTAGGCAGAATCTGATAATGAAAAAATGCACACTTAAAACTTAACACCTAAACCCCAGATGTTGTGGAGGTTTGTGGTCCTTACAGTTACTATTGACAATGACCTTTAACTTCGCTATCCCATATTTTTCTCTTTCGATTTAGTGAACTGATCACTTCTCTACTGCATCAGAGGAGTGTTTGCTCAGAACCAATATACTTCCTCATCTTTCCAGATTGTTGTAATACTACAGATGCAAACACAAACACATTACTTTGAAGAATTTCTCATTCTTAGCAACCTCTTTATCAAGAAGATGAATAATTATCTTCTGCTCTTAGAAAAAGCCTACATTACTGTCTGTACATGCATAACATACATGCCTGGATGTTCCTCAGAATTTCTAAGGAGTCTAGATATATATAAATACATCTGGCATATACAGTATTGTACACTTGATTATACAACTTCAGAGCACCTCACAATGTTTACATGCAAGGAAGTCGTCTCGAGAGCTGATACAGATGAAGAACTGGGAAACAAGGGGAAAAACCTGATTTGGCCAACAACCTAGTTTAGGCAAAGGTAATCAAAATACAGTTTACATCCCAGTGTTGCATTTTAGTTACTGAGCCATCATCCTTTGAAAGATTTTTAATTGTCCTCTTCTTTGCACATCTTAATAGGTACAGACAGAATAAAAAAAAAAAACCACCTATGATTCTTTTTTTCTGTTTACCACCTTTCCTTTCAAAAATTAAAACAGAATATTTCAGTACAAGATGTCAGACTTTTCTGATTCTTAGAACTGCTGACAGAAGAAAAAACCTCTGCTGTTAGTAGAAACTGTCACTTAAAATATGACTAGCCATTACGGAAATGTATAAACCTTTGTCTCTGCACTGTCATAATGAACAGGGAAACAGCTAAAGCCATTGACCTCGGACTAAATTAACAAGGTGCAAGCCAAGCTGTCCTGATTCTGAAAATTTGCAACGGCTCGAAGCAACACATAAAAATCAACTCTGCACCAGCAATGCACTTTTAGTACTTGGCATATCAGAGAGGAACCGGCATGCTTTCGGATACTTACTTGTCCCTGCACAGCCTCTTTGTTTCTCATGTTTTCAAAGGCTGTGCCCACTCATCTGTGTGCAGCTGCTATAGCCTGAGTTGTTCCAGATTGAGGTTCAACTTTTGCACTTCTGCTTACAGTCCGTAGTGCTAGTGTGAGGCAGTTCCCTCAAAATGGATGCAGATTACACAGGAGTGCGTAAGTGGAGCTGATAGAAGAATATGAACTGAAAAAAAAAAATCTATAACTGCAGAAAGGAGAAAACACAATCTAGTGGCTGCGAAAATATGTCAGCTATAAACACATTAGAATAAAATTAACTTTGAAACCTTGACAAAAATAAATAGGGAACAAGTTCACAAATTATCTCAGCGATTCCAAACACATTAACTGTGGGATCATTTTATCTAGGTGAGTAGGAAATTATTTTAGAAAATATATTGGTGTTTTTTTTTTTTTTTAAGAAACAATGCATCATTCAGGCACTGATTTTGAAAAAGAATACAGTTTAAGGCAAAACCATTACAAGATTATGTAAAATTAACACTGCTCACAATAACTGGTTTTTTAATTAAAAGTCTAGTAGCTCAAGAGCTGCTGTGCCGCAAACAAAGGCTTGTTCCTGTTAAGAAGGGTCTTTCACGGAGTCCTCAGTTTCTGTTTTTTCTAAAGCAGTATGTGCACACAATCTGGTCACTGTTGGTGCAAACATCTCTTCCTCCGCAGCTTCTGTCACATAAAGCTGTAATTCTGTATGTTATCCAAGACATATATTTATGCATAATTTTGAAATTTCATCCTTTCTTTTCTTCTTACTTTAAAGACTTTCCCGGTTGTCTTTGTAATCTCTTTTAACTGTGGTATTTACTAATACTAACTTTAGTTCTCTCAAATAATGCAGGACAGCTTTTTTGCTAATGAAGTTTACTACAGATTACCAAAACTAAGAGATAATTCTATTGATTTAAATGAGTTCTGAATTAAGCTTTCAGTCATGTAAAATCTTTAATGCATTTAGGATCCTTTTGAAGGTCTCCTCCTACGTATATGTTACATGGGTTTGTATGTATGTAAACAGAAGGCACTCATCAGTTTTCAGCTGTCATGACTTGGATAAAATCCCTGTACCAGCTATTTCAGTTTTAGTTACTTTGAGAGCACAGATTGCAAGCCCTGAAAAAAATCACAGAACATTTTTAGAGTTTTCATAAAGTGGATTAGTAGGAGACATGAAATCATCAAAGATACCTCAATGGATCCTATTGGTGACTCCTGCTGACATCAAAACAGACTCTAAAGTAAGAAAACTCTTGGTTAACACCTTCCAAGAAAAATATTTAAAAGTGTCAAGTGTCAAACAACCAGTAAAGACACACTACCTCCTGCTTAAATCTTTAACACAATCACACTTTTTTCTAGCTAGCAGAATGCAGCCTGGGTCAAATCATAGAATCATAGAATCATAGAAAGTTTTGGGTCGGAAGGGACCCCTAGAGGTCATCTAGTCCAACCTCCCCGCAGCGAGCAGGGACACCACTAACTAGATCAGGTTGCTCAGAGCCCTGTCCAACCTGGTCTTGAATGTTTCCAGGGATGGGGCCTCCACTACCTCTCTGGGCAACCCGTTCCAGTGTTTTCACAACCCTCATTGTAAAGAATTTCTTCCTTATATCCAGCCTAAACCTACCCTGTTTTAGTTTAAAACCATTACCCCTTGTCCCGTCACTGTTGTCTCTGCTAAAAAGATTGTCCCCATCTTTCCTATAGGCTCCCTTTAAGTACTGAAAGGCTGCAATCAGGTCTCCCCGCAGCCTTCTCTTCTCCAGGCTGAACAGCCCCA
>Ga0065711_1028923_pt1 | contig 38501 bp, 22 predicted proteins | sample Hoacrofraction12_FD_59098 | JGI IMG/M metagenome (GOLD analysis project Ga0065711, IMG submission 59098) | Hoatzin crop microbial communities from Cojedes, Venezuela - Epithelial fraction 12 v2 (version 2) | ecosystem: Host-associated > Birds > Digestive system > Esophagus > Crop | place...
CCTTCCATTCTCCTCTGCACGCCGGCGGGGGGAGGGGCGGCCGCGTGGCGCTTTTGTTGCCGGCGGCAGCCGAAACCAAAACAACTCCTCTGGACAAACAATAGCTATAAAGGACCTAAACTGAGTTTGGAAACAGTGCTTCCAGTTTCAGTTGGAGCCAAGAAAAACAGACTTCTCTTTTGCATGGCCTGATAGCACCAAGCAGTGTGTTCCACTGGGAAACTACCCTGTAGCTGTCATTGCTAATGGCCCCCAAATGCAGGTGGAAGCAGAGAAGTCTCTCAAGAGGGTACCGCAGAAAAAACAGTGCTGATACAACCTGTTTCCCTTAGGGACGGACAAAGGAGTCCCAAAAGCTCCTATAGTGCAACAGTGCCATCCAGAGCTGCAGGGTGGGATGCTGGGATAGGACAGGGACAAGAGATTAGCTACTGACCACAGCCAATCCATTATGGTATGAGTTTTTGCCCTCAGAGTAAAGAATGTCATCAGTCACATTTTCCCTGAATGCCCATGCTACTTCCAGTTCTATACAAATATCTGTTTAAAATGTTAACTTCATGATTTGTCAGTATTTGGAAACCTGTGTGGGCCCTGTCCAACTGTGATGGATCAGGTCAGCCACAAGAAATGTTTCTTCTTTTTCAAACGCAGGAATGCAACAGACAGCCCATCCAACCCAGTTCCTGTTTGTGCATCCCGTGCTAGAACAACACTGCTCCTTGTCCCTCTCCATCTATGAAGGTTTAGGAGACTGATAGCACTTTGGGGCTCAAAGAACTGGTCCTTTAGCTCACATAAAAGAATGTCATGTTTCTGGAACCAAAAGACTCATGTCCAGCCTTATCACCCACTTTACGCAAAAGCACCATCACACTTGTATCCAATCTTCAGCTAAATCAAAAATGAGAGGCCTGGGGATGAAAGGGTTCTGCCTGTCAACACAGCTAAAATAAATTCATTTCAAAAATTGAATGTAAGAGCTGTACATTTTTTGAAATAATATCTTATTTTGTAACATTTCTCTCTGTTTAGATATGTCTGTAAGAATACAGAAAACAGCAACTGACAGACAAAACTTATTCTAAAACCATCAGCTGGAAATTATTGCTCCTCAATCCTGCAAAGTATAGCCAGGATATGCCAGAACTGCACTGTTCAATCTGCCAGACTTGATGTGGAGCATTTATACAAAACAATGGAGAGGGGTATTCCCATGGGGGAAACTGCTTTTGAAAATACCTTCTTTTCAATATTTTCTAATAAATAGCAAGACTTCATTGACTTGCACAACACTGGACCTAACGGACAAGATTTTAAATGGACAATTACACAGCCTGAGATCTGTCTCTGTGTCTCTCTGACCTCGTCAAAACTGAACTATGGGATATTGTTTTCTTTTCTACGCTTTTCCCTGTTCAGCTGTAAACCTCCAGAGACAAGGCATTTTTAATTTTTTTTCCCCTACACGGACACCACTTGACATTGGATGTCTACCGTAGATTCTGTAAGTTTTTGTCTAGACGCAACTGCCTCTCTCCCCCATGACTTTAGTCACTTAAAATAACAGACCATATTAGACTGCAATAACATTCTTTTTCTGTGTTGGCCAACACAGAACCAACAGAACAAAACCGTGACAGAGGCACCTATGGTGACACTAACACATGCAGCACAAGCCCTAAGACAATGGTAACTGTGTAAGCACCACTAATGGCAGGGAAGTCACAGAAGTTAATAAGGCAAGGGAAATCAAGTTCAAGGGAAATCATATGGTCACTGTTGCAATCCTACACTTTGGGGTAGTATGGAGAATGGTGGTAATGGCTCACCCCCTTGGGTGAGCCCCAATTGAAGTAGATGATCAGATCATCAAGTTTAGTCCTGATAACTAATTGTAATCTGACAGCAAGCTTCCAGGAGGTGAAATAAAGTGAGAGAGAGTCTCTGCTCACTAGAGGCTCCTGTGTGCAGGTATCTGGAAAGCATGTGCTCACCTCATTTGTCTGATCATTGGCATTCACAAAGAGAGGTTTCCAACCAGGTGGGAGGGTAGAGCTGTCGATGGCATAACCATGGTTCTGAGTAGTGATGACAGCCTGTCCATTCACTGCATTCAGGACAGGCTGGTTCTGTCCTCTGAAAGAGAAAGGATCAGAGAACTAGGGACAGAAGTGCCAGATGTGTCCAAATGCCAGGATTAGGAGGAGCTGATAACTACGGCATTAGTTATGATAGTAACAGATACATAGTGGTTCAATAGTAGCTGTTCAACGCTGGCAATCTCAAAATAATAAATCCTAGGAGAAATTTTGCTATCCTTCAGTTTAATGGGGATCAATTACACCAAATAATTTCAAAACACCTTCATAAAAAGTAATGCATGACATGGCAATTTAAAATAAATGGAACGAAGAAGTAACGTTACTGCCATGATAGCCTGTTAAGGCAGCTCAGGAGCAAAGCACTGTGGCCTTTTGCAATGCTGAGCTGATCTGTCTGGGCCCTGGGAAGCAGAAGAGCTGCCGCACCTGTTGGCCATCTGCATCTTGTAGGAAGTAGCTCCGGCTGCTATTCCAGTAATTAGATTTCCCATGCTAATTCCAAACAAGGGTTCTGGGCGATTGCTCTCCAGGACCTAAAAATGAAAACGTATTCAAGAGATACTGGACTGTCTCTGTTCAGCAGTTCCAGCATAAACCATTCTAGTTCCCTCACAGCAGCCACACAGACTCGGGAAAAAGCTGAATGTAAGTGTGGCAACAGCCTATAATGGAAAGTTTCTTCCTCTCCTCTGCTTCAGAGGGAAGCCTCAAAGCGCAGCTTGATGTCTTGGTCTACTCTAGGGGAATAAGCAATGACCCTCTGCTTTACAGCCATTTAGTACAGGACATTATTTCTAATGGGAGGAGTGTGAAATCAGGGCTGTTCTTTCATAAGGTCACAGAGGTTCTGAAAGAGCACAGGGTACTTTAAGGCACTGGTAAGGTAATCATAGCAATCATGTTTACTATGTACTGTTCACCAAGGTCTGTACAGCCTTCTTGTAATTACTGGTCTGGAGACAACTCCCAGTGGACCAGGATGAGGAATATCCCAGGCAGCTGAAATGACTGAACATTTGGATTGTAACATGTTAGTACTACCAACTGTTTAGACTTAAGGCACTTGAAAAAAAGTCAAATAAACAAAAATAATTGGCCTATGGCTATTATACTGTACCTTTCTGACATTCTGAATCACTTCCTGGGTCTTCATGGGATCCCCTGGACCTCCGGAAATCACGAGCCCATCATACTCCATGCTGGTGAAATCATGGTCCCACGGAACCAAATGTACTTCCACACCTCGCTGGGAAATAAACAAGGGAACAAGAAATGAGGGGAGGATGGCAACAAATGAATTTGTGTCAGGAGATTGTTCCCATGCTCTCATGTCCCAGAGGCTGAATTTGGATTTCAGTCATTCCTTTGCCAGGACCAATAACCAGTGTTCTCTCCACTATCTGCCCAGATTATTTTCACAGAACTGACAGACTTAGTCTCTCCAAGCCATTTCAGTGTTTGTCAAGTTTATCTGAAATTCACTAATGACATCAAAACTTACTAACGCAATGCAAAATAAGTGTGTATGTACACAATATATTCATTTCTACACGATGCATTCATCCTAACTGCTAAAATAGGGCTTCATAGCCTCATTCTATGACATTCCAGAAATAGTTTGCATAGCAAAAATGGGAGGAACATCCACACTAACTAAAAACCAGAAACAGGGAAACTTTGTACATCCAGAGAATGAGTGGACACTGCACTCATTCCCCCTGTGTGCCTAGGGTAGCAAGGACTGCTACACCACTGTGGTAACAACAGAAGAAGATTTTCACAGAATCACAGAATTAAAGAACAACTCAGGCTGGAGTGACCTCAGGAGGTTGTCTGGTCCAGCCCCTGCTCAAAGCAGGGGTAACTTCAACTTCAGGGCAGGTTGCTGAGGGCATTGTTCAATTGAGTTTTCAGTACCTTCAAGGACAGGCATTCCACAACTTCTCTGGGCCCATGTCAGCCATTCACCCTCCTCATTGAGAATTTTCTTCCCCCATTTATTTATTATTGACAATGTTGGGTTGATCTTCCTTGGTTCTTTTTTAGAGAGACTATGCATTGTCTTTTTAAAGTTCACCTTCCAGGAATTCTTCTCATGCCTGAGAGGTTGCTGTACAGGCCCTCTTCCTTACCCCCTCAATTCAGTGTACAATATTCACAAAACACCTCCCAATCCGTAAAAATCATCCTAAAAATAGTGCCTCAATTTAGGAGGGAACTGCTACTAGAATGGATGTGTCCAGGTGGAAGGAATGCTAGGGAACACAGGTGAGGCTTTTACCAAAGTAAAACAAGAGATGAAGGACGTAAAGCACTGACCTACCTTTACCAGCAGACGGATAACATTGTGCTTCAACCCACAGTCGACAGCTACAACTTTTATTGGATTCCCTCTGCCATAAACCTTGACTTCCTATACAAAGACAGACCATGCTGTAAATGACAGATCACCTGCCACCCCCAAAACACAGGGGAGTAGAATAACTTTTCACCAACATGCAGCGACTGGTATTTAAGAATCAATTAACGTGGAAATCTCCAGAAGTACCGCAGGCATTAGCACTACATTTTTCTGTGAAGGTAGAAGTTATAATGCTCTTTTATATACTGTTGATTACAGCAGTAACAGTAATCCCTAAGAAATCACTTGTTTCCATAGCTAATGACAAGCTTTTTCCCTGTGTTTCACCTCATTAGCAGTGAAGAAGCAAGCCAGTTCTCACAGATTATTGCAGTCCAAGAGAAACACCAGATACATGGTAAGAGATTTTCAGCTGAAGTTCTCCTGCTGATGCTAGTGGAGCAAGGCTACTTCACACCAGCTACAGGCCCATCACATTAAACACCACGCTTACCCTCCAGCCACAGTAAGACCAAAGCATAGCACAGCTGGAAATATCCTGTGACTGACCTCTAGTACATCACAGAAGTACAGAACAGGCCAAGCATGCCACTGAGCAGGACCTACGTTCATACGGACCTGACAGTTTTATGTATCAGACAACAGTTCTCCTCCTCTTCCAGCTGCTGTTCCTTAACCCATTCAACAAAATAATTTGTCAGCAGTCCCAAATCTGGACCATTATGCTTGTTCACTCACTTCTCTAACAGTTGTAACCACTGTCTTAGCACCAGCCTGCAATGTTATTCATGAATAAGCACATAAGGCAGCCTTCTCCCTTATGAAAACAAACTTTGTGTTTCCTTCAGTTATGCTCAGCTTCTGAAAGCTGATATTGATAAGTGTAATTTATCCAAAGTGGCTTTTCTCCTGTGCAATACACCACTGAAAAAGAGTCTTTTTTTTTAAACAACAACAAAAAAACCAACAACAACAAAAACCCCCCAAAACCCCAAAACTAAGTAATTTCCTTTTACTCAGTTTCTCTGTCATTCATATTTCACAGCTGGGCATCTTTATGAAAAGATGCTAAAATCCATGCCCAATATGCCTGATGCTGGGTGATGAACTGAATCTTTTCATAGGAGGACTATGACCATCCAGAAGGAAAAATATCCCCTCTCTAGAGAACCCAAGATGAAGTTTATTAGCAGAATGTTACAAGTTCTCCCTCTGTGTTACCCTAACTCAGTTCTTGTTTTAACTTTTCTCAAAGACTGAGATGAAGAGATTTTTAGGATGCAAGAGCGTATCTGATGTGAGGACAGCTCTGATCATCATCAGGAGTAACTTACTGCCATGTCAGGAGTAAGGGTGGAAGAGATGGACCTTCTAACCTTCGTTAGAAGGTCTCAAGCTGCAAGACATGAACCACCAATGGTCCCTAATCCATCTTAGAAGACATGACTCATCACAGAGCCACCAGCATTACCACTGCTGTCACAACTCCTGCTGTGTAATGCTGAAAGGAGATTTTTGTATTGGAACATATCTTGTAGTTCACACTACATAATCAGATGGCAATCATCACAATCCCTTCTTGAGAAAGAATAGAATGGAAATCATATTGCAACTGGGTCTTGTCAGATCACCTGAGGCTTCTGATATGAAGCTGTCCTTGACATCAAATATGACAGTATCTTCACAGTCACCAATACGCATGTGGATTCTACTTCCACAGTCCATGGTGGAATTGTATCACTGCACAAGAACTATATGGCTCTTCTACTTGATGTCCTTCAGGCTTCTGGGAAGTGGATTTCAAAAATCTCGGGAAGATTAAGGTGGCCAGTTCTCACAGAAATTAACTTAATATCATGTCCCACAAGAAAAACTCACCGTCCTTTTTAAAGGGGCTTTTGGAGACTCCTCAAGTCCTCACAACATTCATACTTAAAAATCTGCAAAACATTATAAAGCAACGATCTCCCTCCAAGGTTCTCCTTGGCTGTTCTAATGGATAGAGCAAGTTGTAGGATGAAACTGCTCTCAGGTACTTTAATTGCCTCACTCTCAAAACTCTTCCCTGTCCAATTAATTAGGCTATGATTTGTTGCAACATTTCCTTCAGCAACAAGACTGATTTTAGGTGTTGCTGTCTTCACAACCCTCCCTCTACTTCTCACACTTATACCTTCGTACTACAGAGCACTGACCCCTGCATCTGGCCAAGAATATGTCCAGACAGAAACCACACTGTCAGCTGGATCAGGGAACTGTTAAAATATATTCCTTCTAAAGCCAGAGGATTTCCTTCCTCTGTTGACTGCACAGCCTATAAAAAACTGTCCCAGTCTGAAAGGATGATGTAGGAAGGCTGCAAACCAGCAGTCATGGAGAGCAGAAACTCCTGCTGCCAATACTGTTAAGAACAGAAAGAGCACATGGGGCTGTGTGTGTAGATAGAAGTGACCTTTTAGCTTCAAGGGGTGAAATACCTCTCATCTGCTCTGGGACCCTGACCATCACATGCACCAAAATAAATCTCTGATGAAAGTTCCTGCAAAATACTGTCCTCTATAGGCAATGTTGGCAAATAATCTATACCACTAGGATCTAAAGAAGGAAGGGAAACAAATAACAATAAAAAAACCACAAACAATCACTCCTACTGTACAATTGATAAGCACATTCCTAATCTTACTGTACCCTGATTCACAAGAAAATAGCTGTTAGGCAACAGATAGATTCTTACGTCAAGTAGTTACCAACACTGAACAGCTTACTTCATTTTCAGCTTTGTGATGTTGCTTTTTAAGCCTACAAAATGAAGTTATAAACATGAGACCACCAAAGCTCCACTAATCTTATTACATCTCCCTTTCAGAAGCTATTTGTAGCATCTTTACTGTAATTGTGTCTTAGTAATCGCAGAGTTTAGCATCAGCAGCCTTACATATTTCTGAGTTACTGCTCAAAATGACTCCACCTGCATCTTGCAATCATAGATCACAACCTCAGTAAGCAATTGCTATCCTTCTGTGTAGTAACAAGGCCTTGACTCAGAATAGAGGGGAGGCATTGGCATAGTTGGCGAGATCCCTGAAGGTGAGATTTGCAAGGCGGCCTACGTATTCCAATGGCATCCCAGGTAAGCAGTTACTACTGTAAATCCAAGCCCAGATGGAGACTGAACATCAAATTCCCACCTCCTCACCAACCAGTCTGTTCAGAAATGCTTTGCACTCATGCCACTAACACACCAGCTTTTGTGCAGAACAGTACACAAGCAACTATTTGCAGAGTTGCAGAGCTCTTCCAAAACCTCACTGATCTTGAAGGAGCTGCAAACATCATAGTAAGCATGGAATTTGTAAGAGAGACTCATACACTCAGTTCCCACTTCAGTCAATGGGATTAAGCAGCCAAGGTACTCTTTATCCCACAATTAAATCCCCAGAGAGTCCACAATTTAAGACGTTAGCCCTTGCACTGGAACAAGAACAGTTACTATTTTTAGTACAGGCCCGGTTTGCTACATCTTTGTGATTTGTAATGTTGTTCTTAGTTTGTGGTTAAACAGTTTGCACGCTGAGCTAACAGAGTACAAACTTAACTGCTGTTCTACAGACAAAGTAGCTAATACTAGTAATATTAGATCCAGGGGATTTCTAACTTGGTCTCTTTTTGAAATCCAGAAATATCTTCTGGAATCACCTCGACAAAATTATGTCTGAACACAGATTATCAAAAGTTATTATAAGCTTTCCTGAAATTTATTTAAGGAAAGCAAACATTCTTGTTATTAATTCTTCTTATTTTTGAAAACCATATACTACATCTAACTGTATCGCAATACTTCTCAATCCTGTCTTTGTAACACACAATCCTCTGATCAGAGTACTGTTCAGACTACATACAGCACAACACAGCTCATTTTACATCTCCAACACTGCACCTAAGAAGCCATGGGGATTTTACAAGGATGATGTTGAGATGACAGTCCTTCAAAGGTCTGGAAAGGTGTACGGTTAGAAAAGGTCCCCAGATTTTTTGTTTCGAAAGACTGGATGATCCCCATAGCAAATGGGGAGCAGTTACTACCTGGAGCATACAGCCCTGAGACTACAGAAGAAGTTCTCACCTTTGTTGAAACTTCTGCAACTAGGTTTTGTTTATTTGGGTCTGCAAACTCCACGGGTTGACCTTCAAATTCAATCTTCCCAAGTACTGTGCCCTGTGAAAATACACCAGTAAACAACAAAGCATGAGCAATGGAGAAGCTGTGAACACCGGGAAAAGGTGCTGACAGGCACAGCAACCAGAACAGCTGTTTAGAGACGGTGTCTTGGTGGCTTATAACCATTTCTAGCAAGGTTTATGAGCCTACCTTGGTATCAAAAATCTGTTTGAAATCATTCATTCAGGCTAAAGGCATAGTCAGAAGTAAAATTTGTTAACAGGCAATTTGGCAAGCTGTCTAATGACAGTAAAATGCATAGCCTTCCAAGAAGATCAGAATTCAGATCCCCAAATAACTGTTGTGTAAATCTGGGAGTAATCCACAAAGCAGTTTGAAGCTTCTTGATTTTGGAAACCCACTGTGAGGTCTTCAGCCACCTCCTGTGGATAGCTACAGGGCAGCAGAGCTAGGGTAAGGCAAAGTTATGTAGGAGACAGGTCAGCACAGCTGTTTTCTGAATAAGCTGATAAAAAAAACCACCAAACCAATCAACAAAAAACCACCAGCAAGCTCTACTCTTTATTGCTGTTTCCACCTCGCAGAAGCTAGGACACTATTGGTCTGTCAGCAGCATATCCTTCTCCACCTTCTGCTCATTAAATTTCTCAGTGGAAAAATCCTTGTTTTGGCTTAGCCCCACTCCTGGAATAAGTGAGATTAATCTAGGGTTAACCTCTCCTTAGCAAGGGGACAGGTGTGCAACACAGAACTTTTCAAGGATGGAAGAGGAAAGCAAAACAGCGGAAATCAATGTTTTGTTGTGACTTTTAACACACAACACTTTCATGATAAAACATGTTAAACTCAGCTTTGCCCTATGGATATGAGACAAGCACGCACACCAGGATTGCTCACTGGGTTTAGCGATACTTCCATGGTTGGCCGTACCTGAAGTATCCTTGTCATTTTCCTAGAGCAAGAAAGAGCCAGCATCTTGCATTGCCATGCACACTACTAAGGCTAAGTTTTAAAGACAGAGTTTTGCTCTTAACAGTGGCTGACATCCTATCTCACCTTAAGCAGCACCTTACACCAAAAGCTGCTCCAGGCTGCTTTGCATGGAGCAGAGCTGAAAAGATTAGCATAATCTTAAACAAGTCAAGCTCTTGGGAACCACAGGAACTGCTGTGTGCCACCATGCAGTCTGTCCCACAAACGCTGATGACAAAGCCCTAAAGCCATTGCTCTCAAACAGGAACCCTGTGCCTTTCCTTGCTCCCACACTACTCAGCCAAATGGTGCCCTGCATTTACTTTTAGAGTCAAATTTAGCAAGTCACTACTCCTTTTGCATTTATAATAATGAAACCCTGTTGTCACTCGCAATTTATAAACCAACATGGAGTGAAATACTAAGCTGTTTTTTTAACCTGAAAAGATTGGGAGAAAAGGCTACGTTACGCATTATTTTAAGAGCCATAAACCAATAACACTCGGAGTCCCAGTATAATGGGCTTTACTACCATACACGGCTAAGTTACAGCATACACATTGAAAGCATATTTACTTTCGATGAAGGGAATGCTGATCCATTACACAGCATGTCTCAAGAAAGTAGAAAATGTATTGCCAACTTGTTTTGTATTAAACTGCATTTGTCTGCTGTCTGTAAGAGCAGGACAATGCCCTGTCTTCCCATAAGAATTCATTTCTACAAATATTCCCCCATTCAGGCTGGGTGGTTCGTATTTTGCTCTGTGGAATGAAAGAGGGTGTGTGCTTGGATTGCAGACTGCAAATTGATCACCTAAAGAAAAGAGCAGCTTTGAATAATACGTTACAAAAGAGCCTCCAAGGTGCATTTACATTCAAACTGGCTTTGATCACTGTTTTAGCCAGTGTGAAATGTACCTCAACATTAACCTCCATTCGGTAAGATAATCCTGCTCACATCCTTCAGTTGTCGGCTCTTGGAAACCAGAGAAATGTAATAACTATTAAAAATAATATCTGGCTTCAACCAAAGAAAACTAGGCTGAGTTAGCAATCCAGCCTAGGTTATTGTAGGCATTCCGTTGTCTCTGAGGAGCGGGAGAATTTCCACTGGCCAAAGGTGGTGCTGTATGTGACCTAATATCCATAGTATCTCACAAAGTTACTGATCTCTCTGTTAATATCTGTGGCAACATGTAGCTGACACTACTACTACCTGCTGTGTCTAACACACCAGTGTGACATAGCTACCTGAGGCCTTTCATTTACATCTGCTTGTGCTGGCTCACTTATGTAGAACAGGAAACCCAGAGCAGAGCCAAGGAGAGGGGGCTCCCTGAGATCAGAGCATTGTCTCAGCCATACAGAAGACACAGAGCCTTTGGAAGAGCACAGGGACCTGAGCAGCATCTGAGGTCAAGACAACCCAGCAGAAGTATCCCAGGTTTGCTGCACTGTTAGGAAAAGAGTCCACCAATAGCAAGGTTAATGCAAGTGGATCAAGGGAAGCATATCATACCTTACTACGAATTAATTTGGACAGCATTCTGGTATCAATCCCATACAGTGCTGGCACCTGAAGAAAACACAAGTGAAGGATAAGTTAGAGAGCATGGAGCTAAGACAGAGGAAGACAGCAGCCAGATCACTTTGCTGAGAAGAACATGTCCGTGTTCAAGGAGCTCTGGCTCTTAGCATCGCTATTACCAAGACTTCCTCATTTCCAGTTCTTCACTTCTTCTTCCTATTCCCACTCATAAATAGCTTAGTTCTTCAAATCTAGTTTCTGCACTAAAAAGCACAAAATAAAAAGCTCATGTGGGCAAATATGTCTCACTTCTGAACTCCATTTTGCCTTACTGAAAAGCACCTAACCCTCCCAGCCATTACAAGTCACTGGCAGTCTACTAACACGTCCTTGACTCCCACGGCTTCAAGTCAGTGCGATTCTGGCAGCTACCATCTCTCAAGGTTACAACCATGGCAACCACTAGCAGCAGCACTACAGAAACATTTGATGTGAGAATTGAATATGATCTAATGTGTATCGTGTTTATGGAGAACAAAACATCTCCATTTAATTAACATTCCTTCTGGACAGATCATGGAAACACCATTGCACCCTGAAAAAGAGAAATAGATAAAGAATCAGAGAACTAATGAACACACAATGAGCCCAGTACAGACCTGTGAAGACATCTCACAAGAAAAGTGGTTACCAGCTCAAAGCCAGCAGTTCTTTCGCATGTTCCCATATGTACAGGTCTGTTCTCATCATGTAGTTACCCCTAGATTGCTCACCTGTTCTTCCTGCAACCACTCTCCCAGGCTCCTAGTAGCCTGCCAGTGGCTGTACTCATTGCTGTAATCCAGCACTAGCAAACCTGAAACCTGCAGAGAGAAGAAACATCATGTTGCACTGAAGGATCACCTTGTACTTCATAGAATCATAGAATGGTTCTGGTTGGAAGGAACATTTAAAGGTCATCTAGTGCAACCTCCCTGCCATGGGCAGCGACACTTTCCCCTAAACCAAGGTGCCCAAAGCCCCATCCAACCTGGTCTTGAACACTGCCAGGGAGGAGACAGCCACAGCTTCTCTGGGCAACCTGTGCCAGGGCCTCACCACTCTCACAGAAAAGAATTTATTTCTTATATCTAATCTAAAACTACGCCTTTCAGCTTGAAGACATTACCCCTTGTAAAAAGTCCCTCTCCACCTCTCTTGTAGGCCCCTTCAGGTACTAGAAGGCTGCAGTAAGGTGTCCCCGCAGCCTTCTTTTCTCCAGGCTGAACAGCCCCAACTCTCTCAGCCTTTCCCCATTGGAGAGGTGTTCCAGCCCTCAGACCATTTTGGCAGCCCTCCTCTGGACCTGCTCCAACAGGTCCACGTCTGTCCTGTGCTGAGAGCTCCGGAGCTGGGCACAGGACTCCAGGTGGGCTCTCACCAGAGTGGAGCAGAGTGGCAGAATCCCCTCCCTCGACCTGCTGGCCACACTGCATTTGATGCAGCCCAGAATACGGTTGGCTTTCTTGCCCTGTACCTTCTGAGTTTTGACTATTCATCCACTGCAAACCATACCACGGATAGGACACAAGGCTACGCAGACATGATGTGACTGGTCTTATATAACAAAAAGATAGCAAAACTGAGTCTTCACAGGGGGATTGCGCAGAACAGGTACCTGGCAAAAGGGTAAAGACTTCATACTCTGTCGTGGTTGTACCTGGGCCCTTTTACTTAGGTAATTCATAGAATAACGTGGCTTCCAGGTAACCAAAGCTACAAATTGCACTGAACTGAGAAAACACTTCTTGTTAGAAAGAAAACGGAAATGTAAGACAAGACAAAATGTTTTAGATTCATTTTTTGCTTAAGAAAGCTTTTAGCTTCTAAGCAACATTTCATTTCAAAAGTCAGCTCCATTGTCCAGTGGAGTCAGGCTTATAAAGGAGTTGTTTCATGTCAGGACAGGTAAAGCGTTTCACTAGTTCTGCAATTACATGCTTCTGTTTCATTTTTCAGTACTTCCACCACTGCATGGACACAGCCCTTCTCCTAGCCAATATTCCCTGTCACGACAGTGTAAATACTGCTTCTCCTGCACTAGTACGTACAGCCTTCTCCACACAACTGTCACCTCCCCTGTTTATGGTAGTACAGGCACATAGAGAAAAGTCTCAGTGCACAGAAACTTCTCATTCTCACCGGCATTTGATCTCTCTGTGGCAACCAGTCCTGGGCAAACACAGATAAATGCGAGGCAGAAAAGAATGTGGGGAAAAAAGCCATCCAGGAGAGCAGTTCATAAAAACTGTAGCATGTCAATCACTGATCAGAAATACATTGCTTTCAGACAGCACCTGGTCTGGTACAGAAAGCAACTGGATTATCTTTCACCACCATTCCCCCAAAGGACAGTATCCAAAAGAACAAAAAGAAAGGCTGACTATCATTGATTCCCTCTCACATCTATGAGGGTGCCAGTAAACTCCTGCGCGCACACACTCTGGCTGCTAGCACCACCCTTTGATCAGCTTTGCATCTGCCACTCTTACCTTGATCCTGTCAGACTCCAGAAACCTCCTGAGGCCCATTTCATCCAAAGCAGCCGTGTCAGGCACTCCACCGTTCCCAACTATGGGGTTAGCCAGTGTAAGAATCTGTCCTTTGTAGCTGGGATCTGTCAAGGCTTCAGTGTATCTAGATGAAGAAGCAATAGAAGAAAAGTATATTGGTCTTGAAAAGTATATTGGAGTTGAAAGGAAAACAAAAGAGCCAGTGAAAACAAGACAGGTCTGAATTCTCATATGACAAAAAGACAGAAATGGTATTCATGTGAAAGCATTCTCAGTGTAAAAGTAAACGCATTTGTGAATCTGCCCTGACTTTGCCACCTGTGATTAAACGTTTGACACTGAAAACAAGGAAAGGCTTTGGCTTCTTATGCTTCATTTAAGAAAAGCACAGGAGCTATTAAACTCAGACTCCTTGTAATTTAACATACGGTAAACAACTACACACAGAGCAGAGTGCTCACAGCACTGCAGTAAGTGCATGGCGTATCACTTGACCCACAGATAACAGCTTGGGCTTGGTCATTCCCTGGGCACTGCATGTGGGCAGTGCTTTCTCATTGCTGTGTTCTTCCCTTCATGTGGTCTAAAAACTTGCCCCTCTCAGTGGCAACAGAACGCTCAAACTGAAAAGCCAACAGGCAACAGAGTTGTTTGCCCAGAGTTAGTCCCTTCCACAGTGTGGAGCTTGCAGGTCTTGAGATGTTCAGGGCTGTAACTGCCCTTTCTGTGGGGGAGCAGGTAGACAAATCTATGCCTATCTTTTTATGTAGGTATCAGGGAAACAGCTGTGAATCATCCTTGTGATTCCTCACTACTACTCTGGGTTCTTCTCTCCTACCTGCTCTGTCAACAAACCCTGCCATGGTACCACTTGTGCAGCTTCTCTCAGCAGAGGCCTGGCCTGTCTTCTAGGCAATCTCCAGATTCCCACCCACAGGACACTATACATTTCCCCTGACAAGACCCCTATGCGCTTGGAAGTTGGTTTGTGTATCTCTGAAGAAGGCAAGATGGAGGCAATGCTTTGCGATTCATCAGTCCACTCCGGTCACAAGGCTCCAAAGCATGCCCAGGCAGAAGCCCCAGGAATAGCAACTTTGTTCAAGAACCTGCCTGAATAGCCTTCTCAGCAAGGACAGGTCTAAAAGCATGGTGGAACCTTCTTCTTCAGTGGAGGATCAAACTTAGGATTTTGCAAAGTATCAGCTCTGGATCTGGTAGATCCAGTCTCACTTTCAACCTCAAAGAGGGCAACAGGTTAAACATGGTCTGCATGCGTATGTTCCTATTCTTCAGCTTCACATTAACACAGTCTTTCACTTTCTCCCTTCTACTGTAGCATACTGTTGCAGCAATCCATTAAACAATTGCCATCTTTCAACCCAAAAGCAGCTGTAATTTAGCAACATCTGAAGTTGTCCACACAAATATTTAGCCAAATGGATAAAGACACTTCAGGATGAATCTGCCCTATACAAACTATGATTTATTATTGTCATTATTGTTTAAACAATACATAATTGACAACTCCAGCCATCTACCAGATATCAGCAAGCCACAAGAGATATTTTTGTAGAACATCAGATTTCCTGACAGAAGACTAATTGTCAAACACTGGCAAACTCTTCACAAAACCCAGAATGGTTGCAGGCAGATATAGACAACGCAGCACACTAGCCAGCTCTGAGAAATGACATGTTGAATGAGCAATGGCCATGAAATATTTTCAGGTAAGCCTCTCCTGCTGTTCAAACCTATACTGCCTGTTGCAGGTAAACAACCTCACAAAGTGCAGTGTGATCACAGAACTGCAGTGAGTGAGTGACCCATGCACATTTGGCATTGCGCTCTCCTTCTGAGTCAATTGGTTATGCTTCCGAAAGTCTCTTTGTTAATGACAAAGCTAATGTAGTTAACCTTTGCATGTTATTTGTAATCAGGAAACAAGGACAGAGAGCCTTTGGGATTGGCTGGTGTACGAAGGCACAGCACCGCACTGAGATGCAATGCCCTTTAAGCAGGCACAATGCCTTGTGGAGCACAGAGAAGCAGATGGGAACGCAAGCTCCAAAGATGCTGCAAGGTCTAATCCTTGCTGTGCCTGGCCAAAGGCCTGCCTGATTTCAGTAAATTCCTATCAATCAGTTCTCTTGCTAGAATATCATGGGAAACACACGCAGACTTATTGGAAGCAAATGCATTTACTGAGATGTTTTAAACATGGAAACATTTTATGACTTGTAATTCTTATTAATTGCAAATCTCCTCTCCTTTTTCTTCCTATACCAAACAGATGGCTGCAACACTAGGATTTTTTTTTTTGAGCAAATGTTTCTGAAAAGTTCATCCTCTTGCTTTCCTAATGAACATTCAACCTTCCACGCCCAAAACAGTGCTCTCTGCCCTCTATGCCAGAGTAATATGATAACTTTTCAGCCAGCTTCAGCTGCTTCAAGCCTGAAAGCTACACACACATGAAGTGCTTTGCCTCCCAGTTCTATGACATGAATCAGAACATGGGAGTCTAGATGAGGAGACAAGGTGCAGAGCAGCATATTAATCATCCCAGTACAGAGCCCATGATGACCCAACTTCACATCTAGAAACATCCACTTCACGGAAAGCAGTGGTCTGAGGCTTAACAACAGCCATGGCAAAATCACCCCTGTGCTAGCCTCTTGCTCCCTACACTGACAAATTGCTGCACGCCCAGATAGTCTGTAAAAGGCCCCAACCCTGGGCACCTCCTTCACACAGCCACTCAGCCTCTTACTGTGTCAATGAAAAGAGGTAGCTGAGTTCCTCTGGATACATAAGGTCTTGATCTCTGTGCTCAGGAGCACTAGGCAGAGCTACAGGGTTTCTTTCACTGGACAGCAGTCCCTGGACTGGTAGAAAATCTGTCACTTTTATGATCTGCAACAATGCTGAAAACTCTTATCTTCCTCTTCTCCAAATCAATCAATGAAGGTCATGTTCCGTGAGAGTGCTCTGAAGATACAACCTTACATTTTGAATGTTCCCTCCATACCCATATGCTCCCCAGCACAGAAGAGATCGCTCGTTCACAGGCATCTTCTCCAAATCACTAGAAAATGAGCAAACACAGCTTCTACTGCCACAGTACATGTGGAGAGGAAATTAATTCATCAAGTCCTCCTTGACTTTTGTGATGTGACAAGATTTATTGCCCGTAATCTGTCACCAAGAAGAGAACTCTGGTGCCCTCCATCATTCTGATCTATATTAAACAGTTGCTTGTTGGCAGGTATATTAACACAGCCAGTAATTAGTGCTGTCAAAATACTTAAATAATTGCCTTCTAATGCAAAACTTTGCAAACACATTCCCCTCCGCAGCAATTTAGCAGTCTCACCAATGAGATCATTTAAAAACTCACCCTGTGAGTACTGGTTTCTCCAAAGGATAGCAGAATTTGGGGAATGCAAGGCAGCTGGGTAAAGACAGCTACAAATGACTGCAGAAGAAGCTCAAGCACCAACAGCCTCAGAGCTGTCTCACCTCCCCAGGGACACGTTCCTCTCCTAAACAAAAGCCTTATTCCTCTGGGCAGATTTCCCCTGCTCAAGCAGTTCAATAAAAGCACCAGCAGCATTTGGCTGCCATCTTAAGTCAGCCACTGAATTCTACCACTCAAGATGACAGAGTCATGCTAGGTTAGGCATGAATCTGATCCTACCATTTAGCTGGAAAGGGCACAGAGTTTAAATGCATCCTTAACCATGGTATGAGCCAAGAAATGTCATAAGGGATAGGTCATATAGGTGACCAGCTTGGGAACCTCATGATTTAAAAATTTTGCACTCAGAAGCTAAGTTCCATTGCTCAGAAGGCCGCAGATACTTCAAACCTCTATATTTGATCAGGGCACTCAAGGGAGAACAGAGACAGCTCCTCTGCTCTGACTCGGTAGTGGCTGCATTTCAATGGGAAGTTATCAAATCCCTACATACCTCACTATCATGGTTAGTTATATCAGTCTTTAAAGTTACTCATCACCACAAAATGCTATGACACAAGGCGACTTCCTGAAGTCTTTTCATTAACTATCTGTGTCTCTCTCTGTATCCCTGGACTAAAGTGTTTTCTTATACAGACTACTACGTGCTTGAATCAGGACCCTATGAACTTGGAAAAGCCAGCTTTCACACTTTAACAAGCTCCCAGAGAAGTTTTGGTGCTTATATCTCATTTGCTTTTTGCCTTACCCAGAAAGACCAGTGTTGAATACAACTTCCCCTGCTGTGGAGGATGGATAGCCAAAAGAATAGCCCTTCATCTTCGTCCCATCTTCCAGCACCAAGTTCGCTGTCTGCGCCTAGAGAAAGGCACATGAAGAGACTCATATACAGGAGGAAAAGGCCCGATGTTTATACAGGTAACACATAGGACACGTGCTCTCACACCTCACTTTGTAAGTATTCCTGCCCCTCTCCCATTCCCAGCTGCCATACTGTCTCTTTTACTAGTTTCCTGATGTTATTTTTTCCTTCTAACTCTTAGGAAACATCATGCTCCTAATGAGGGCAAGGCAGCTGGCAAACCTCACCACAAGTGGAGCATGTGCTGTGCTATCACCCTTCCATATCACTTTGTTCATTTCTTTCACTCATTATATCTTGTAATTAACCAATATCATAACTCTGTGGGGTAAAGATCACTTGTCTCTCCTCCTTGTTTGCTCTAGGTTTGCTGCTGAGTACGCTGGCTCTCATCCAGCCATGACCTTTGATAAGTGCTTAACTTCTGTTGCAACTGTACAGCTAGGCCACTGAAAATAAGTGTACATTTAGTTGGACTGGTGTCAGACAGCAAAATTCAAAATACCAGTCCATTCCTCTGTAGGACACAAGAGAGGAGCTCGTGGATCAGACAGATACTCATGGTCTCAGTTACCTCAGAAACGGTCATAAATTGTCCTGGAAGAGGTAGATGTGGAACAAGCAGCCTAAAGGAAAAGCTCCCATAAAACCACACCTGTTTCAGAGAGTGTTTAGCAGAACTGAGTCCCACACTAAGCACAGGATCCCTTGCAGGCTTAGTCACTATTTTACAGCTGAGGAAGACGGGACACAGAGAACAGCTTTTATGAAAGTCATTAAGAGATTCAGTGGCACAGCTGGGTCTTTGCACATACCAGACTAAACACACTCTCTTTTGCCTCATTTGGAAATCAAATCTTTCTTAGCCTGTCCAGGAATTGGAAGGGAAACCACCTGAGAACTCCAGCTTCTACCAAAAAAAATAAAAACAAAAAAACCCCCCCAAAAAACAGTATATGCACAACAGAAATGACAGAATGAGTTGGGAGATTCCTTCAGGCAGTAGAATCACTGATGACAAGCAGGGAAAGAGAGAGAGTAAGAAAAGCTCAAAACAGATTTGCCATCAAATTTCTGGGCTTAATAGAACTTGGACGATGAACCTTTTGGGCCCTGAGAAATTTCCACTTCTGGAATGCAAGCACAGCTGCCTCCTGGGCACAGAGCTGCAGTCACAGAGCAATGACCAGTGCAAAAACCCCAATGGTCTGCACCAGAGGAGATGTGCCAAACATGCCCACCAGGCAGCAGCTCTCACCATGATTTAACTTCATACTGGGTTTTTTTTTTACAAAACAATTCCTCTTACTGGGATCTTGGTAAAGAAAAATCAAGATCAATTTTCTGTAGAAAGGAGCATGAGAGCTACTTTCCATTAGCCATAAGTCAGAGGAACAATCACAGCAAAGAGAAATTTCATTCCTAGTATTGAACTTTTTGTAACAGTCACGACAAACAGTCATCTAGAGCTCCTCCACAGTTACAAATACTGAACAGATCAATTACTAATGTACTACAAAATACACCAAAAATCAAACTCCACTGCCAAATAATTGAATTCTGTGCTTCTGGGATGCTTTTAGCCTTGCATTTTTTTCCTCATTAGTGTCGAACATCCAGTCATTCTTGAAAGATTTAGCCATCATTTTCTGAACCTTCCCAAACCAATGGATGGAATAGTCAGCAACATCAAAAGGCACCCCACTCCCTGTCCCCAGTTACAAATATAGTTTTTGTGGCTAAATCCCCTATATTTATCCCAAATAAAAGTTACAGTTTGGTCAGCTCCCTAATCTCACCAAGTCTCTCATTCCAGAAATCTGCCACACACTCAAAGCATTAAAAAGCCTGGGTGCCTCACACTGGGCTTTGGACAGGACCTCTGCTCTTTCTGAAGCCTGCTGAAAACCCAGCCCATGCTGCCAACATGGAAGACTGACTGTAGGAACCAATTTCTCTCAGCCTTCATTTCAAGAGATGGATCCCGTATTTGAGTCCACCCAAATATCAACTCAAGTTCAATCAACTCCTACCTCTCCTTGGAACAACTTGGAGTAATCGCCTGAATTGCAGTCTGAACTACAAAGACAGCCTGGGAGAATGCTCCAGCAAGCAAAGTCCACAACAGTGGAATGACCAGAAAAGTCAAGATCCATCTAACTCCTGAGGGCCACAATCCAGAGCAATCATTGTGACCTTTAAGAACTTCGTCCTCACTATAGTACTTGACAGAAATCTCCACATTTTTCCTCCCACCACACGCCACCTGCCCTCCTACACACCAGACCAGCACAGAAATAATATCTGTTGAACAGAAGCCCTGTTATACTATTACAGTCCCTACACAGTGTTAAAGTAATGTAGAAGAAAGTCCCTGAGCAACCATAACCTGCCTGCAAGTTCAGCTATAGGACAGATGTTCAAATGTTTCCCTCCCTTACTTGATTTATTATTCCTAATTAAGTGGTAGGTTGGTTTGTTGAGCATTCTAGAAGCAATTATTCTTGCTTACATTTTCAGCGGAGGTGTTACCATATCCCTAAGCTGCTAGCCTACCTTGTCTTTTCAGTTTTGTTTTTAATGTGAAAAGTGATTTACAGGCTATAAAGAAGGCCAGGTGGCTCAGTCAGGGATTAGTTGGGAAAGATTTTCACTTTCAAAAAAAAAAAAACAACAAGCAAGAAATCAGCAAAAACCCCAGAGTTTCTGTGAGGTCCTTTTCTCTCCACTCTTCTCAGTAGCTTCCCCATGTAGTCTCAGATCAATCTCTGTTGTGGTCTCGGCTAAAACGTTTCTTCCACAAACACCCCCAATGTGAGACACACCATTTGCAATCTGATTTCTCCTTCCTACACACCAGTAGCTTTAGCAGAGCTCCCTGTGCTCCAGTGAGTCTGCAGGGCTCTTGAAGAGCTTTGAGGAAGGAGATGGCTAACAGAAAGGGTCATGCTGTTACTGTGGTACTGCTAGATTTTGTGCATCTTGTCCAAACAACTTGAAAGGTTAACTACTTCAGGTCCCACTTTACTAAGGACTTCACACACGAAGTAAACAAAGCACTGTAGCAATTAAAAAAAAAAAAAACAAAAAACAACAACCAATAACAATAAGAAGGTAAAAAACCAGATGAAATTAGTTCCAGTTAGTTCCCTGCTCTAACAGCCCTTCCCATCTACAGGATGTATGATAAAGATCTGCAAAATCTCAAGAGATCTGCAGTACAATTTGTTTTTTTAAGTGTCTCTACTATAAAGCCCTGTACTGGAAAGTAAACAGGTAATTTTTCCTCTTTTCTACTTGCCTTACAGAGTAACCAATCAAGAGAGTCAAGTTCTTCCACCTCCAGAGAAATCCCTCAGTTTGTCTTGGCAAGACCAAGTTGAACCCTGAACAGTGGGCTGCTGAAGGACTATGAGTATGCCGAGTACTGAAGCCAGGATGGGCACTGATGTACAGCAGAGACACAGATGGGACTCAATTTCCATGCAGATCAGTTTATTTCACTTCAGTAAGACGAAGATAAAACATCTCCCTTCTAAGGCAGGTCATGATTCCATGAGCATGACAGCCTCTGCCACATTTCCCAGCACACAAATCTGGCTGGTTACGTAACAGCCAACATATCAGAAGTGCAGAAGCAGCCAAAAGCCACCAGATTTCTTCTACAGTAGAAAGCTGGTACCAGGACTGTGCTGCACGCGCTCACTCAAGACCAAATAACCAGCAACAAAGGACGAGTTTTCTCTGACAGAAAAATGCCTCTTCCTGTGAGTACCATGCCATCACAGGCTGGAAATCTATCTGCACATTGCTAACAGTCAAGACTTCCTTTGCCAACACTATATATATATATACTATTTTATTTTAGCACATTTGCTTCTGGCTAAACTTAAGATAAGAAGAAAGGGCAGGAATAAAAAAATTAATCAAAAGCCAGGTCCGTGTCTTAGGATACAGCAAAGAAGATTCTCTTGGGCTAACTTTTGGGAGAAGCTTTGGATTAGTTCCTTTACCATCCAAGCCAAAGAGAAAGCAAAGCCAGAAACACAACACAAGGTACCATGGTGGAAAAGTCACAGCTCCTACAACTTAAACTCTTCTTAAGGCTGTTTGCAGCAATGCCACAAATATCTGTTCACGGCAAAAGTCAAAGGAGGAGGGCGAACCAAGACAGGCGAGGCACTTAGCAGAAGTCAGTGAGCATCCCAGGAAATATGCACCTCTCTTCTTCCTCACAGCAGCATCTCACTAAGTTCCCCCCATCTCTAGGGGAAGAGGCCCAGTTTTACCTTCCCTTCACTTTTACCTCCATGGGGAGAGGAGTGGAGTAGCTTGTGACTGATCTTTCTCCTCCTCATCCACCTCTCCGCTTCCCATGCAGTTATTTTCTCAGGTACTTTCCACCTGCCTCAAAATGTATTTGAAAGGCCCTTTTACAGTAATCCGAAATAGTTTCTAAAGCCAGTGCTCAAAAATTTTCCTCCTCTCCCTCTCATTTCTAACAATATTTTTAGCTTGCTCCTCATGGTTTTTATAGCTCTCCCAATCCTCTCCTTACTGAGCCAGCTATACTGTTACAAGCCACCTATTTATTGCTTGTAATACTCTTTACATCCCCATTTAACTGCATTGGGCTCAGATGAGCATTAAAAGATACAAGCTTCAAGCTGCAGTCTCTCTGCCCATTCCTGAATTAGAAGCTTGATTACCCTGAAACCACTGATGCTAAGCACCCCTACAGAGAGCTCACAGGTGTCTCTGATCTGCTGTCTGTGCCCGTCTTTCACCTGTGGATGCTTCATCTCTCCTTCAGAACTGAAGGATGTGACAAAATAGGGAAATATGGACCTGTGAGTCCCCACGTCTCAGACTGCTCAACTACAATGGCATTTCCCCACATATACTGAGTTTAACTGGTCAGAAAACTGTCTTGGGAGAAGAATTATTTAGGCACTCTGCTAAAACTACCACCTCTCCCTCATGCTCTCTAATGCTTTATATAGCTTATACACAGGTTAGAAACATGTTTTCATTATATTTTGTTATGCTTCCCAAAATAGCTCACTGAGAAAAAGCAATAAAAGGCAACTAAACACTCATTTAAGCCTGCAATAATGGGAGAATGGGATCATTATCTATACCGGCATTAGCCCACACACCTTTATTAGTTTGCATTTTACTCTTTCTCCAAACTTCTTACAAATATCCACTATCCCTAATGATGATGGCTGGAACATTTAACCCAGCCTTAAGTCACTACTTGGTCACTTGTCTCACAACTACAGTTAATTTCCATGCTCTGACACAAAGTTATGCAATAGGTTGGGTTTTTAGGACCACTTATCCTTAAATTTTCCCTCAGGCCTGCTGCTTTACTGCTTGCATATGTATATTAGAAAGTCCCTTCAACTTCTGTTTCCATATGTCCCATGGAAAAAGGTGTATAAGCCTGGCACTATCTTAAAGCAAAAGCCTCAGGCCAGGAAAGGTTCAGGTTTTTGTATTCCACATTCTGAACTGAAACAGAACAACGTGGCACCTGGCAAAATTGGCATTAAAAACCTGAGCTGAGAGATCTCAAGAGCCACAGGCTCCTAAACTACACTAGATATCAGCTTTCTTACTCTCCATGAGTTCAAGCATCCACTCTGGCAGCACAAAATCCTTTAGGTATTTGAACTCAAATAATTAAGTCTAATAAGGAACAACTTTCCCAGTGTCAATGCCAAGGCAGAAGATGACATAAGAAAGAGACTTCTGAGGCTGGCTGGCTAGCACCACACCTTCTGGTGAGCCAGGTAGTCACAGTGCAAGTACAAATACTCCACCAGACTCAGCACTTCAGATGCACAGTAGGTCTTGGCTGCGCTGCAATAGATCCTGTCATACACCTTGAAACAGAAAAAAGGCCCGATTCACTCTGACCCATATCTGGGGTGTATTTGCTGGGACTTGAGGTTAAAATAGTTCCCAAGGGTTTCACTCAGCATTGTTTTCTTAACAGGTATTCATTCTCCTTGACTTTAGCATTGGTGTCGTTGGCTTTAAGCAATCACTCTTTAGCTTTACAAGCACAGTATTAGGTAGATGCTAGAACAGTTGGTGCTTCAACTCCATCAGGGTTAGGACAGCAGTTTTCCATGAGCATGAAATTTCTTAACTGTATGCTTCAGCACTATGAGATCTGATCTTGTAGGTCTGTCACTGTGCAGTCCTTCAATGAGTGACACCATCAGTCTGTCTTTTAAGATGCCAGATCCAAACTTCAGATGCTAATCTATCAGTATAAGAATGTATCAGACCCAGTCTGCTACAGGTGCCTACCAAAAATATCCTGGGATATGTAAAGAAAGATGGGGTCTCATCAAAATCTGAACCAGGAATCCTAACCATGGGCTAGGGCTACAAAGCTTTACCAGCGGAAGATGCTTTTTACCGCAGCAGACTTGTAGCCACAGACTAATGTGTCTTTGAACTCCTCTGTGCATCACAAGGCTTCAACTGCTGTACTCTACTCTACAGAGCACGGCAGAAATAACTGCATCATCTCCAAACAGCAAGAGAGGTATCAGAGGCAATAGAGACAGGCAAGGATGGCGTTCGAACAGAACGCTTCAGTCCAGCTTAGTTGGTTTGACAGTTTCTAAAACTTTAGTGAACTTGAGTGTACCTGCATGGACTCCTGTTCTACAACACATAGCATCAGCATACTGATGCTACAGGCTGTCATCAGCCATAAAACCAAGTGGCCAAGTACAAATCCTGGGCTTCTATCACCTAGACACTGTGACATTTGCCAACAGCACCTCTCTGTGCATTCACAGGTTCCACTGATCCAGCAATACTGGCAGTAAAACTGTTTCCATTTTATCCTATCCCATTTCAATTTGAAGCACACAGCCCAAAGAGAAGAGGTTGTTCAAACTGTCGCAATTTGCTCTCTCACACCAGCAGACACTTTCTAGCCCGGTGCTGAGATTTCAAAACAGAACGACAGGAGCTGACACCTGCCCTAGAAGATGTGAAAAACAGCACTGCCCCACCTGAGGGCTCTGACATAGTTTTAATGTGTGGTCAGTGTTAAACCAACATAGCTTCACCAGCCTAAGAAACAACCAAGGAACTTGCTCCTCATGTCAGCGCCCTACTTTGTCTTCAGGTGGTGCAGCTGTGGAAACTGGTAACCATGATGGCTTTCTAATTCACAAGAATGACTCCTGTTGTCATCAGGAGGAGGAATAACTTCCTCCTAAGCCAGATCTGATTGCAGAGTCAGGATCAATCTGCTGGGAGGAAGATTACTGTGCTGTGTTTTAAGACAGAGAACAAGGTAATAGTTCATGCCTGCTGTGCACTCTCTGTGAAGGGAAGACAGGTCCATTATCAAGAATGCTGGTCACAACACAGGCTGTTTTCAAGTGCGGGTGAGACAAAGCTAAACTGAAAACTCACATGCTGAAGGAAGAGATGAAAATAGGGATGCCTCTTTCCACATCCAGTTTTTCTCTGCAGCCAATTTTTGTTTTAAAAGTACTGGATCTGTTGCCAGGAGCTCAGAAAACTCCTGAAAAATCAGTGGCTGTGTGGTAGGTGAGAGAAACATTAGTTCTCAGTGGACAGATGTGATACTGATTAGCCTCCTACTCCACCCCCGCAGGTAAGGCAGCATCCACTGGGTACCCACAGCCCAAGTCTCTAAAAGCTCTTCCCCACCACCCACTGAAACATCACTCCTCCAGCTGATAATCCTATTACACTATTCGTTCAACAGGATACACTTCCAAGAGCCCCTTTTCAATGCAACGTGTATGATGACAAAACACTGCCAGTGCTACAAAATTCACACAAAGTCCCATTTCACCACTGTGCTCTGCCACACCTGCCTGAGTTACACTAGCAAAGCTGGTCAAATTGCAGTTCTTGCAACAAAGAACAGAAGAAAGTTGGGGAAGTGAACTAAGGGGTTCAGTACTGTAGTGCCCACTAAATCAAGAACTGATACAACGATGGATTCACAAAGAGTAGTCAACCTCTCCAGTTAATCTCAGAGCCACCGTGGTTTTCAAAACACTGAAAATGGATCCTTCGTGTATCCAGTAGGATTAATCCTGTTTCAGGTGACGCATGTTTTTAAATATCTAGCTGATTCATGCTCATATGGACTGAAAGATCTGCTCTGTTAGCTATCAGTGAAGTGTTTCTAAAGAAAATACCATATAACAATTAACTGAAACCCTGAACTCCCACCTTTTGGTGCAATTTACCCTATAATTTCCATCCCAGACGAACAAAAAGTGTGTTTGCTTAGCTAATAAAACCATTTAGCCAGGCAACCCCCCTTGCTTAGAGTTCAGACAAATCTCCTTTGGTTCAATTTTATGTCTAGGTAAGCCCTGTTATCTGCAGTGAGCTATATCTCAGCATGCCAAACACACCTGTTAAACCACAGTACCTCGGTTACTGTTACCTTGACGCTCAACAACCTGGTACCAGTCCTTGAGAAATTCCAGTGATCAGCAGACACATTGCAAAACTCCAACCTGCCTTTCAAAGTCTTCACCAATTTGCAAGCTGTCAAAATTCTTGTCATCTTGAAAGTTGCTGATTGGTAACTAAAGTTTAAAGAAAACAAGACAAAACAAAAATCTGCTCATATGTATTTCTTCAAGATTTGGCGCCGTCTCTTGCAGATTACAGGGGAAGAGAACAGAGACACCGCAGGTACACTGGACTGAATATACAGTGCTGCCCTCCACCTTCCTATTCATTCTGCCATTAAAAGCTTCTGGTGCAGCCCCACCTCCTCCCGCCCCTCCTTGGAGGGGTGCTTGCTTAGACACCCTTGCAACACTTTTCTTCTTCAGGCTGGTCTCTGAGCACTCTTGGAGCGGTTGCATCACAGGCCAGACACTAGCCCTGCCTGCTGGAAGACAGCAAAACCTGCTAAAGAAATCATACCCAGAACAATTACGACAGTCCTCATTCTCTGAAACAAATACTTTACTTTTCAGTAAGAGACAAGGAATAGCACCACTTGCTCTGCTAACAGCACGTGGTCTAAGCAAGTTAAGAGAGTCTGTTCATAGTCTGCTTTTGAGTGCTCTCCAAAGTGTGATCTGGGGTCTGCACGGTAGCTAGTGGGACAGCCTTTGACTACTACAAGAATACTTGTACTAAAAGAAGTGGCAAGAACAAATTCTCTGGAAAGCAGTCTTTATTCTGTGTTTGGAGAGTACACAGTCACTAGATGCCCTAGCACTGGTCCCAAAGTGCTGCCCCTCCCCAAATGAATGAAAAGGACATCACCAGGAAAAATAAATGGCTGCAAGAGAATAACATCTTTTGGTAAAACTTCAATGGGCAATGGCTGAAATAAGGTTAAATGTTCCATATGCTATCTCCTAACTGACTACAGATCTTTATAACTATCACATATTTCCTATAATCCTGCACTATAGTCTTCAAAAAGAATCGTGTTCCTCATTAGCCAGACATGAAAATGCCTAATGAAGAGAAAAGCTGTGGGAGAAGCATGCACATTATTATTCTTCTTCAAGAACTAAAATGGTGAGGCATTTTTTGAAACCCAGGTGACCAAAGCTTCAATTAGCTAAGAGCAAGAAAACAAAAAAAAGATATATACAGACTGTTTTTTTTCAGCTGGACATATACTGCTATAAAGGATTTAGGTGACCTTTTCTAATCACTGACAGTAATAATCAGGACTTCTTTGTCTACAATGGTTTGACATTAGTCTAAATTGTCGCCAATATCACATGAAAATATTTCCTGCACAGCTCATTATAGTGCATGATGGTTCAAGCTGGTATGTAATAAAAAGACAGAGAAGAGCGGGCAATGGGTTTGAGTACCCTCTGTGATGTGAGTTTATGGGACACTTGGATGAGAAACACATGGGAAAGGCCTGAATCCAGATGATTGAAAGAGATAAATATTGATAGCGTGGAAGACATCCCATGAGTAGAGGAGCTTCCTGCTTTAACACAAGCTTTACAAGTGTGCAGAGTTGGGAGAAGCAAGCCAACAATGTTCACTGGTAACTTTAGTGTGGTTTATGACAGACATAACCATTTTTCCTACAAGAAGATACCTGACAATCATTCTGATTCATAGATGGAGCTTTAGACACACAGATCTCACTTTTTGCAAACAAACAAATGGACCCCAGGGAACGGGGAGATGCTTTTGTTAGATCTTCCTCTATTTGCTTTGCTCTAGCCTGTAGTGATCCAAGTCAGAGATACACACGGGAGAGGAAATGTACAGAATGAAAAGGCATGCTTATAAGTGAATGGATTGCAAAGACCTATACCTTGTAGTAGAAAGGTCATCCTAACATACAAACACACATGCACTCACAGATGCAATTCAGAAGCCAGCTTTCTTCTAAAGGAGAGCATAGAGAGACGAATGGTTTTATGGAGATGCAACCACACTGCCTGAGCTTAAAACCCGTCTGCTGGTACATGACTTGCAATCCTATCGTCCTTCCAGGAAAGAAATTTTGGGGGGTTCTGAAGGAAAGATGCATATCAGAGAAATCAAGAATGCAAAGCCATGAAGGCAGAAAATTCACTCAGACAAGAACAGTTCAAATACTTGGGGCAGGGGGTGGGAGGGAAGGGAAGTACTCACAATTCGGGCTTCCTTAACATGGTCTTAGACTCAGCATAGCCATTTAGAGAAAGGTAGACGGCCTTTTGTTTCATATTCATTTATGCTATACCCTACACACATAGGGAGTAGGACAAGGAGAGAAAAGTGCTTACTAATATGAGGAGCTTTTTCTTACTGTTTACAAGTGAAAAATACTAGAAGTAAAATTCATCACATAGTCCCACTGTACCCTAAAAATCAAACAAAATCAGTGGTCTGTGGCTTTGTAAATCCCCAGGGCCAATATATCCAAAGAAAGCTAAGTGTTTACATTTTCAGAGGCTTAAAACACACTGCTTGATTTTCAGAAGACAAGTGCTTGGAGCACTTGAGGTCCTGCTTAGGTGCCCCAGGTCTGGCACCCCAAAATGGAAGCTCACAAAGTTGCTTGCCACAGTTGGAAAGCTCTGCTATGAGCAATCGAGCTATGCAGGATTTTTCATTTTCATGTTCTCTGAAAAACTCACAAGATAGCTCTGTTCTTCCTTGAAGGACAAGAGATCAGAGCCAATTTGTGGGCACGTTGGTCCAGATTCATGTCAGTGCAAGTCTCAAGTAACTGCCTCCAGCTCAGTGGAGCTCCGGTGGCATAAGTCTCTCCTGGATTGGGATCAGCATAACAAGGAGACCACATGAATTGCGTGGACTCTCCTCCTTGTAGCTGAGATCAGAGAGGAGTTGTTTTCCCCAAGTGTCCTTCAGATGCTTTTGGAAATCTCTCCTGCCATCTGCCCGGTTGCGTCTGATTTCTGACCAACCTGTCTTGCCCCGACTAAAACACATTTCAAAAATATTGAGTGGAAAAGCAGAACAGTTGAAGGTGCCAGCAAAATTGAAATTCTCTCCTGCCACAGTGAACAAGACATATATTCTCCTCCATCCCTACAGCTAGCAGAAAAGCCCTCAAAGTGATTCGGAAACCCTGTCTTCCATCTCACGGCAAGCTCCACTTGCTTCCCAAGGAACTTTCAGGAAGAGTTTCAAAATTGCCTGAATAATATTAGGATTTGCCATATATTTTCTAATCAAGTGTTAGTTTATCATGCAAGATCACTGCAGTGGATACAACAGCACAGCATATTGCTAACAACTCTATCAAACCCCATTACTTCGGCGACCACAACTTACTTTGTTTGCAGTATGTAGAAGGGGAAATAAACTGAAGTTCTCTCACTCACACGCAAACGAACTAACAGCACCCAGGCATCCCCATCACCTGATCCTCTTGGATTACTGCAGGAGAAAAAGCAAGCTCAGTTACACTTTCAGATCTGCTGCTTTGAGCCAATCTCACATCAAATGAAGCATTTCAAGCAAAATCCACAATGTTTAGAATACATAGTAATTGTCATGCAAAGTGTGACACGCCAAGAATTTCAAAACAAAGGCTGATCTTCACCTGAGTATATGGAAAGAAACTGAAAGGAATAAGAATCAAGTGCCAGCCTTACCGCTTGGCTCTCCTGACTTCTGTTATTTAACCCACAGTGAGAACATGGGGTTTTTTCCACATAGTTTGTTCTATTTTAGAGGAGGTCTGGGGAAAAGGGTATTTTAAATTTTAATGGGAGAGGTTCACAGCAGATCAAAATACAGTCTTCAGATTCGGGTGCTGCATTTTGATTCACTCTTACCAACTCACATAATTGTACATCCTGACATTTTTCCTTTCTCCTGAAGTCCAGCCAAACAGTAGCAGTTCATTATTAGAAAACATCAGCCTTCATATATGAAGCAAAAAAGGTTTGTAGATGTGATATAAAATTTTAAGACATGGTTCTGACTTCAGCACAGAAGATAAATTTTTAAAAGTTACGTTTCAAATTATAGCAAATTAAAGTCTTGCCAGATCCTATCTATTTCCAGACAGAATTACTGCATTAGCAGCAACTGATGGCTTCATACATTCGTTCAGGATTTCTGGACAGGTAGAAACACTGACTGCACAGATTCACTCTCTAGAATTCACACATAGAGATCAAAGATTTGTGGAAGCATCATTCTCCTCTGTGTGTGCAGCTCAACAGCACACCTGCTTGGAAGGCAAGTCTGGCGCTGACCTGCAGTTAGGAACTCACAGCTCATGAACCATACTGCACATTCACAGAAATATGACTGGGAAAGTTCATGAAACCTGGCAGAACAATACACGTAGGTTAGTATGAAGCATGATTTGGGGGAATGTCTAATCCATTTTGCAACCATGTGGAATCTGACAGCTCCTGCCAACTGGTATTTTGACAGAAGTATATTACAGATCTACATATAGACGGAAAAAAAAAATTAAAAAAAAAAAAATCAAAGTTTAGCTGTAGCAATTCCTCTTCCACTTCAGACTCAGTCAAATTTTGAGTAAACAGCAGACATTTGAGCCTGTATGCTCTCTTACTGTTCCAGAGTGCCGTCATGTGGCATAAACGTTGATAAGCACTTTCTTTGCTTGCCTAACTTACTGACAAGCCAAATAAACTTTATTAAAAATCCACCTGTTTGATTCCTCAGATGGAGAGACAGGTTGTTATCCAAAAAGCCAAGCACTGCTGATTGTTGACTTTTCTTTTACTTCTTATTCTACCATAGACCTGAATATATTTAGGTAAATGTAAAGGTAAAGTTTTCATCCTCCTATTCTAGTTTCAGTAAAGCAGAAACTGGATGTGTGAATAGCCCAAGTAAACTAGACTTCATCCTAAACATTTTTTTCTACCCTGAGCTTCCCAAAGAATACCAAATAGCTTTTAAACTGACAGAAGACAGGAATGATTGAATATAAACTCATATTATTTGGTTTTTTAGTTGGAAACAATTCCAAGTGACAAGGTAAGAAGAACAGGGACTAAAAATGGACTGCTCCTAGCTACCCACTGTGCCCTTATAGAAGTGCTCTTGCTTGCAACTTGTTTTCCAGACATCTCCGTGCCTGAGATGCAAACTGCCCAGTCCTCTCTGGTCCCTTGTCCTTTCTACCCCTGAGACCTGGGCTTTTTACTCTCTGTTTCCTTCCACAGTTTCTCTGCAGGAGTAACATTCTCGCAGCTCCTTGATGTGACTCTCCTGCCCACCACACTCCATGGGTCCTGAAAGCTGCTTTCCCATGAACCACACTTCAGAGGAAAGACGTCAGCCTCATTGTCTACAGAAGTTCAGTTTCCCCCACTACCACTTACTTACAGGAACACAACAAAAAGAATGAACAAATCGGTTATTGTATCATTATTTTAATTTGTTTTTTAATTTGCCTATGTGGTAGTGGCAGGCACTTCTGTAACTCCCTCAAAATCACTGTAACCTGATTTGTCACTCAGTAACACATCAGCCTGATAGGGTAGCTGATGTCTTACTTTACAAATAAGTCTGCTGCCTTCACCAGGACTACTCTCTAAAGTCACACACGATTTTGTAAGCATGGCAACATTCAACTATAAGATTTTAAATGCACAGTTTCACCCACCAGATTAAAATGTATCAGGGCAGCACACTCTGCACCCATCCACAACTTCACTCCATTATTTCCTTACACTAATTGCTGAACTTTGAGGAGAATTTCAGAAAATCTGCTCTTTTCAGTTCTGAGAGTCACTGAGAAAGGACTTCCTGTTGAGGAAAAACAGCTATTGAATAACATGGTTGAGTGAAAGTTTTTAGGGAGAACATCTGGAAAAATATAACTCACAGCCATAAAGATGACAAATTCATATCAGATCGGTTACATGATCAGATGTTTAATTTTTTTTTGCCTTTTTATATTTTCCCACTAATTTATTTTTTTCATCCTCCACATCTACTAGCCAAAGACCCAGCTAAATATGGAGAGAATGCAAGGGCAGTTTTATCTGTTTCCAGAGACAAAGCTGTAAATGTTTCATTGATAGCTGAAATTGGATTGTAGAAGTCAGTTTGAAAAGCAGAATTAATTCCTGCCTTTGCACCTTTTCCCTTTGTTTTCGTATACTTTTCTACACGATTCTTTTTCCTGCAAGGACAGATTTTGACTGCCATCTCTGCTAACTAGCACCTCACACTAGAAATGGCAAGAATCCTATCAAAGCTTAACTATTTCCCACAGAAGGGAGTAATCAATACGAAAACCAGTACAAAATCTGTCTTTAACAGCACAACAAAATCTTACTCCTAAATCCCTACCTTGCAGTCCTCACTCACAGAGAACATGCATATCTGGGTGAATGAGAATTTACAGATCTGAGCCCTGAGCCAACTTCAATTAATGGAAAACACAACGTGCAAGAGTTCTTTGAATAAGACTTTTCATTTTGTAAAAAGAAAAAATACTGTAACAGAATAATTAAAAATCTCAAACCAAGGCCACATAAAAGATAGTTTAAAAAAAAAAAAAGGCAAATTTCATGTTAATTCTGAATTGCCCATGTTGGCACCTCCCTTCTTTTCCAAATTTTGTATATAAGCAGTAATCAAGACAACCTTTTGACCGGTAAAGTTTACATAATGGTTGACAGCAAGACTGTTATATCCATTCCCAAGTCAGAGAAAATCCATTTTCAAGAAGATTAAAACTTTTCTTTAAGGCTTGAGCAGACCAGGGTATGGTCATCTGCTGCCTGGGATACTGAGCCCCTGCTTCACCCAAACCTGAGGAAGATAAGAGCCTTATCTTCAGCAAGAAAAAAAGAATCAACTTCTTTAAAATGGGTCAAATTCCATTGCCACTGGGATTAGCAGCTCCTCTTAGATTGGCTGACTTGGAAGAAATAGAGACTGACACTATTCCAAAAGGGCAATTTCAGAAAACCCTGAGTTAGCTAAAACTGAGTGCAGTCAGAAAAGTATTGCCCGAGGGGTAATAATGACTACACAAAGTGCAGTTTGCTCCCAGTGCCAAACTGAGCACCACACCTCAGACACAACTCTAATTTTCATGTTGATGCAACCAAGGGAGGCTGGCCCCGGGAGTCTTAGAGCTACCCGACAGGAGTCCGCTGTGTCTGACTTCAGCCCAGAGCTGAACTCTATTTACTGGAAGATGTTTGGAGGCAGCAAGTTTTCTCACTCCCTTACATTTTCTAAAAAGACATTTTTACAAATGAGGGCCAGGATTAAGAGCCATCCCTTTTCCTTTGTGGTTCCAGAGGCTCAGATTCCACTGGCTTGTTCCCGGGGATCACCAAAAAGGCCAAAATGGCTTTATGAAATAAAAACAAATTATAACGACTACACAAACACTGTTTCCCCCATGCTACACATTCCTTACACATTTTAAAAATAACATGACCTTACAATGAAGATTAGCTACATTTGCTCAAGAGCCACGTTATGCTTGCTTCCTTCTGTGGCAGTCCTATCATGGGTGAATTTTCAATAGGTTATCATATCCCAGTGTGTTTGTTGTAGCAAAGGAAAACAAAACTGACTTGCCCTTGATTAGACTATAAATAAATAGGCTTTTATCTAGAATGAAAGGTACAATATAAACTGCCCTGAGCTGCTAATTTATGCACATAAAACTGTGTATGGGCATTCACACAGGCACATACTGTATTCACTGGACAGATTTGCTATTTTTCTTTGATGTGACAGTCCTTTTTTCCCAGTTAAATATAACCTCACTGAAATAAAAATTTCTATGACCAAATACTTTTCATGGACATTTTGACCTGGGATCATTTGGTCCAACCTTCTTCGTGGACATCTACAGAGGACAGAGGTCAGACCCATCACACACCACTCTGTAGTCTGTGATCTCAGATCTGTGACTAGGGAAACACAGAAGGGAAGTAAGGAATTAATTAGAAAGCATCCATAAGAAGAGATAAGCACCAGATCAGAAAAGCATGTTATAGACACGTATATTTCCTTAGAACAACAGGTCCTCACAGGTATTCTGAAATACGATTCACAGTAACTGTCACTGGCAGGACAGCTACCCCTTCCTCGGACTACAAAAAACCCAAATAAAACAGGCTTATTGTTCCAGGCATGTTACTGAGGCTTAGAGCCTACAGCTTAGAGCTAGCCTCATTTTGGGGAAAAAAAAAGCTCCACTAAAATTGTGGAACACATGATGAGTCCTAATGATCAGTTTATGGGCTAGTACCTTGAGTATTTAGTTCAAGTAACATCTCCCGGCCTTATTCGACCAGGCTTGTCCTGAGCAGGCAATACTCTACTGATGATATGCTCTAACATTTCTTTTGTTACAACAGACATCATATCCAGTGACAGGACATGTGGGAATGGCTCATAGCTGCATGAGGGGAGGTTCAGACTTGACACTATGAAACCTTTCTTTACAGAGGTGGTGGTCAAACACTGGAACAGGCTTCCTGGAGTGGTGGTCAATGCCCCAGGCCTGTCAGTGTTTTAAAAAGCATTTGGACAATGCCTTTAATAATATGCTTTAACTTTTGGTCAGCCCTGAAGAGGTCAGGCAGTCGGACTAGATGATCATTCTGGATCCCTTCCAACTGAAGTATTCTATATGAGAAGATACAGAAATTTTCCCACAGAAAACGGGAACCATAACTTCAAAAGCATACAGATGAATTAATCTTCCCTTTCATATAAATATATTTATTCTTTTTAAAGAAAAAGGAAATACTCAACATCGCTTTAGTACCAGTCGATGCAGTGCTGGATGTTACTGGTTTTGGTGGGAGGAGGAGTTAACATTTCATAGGAGTTACTTAACATGGCCTTGGCCTCTCACCATATATAAAGCATCCCTGATCAATCAGCATTTTCCTTGTTGCTTCATGCCTGCTGCTTCAGACTGGAAGGATTTGCAAAATTTGTTTGCCTTTTTTCTTCTCCCCACTTCTACTTTTTTTTTTTTTCTTCCTGTGATTACCCTGGGGGTAAAAAAAAATGAAAAGCTTTGGCTGTCATACACTGAAGCCTTTACTTTAACTTACGGATAGATACACATTAGGCAGACACATGCCTGAGGATGGACATCTCTAAACAGCACAGCAAATTCTTGCTATATGGATCTGTAATGTCATTTAGTTGGGAAGGGGAAGAAGGCATGTGATTTTGATTAACTGAAAAACATTTTCAGGGCAGGAGAGCAAAGAGGTTTAAAGAAGTAACTGATGCTGTCAGGTAAGACTTTAACCCAAGAAGTCCCAGTGTGTCTATTCAGCTAGTATTTTTGTAATAACGCGGAAACTTTCTGAGTGCGTTAATTAAAAGACTATATCATGCTCCATGGGGATGAGACACCCTTGATAAAGTTTGTTACCCAGCAATACATACTGATGTACTTTAACAAATACACCCCTTTACACTAGTATTTTCCTTAACAAAACCCCCAGAAATAGGCTTCTCCTCACAAAGACGACTTGGCTTAAAGAGAGTCTATGCTTTTGAGCAGGGGCTTCTATTGCACACCTTAAAAGAGGGCACACATCGCCGGCAGACATGAGTGGGACCAGTGCTGTAGGCTTTGGGTGCAGTTAGGATGCCCTTTCTCTGAAGACATTCTGTATTGTAATGTTCCCATAACTCACTTCACTCTGATGTCTACCAATGTTCGGCAGGGTTTAAATTAATCACCCCATGGGAAGAAATCACTATATATGCAGTGTCAGCAGGGTCCTAATTCTTTGTTCATTTGAGGAAGGCAGGATCTCAAACACCCCAATTCACACTGATAAGACCAAGGCAATACAAGATGCTTCTCCTTCTTCCTTTAAGCACACAGACCTTCCCCCAGTGAGAGCACAGTAACTAACCACAGAGCTGAAGACACCAAAAAGGCCCATCTGGTTAGTGCTCCTCCAACAGCCCTCTGAATTTGCTGGTATCGAGTCCTTGCACAGTCACAGTCGGGACAGTGTCGACATGCTATAGTACTATTAGAAAAGAACAAAACACCCACATCTGTGGATTTGCTTCGCTCAGCCACACAAGAGTCAAAGCTAGGGCCTGAATAAATCAAATGTATGTTTTTTGAAATTGGCTATCCATGCCTACTTCAGCTAAGAGCTCTAAACACAGGCTTCAGTGTTCAGATAATTAATTTCATGAACAGATGTGGTTACAATATTATCAGATTTTAGTAAAATGAGCAATCAAATTGTAAAGGAGAGTAGTACAAAGGTAGCTTATTCACTTTCCTGTATGGATTAAAGTAATTTAAATATACAGTGTTTCATCTTTATCCACTGCCATGAATAAAACAAAATCAATTCTATTCATTTATGTCCACTTCCTATAGGTTCCATCATGCTACAATCCATTATAACCAAAGCAATTAGAAACTACCACATCCAGTGCAATGAAATTGCACTAACCTGATAAAAATCCACAACTAAGTACAACTGGAAAGTTTCAATTTCATTACTCTGATCACACAGGTCTCAACAAGAACATGTGCTTTGGAGATCACAGCAAAGACGAGTAATTTGCTTATATAGGCCACATGGATAGGAAGAGCTTCAGTTTGCCATTTCTGACTTGCAGGAGGAAATAAGGCTTGAAAAATGCAGATCCCTCAGAACTGGGAGCACTTAAATAGCAGGTATCCATACAGTGAGGCATCCAAGATCACTGGCTGGTACCACCCATGGTAAGCTGACATGCTGTCTGTGAAACTGGTTCAAACCTAGCCCAGGGTTGTTCAAATATGGAACAAAAATACATTGAAGTGCTGCTTTGTCTGAACAACTGCATATTACTGCATCCACTCCCTGTAACACAGGCCTCTTACAAGCATAATCTCCATCTCAGACAGCTGTCCAGAAATCAGATGCATTCCTTATTGCACAACAGTCTCTCAGACTACAGAATAGGACCACCAAAGCTGACATATGAAAGCTGAAGCAAGGGAGGTGGTCGACTATTTGAAGTGTTAGCATCTGAAGTGTGATAGCATGTTTGATGCAGAAAAAAAAATTAGGTCTTTTAAACCAGACACCTAGGGTTCAATAAGCTTATCAAGAGACAATTTTGTAAAGAAGCACTGCTGAATTGTTCCAAGCAACACAGAAGGGCCATGGGTAACTGGGACACCACTTGCTGCTGTCTGAGCCTCACACAGTCTGCCTCTGAGCAGCAAGAATTCACAGAAACAGAAAGCACTGTTTGAACTAAGCACATCGTATTTAAAAATGATATAGTCGAAAGAGTGTATCAGCTGGTAGGCAGGGTGGGTGGAAATGTTCTTAGGGACACCAACCACAAAAGAGTGCTTTACAGAAGTGTTACCTCTTCCCTGTTCCAGTCAGGGAGTCAGCCAGTCATGCACTCCTGCAATCTCATTTAACCTTTCCAGACAACCTAATTGTCTCTCTCCTTCCGTTCCGCCCCTAGCAACCCCCCTGCAGCTGTGGCACACTCAGGAGTGTCCTCTGAACAATCTGGAAGCTCATTCTGGGCAGCATGGGTCTGATTTCCAGCATCAACAGCAAAAGAAATTGGTCTCAAGCCATGACTTTGGAAAAGACTCAAACTTTTCATTCTGCTGATTCACATGCAGCTTAAAACTTTAACCTATACAAATCTCTGTCTTTGCCCCAGCCCTCCTCCTCTCCTGACACTTACCACAACACCTCATCCTGGCAAAATACTCTTTTTCATCAGAGCTCTGACCCCCAATACATTTACCTGTGCAGCCAGCAGGTAGAACAGCAGTGCTGGTACGCTGTGTATGCTTCCAGTTTTCTGTTTACCATCATCCTCTCATTACCAGCTCCCTACAACAGATGGACTGTAATTTCATAGGCACAAGAAGATTCAATAACTGGGTAGGAGAGGCAGGAAGGGATGCTGCTTCTGTAGCAAGAACCAGAGGGGGGGGGGGGG